>JADMIO011294179.1_pt1 | contig 48487 bp, 44 predicted proteins | sample 8958161 | NCBI WGS metagenome assembly JADMIO01 (sample SAMN16585339, study PRJNA669376) | soil metagenome | isolation source: Crop rotation soil | place: USA: Cullars Rotation, Alabama | collected 2011
GCCGCGACTTCAAGTCACGTGAATTCCAAGCTTCGGATCCCACTGTGCTGGAAAGCCGGCTCGGCCGCTTGGGTCAGGTTCGCGGCGGCGGTCTCACCGCTTGCCGGACCGTGCATGACGGTCGCTCTCGTTGCCACGGTCGTCAACGAACGGTGTTTCCACTGGGCGCACATTCTCCGAGAAGTTGCGCCCACCGGAAACAGGACGCAGCGGACACAGTCACTGAGCCACGGGCGCGGCGTACGGGACGTGCGCCCGCGCTGCTGCCCTGGGTCGCGATCGCGTCGACGGCCGTCGGCGTCGTCCTGCTCCGCCGCCGGGTGCGCGCCTAGGCCCGGCTCGCGAGTGTGGTCGCGAGGTCGGTCGCCACCTTCGGGTCGGCCGTCGGGCTCGCGCCGTACGCCACCAGCCACGTCGTCGCGCCCTTGCGGAAGCGGACCGTCACGAGCTGGCCCTTCCCGCCGGGCAGCGGCTGCCGCCGTACGTCCGACTTCTCGCCGATGACGCCGGCCTTGATCTGCTCGCCGGTCGACGCCTTCAGGTCGGCGTCCAGATCGGCCGTGGCCCCGGCCGCCGTCGAGAACCTGCTGACGACCACCGACAGCACGCGGCCGGTCGCCGGGTCGGCGTACTGCGCGACGTACGCGCTGCGGAAGCCGTGCTGCGTCAGCAGCGTGCCGGCGCTCTTCGGGTCGGCGGAGTAGCCGGCGATCGTGTGCGCGTCCCGCGGTCCGGAGCCGGCGAGGATCGCCACCAGACCGGGCGGCAGGTCGGACGTGCGCGGCACCAGGTCGCGCAGCGGGTCGGCCGGCAGGGCGATGTCGGGGACGGCGGTGCTCGCCTCGATCGAGCTGCTCGGTGCCGGCCCGGCGGACGGGCCGGAGCTGCCGCCGCACCCCGCGAGCAGCGCAAGCAGCAGGACCCCCGGTAGGCGCACGCCGGGAGAGTACGACCAGGCAGACTGTCCTGGTGAGAACCTGGCTCGAGGACCTCGTGACGCTCGCCTTCACCGCTGGCGTCACGGTCCTGCTCGGCGCGCCGCTCGGCATCCTGTGGTCCGCGGTCGCACCGCACGCGCACATCACCGTCCAGGCCGGCGCGGAGCCCTACATCTCCGACGTCACCACCGAGGTGTTCATCGCCGGGGACGGCTGGTTCATCGGGCTGACCTTGCTCGCCGGTGTGCTGTGCGGGGTGCTCGCCTGGCTGGTGGCCCGGGGCTCAGGGCCGTTCGTCGTCGTCGGCCTCGCCGCCGGTGGGCTCGCCGCGGCGTACGTCGCCTCGCGCGTGGGCGTCCGGATCGGTCAGGACTCCTTCCAGGCGCTGCTCCGCAGCGGACGGGAGGGGACGTACGTCGGCAACATCGCGCTGCAGGCGGAGGCCGCGCTGGTGGTGTGGCCGCTCGCGGCGGTGTCCGTCTTCGCCGGGCTGGTGGCGTCGCGGGTGGACGAGCTGGGGAGGCCGTGATGCAGCGCATCGACCTGCGCGGTCGCCGATCCGAAGACCCGCGCGATCTGCTGCCACGGGCGCAGTTGGACGTCGCTGTCGCCGTGGAGCAGGTACGTGCGGTCGTCGAGGACGTCCGCGAGCGCGGGCTGGCAGCGGTGCGGGCGGCGACGGAGCAGTACGACGGAGTCGTCGTCACCGACCCACGCGTGCCGGCGGACGCGCTGGCGCGGGCGATCGAGCAGCTCGACCCGCAGGTGCGATCGGCGCTCGAAGAGGCCGCCGACCGGCTGCGGCGGGTGTGCGCGGCGCAGCTGCGCGACGACGTTGTCGTCGATGTCGTCGACGGGGCGACCGTCACCGAGCGCTGGGTCCCCGTCGGGCGGGTCGGCCTCTACGTGCCGGGCGGGCTGGTCGCCTACCCGAGCAGCGTCGTGATGAACGTGGTGCCCGCGCAGGTCGCCGGCGTCGGCAGCCTCGCGGTGGCCAGCCCACCGCAGGAGGACGGCCTGCCGCACCCTGCGGTGCTGGCAGCCTGCGCACTGCTCGGCATCCACGAGGTGTACGCCGTCGGCGGCGCGCAGGCGATCGCCCTGCTCGCCTTCGGCGCCGAGGGCTGCTCACCGGTTGACGTCATCACCGGACCGGGCAACGTCTACGTCGCCGCCGCGAAGCGGCTCGTGCAGGGCCGGGTCGGCATCGACTCCGAGGCCGGACCGACCGAGATCGCGATCCTGGCCGACGAGACCGCAGTGCCCGCGCACGTCGCGGCCGACCTCGTCGCGCAGGCCGAGCACGACCCGCTTGCCGCCTGCCTGCTCGTCACCGACAGCAGTGACCTGCTCGACCGCGTCGACGTCGAGCTCGACAAGCAGGTCGCTGCCACCCGGCACCGCGAGCGGGTCGAGACCGCCCTGGCCGGGCAGTCGGCGTACGTGCTCGTCGACGACCTCGACCACGGCGTCGAGGTCGTCGACGCCTGGGCGGCGGAGCACCTCGAGGTCATCACGGCGGACGCGCGTGAGCGGGCGATGCGGGTGCGCAACGCGGGGGCGGTCTTCATCGGTGGCCACACGCCGGTCAGCCTGGGCGACTACCTCGCCGGCTCCAACCACGTGCTGCCCACCGGCGGGACGGCGCGGTTCAGCAGCGGGCTGTCCGCGCAGTCGTTCCTCAAGCGGATGTCGCTCATCGAGTACACGCCGGCGGCGCTTGCCGCGGCCGCTCCTCAGGTCGCGGCTCTCGGGGGAGCCGAGGACCTCGCCGCCCATGTCGAGGCCGTTCAGGTACGGGTTCGGTGACTGAGCCTTCGGTGAGCGGGCGGAGCGAGCTGCCGGTTCGCGACGACCTGCGGGGAAAGACGCCGTACGGCGCCCCGCAGATCGCCGACGTCATCCAGCTCAACGTCAACGAGAACCCCTACCCGCCGCCGCCGGCCCTGCTCGCCGACCTGCAGCGCGCTCTCGGTGAGCCGGGGCTGGCGCTGAACCGCTACCCGGACCGCGACGCCGTACAGCTCCGGACGTCGCTGGCCTGGTACCTGAGCGACCGCACCGGTGTTGCGCTGTCGATGGAGCAGCTGTGGGCCGCCAACGGCTCGAACGAGGTGCTTCAGCAGGTGCTGCAGGCGTTCGGCGGACCGGGCCGGGTCGCGCTCGGGTTCGAGCCGTCGTACTCGATGCACCCGATCCTCGCGGCCGGCACCGGCACGCAGTGGGTGGGGGTGCCGCGAGCGGCTGACTTCACGCTGTCCGCGGAGGCGGCGGTGGCGGCCGTGCAGGAGCACCGGCCGGACGTCGTGTTCGTCACGACGCCGAACAACCCCACGGGAACGGTCACGCCGCTCGACGTCGTCGCGGCGGTGTGCGAGGTGGCGCCGGGGATGGTGGTCGTGGACGAGGCGTACGCCGAGTTCGCGTCCGGCCCGTCGGCGACGACGCTGCTCGCCGAGCACCCGCGGCTGATCGTCAGCCGGACGATGAGCAAGGCGTTCGCGCTGGCCGGAGCCCGCGTCGGTTATCTCGCGGCGTCGGCCGACGTCGTCGACGCCCTGCGGCTGGTGCGGCTTCCGTACCACCTGTCCGCGATCACGCAGGTCGTCGCCCGCATCGCCCTGGCCCGGATGACCGAGCTGCTGGAGACCGTGGAGTGGGTGAAGCGGCAGCGGGACCGGATGGTCACCGAGATCGGGCAGCTGGGGCTGACGGTGGTGCCGACGGACGCGAACTTCCTGCTCTTCGGCCCGTTCGACGAGCCGGCCCTGGTCTGGCAGGCGCTGCTGGACCGCGGTGTTCTCGTCCGCGACGTGTCCTCCGGCGCCGGCCTGGCAGGCTGGTTGCGGGTCAACGCCGGTACGCCGGCCGAGACCACCGCGTTCCTGTCCGCACTGGAAGAGGTAGTCAAGCGATGAGTCGCCGCGCCGTGGTCGAGCGGACCACCAAGGAGAGCGACGTTCGGGTCGAGCTCGAGCTCGACGGGACCGGTGAGGCCTCGTCCGACACCGGCGTGCCGTTCTTCGACCACATGGTCACCCAGCTCGGCAAGCACGGTGGCTTCGACCTCACCGTCGTCACGAAGGGCGACCTGCACGTCGACGCCCACCACACGGTGGAGGACACGTCACTCGCCATCGGTCAGGCGCTCAAGGAGGCGCTCGGTGACAAGGCCGGCATCCGGCGGTTCGGCGACGCGCTCGTGCCGCTCGACGAGTGCCTGGTGCAGGCGGCGGTGGACCTGTCCGGTCGGCCGTACGTCGTGCACGTCGAGCCAGAGGTCGTCGAGCTGATCGGGTCGTACGACACGACGCTCACCCGGCACATCTGGGAGTCGCTCGTCGCGACCGCGGACATCTGCCTGCACGTCCGTGTGCTCTCGGGTCGCAACGCGCACCACGTCGTCGAGGCCCAGTTCAAGGCGGTGGCGCGGGCGCTGCGTGACGCCGTTGCCCTCGACCCGCGCGTGGTCGGGGTGCCCAGCACCAAGGGCACTCTTTGACCAAACACGTCGTCGTCCTCGACTACGGCTCGGGCAACCTGCGCTCCGCCCAGCGAGCACTCGCGCGCGTCGGGGCGGACGTGGTCGTCACGGCCGACCTGGATGCGGCGGCCGCCGCCGACGGGCTGGTCGTACCTGGGGTCGGCGCCTTCGCGGCGTGCATGGCCGGCATCGAGGCGGTCGGCGGCGCTGCCGTCGTGCGCGACCGGCTCCGCCGGGAGCAGCCGGTGCTCGGCATCTGCGTCGGCATGCAGGTCCTGTTCGACAAGGGCGTCGAGCACGGCGAGCAGACGGCCGGCCTCGGCGTGTTGCCGGGCGACGTCACTCGGCTCGAGGCACCCGTCGTACCTCACATGGGGTGGAACACCGTCGAGCCGCCACGCGACAGCGCGCTGTTCCGCGGCGTCGAGGGGGAGCGGTTCTACTTCGTGCACTCGTACGCCGCCCGCGACGTGCCGAAGGCGAAGACGACGTACGCCGAGCACGGCGAGCGCTTCGTCGCCGCGGTCGAGCGCGGCCCGCTGTCGGCCACGCAGTTCCACCCGGAGAAGAGCGGTGACGCCGGCGCGACGCTGCTGTCGAACTGGCTCACCCTGCTGTGACGGCATGAGTAAGGAGCGGGCGCGGGCGCGCGCGGAACGCGAGGCACAGCGCGCCGCAGAGCGGGCGCAGGCGGAGCGCAAGCGGGCCCGGCAGGCGCGCCTGGCAGCCCTCAAGCCGAGCCTGCCCGAGATCCCGCGACGGCGTCGGCGCTACGGTGCTCTGCCGCTGCGGGTCGTGCTGGGGCTGGCGTTCGGCTGGCTCGTGACGCAGTGGGTCTTCTGGCAGGTGGTGAGCGACATGCGGACGAGGATCGGGCTCGCCGTGGTCTCGGTGCTCGCGCTGCCGATCGTCGTGGTGCTGCTGCCGACAAGGGGGCGGCGATGAGGCTCCAGCTGCTGCCGGCCGTGGACGTCGCCGACGGTCAGGCCGTGCGGCTGGTTCGCGGTGAGGCCGGCAGCGAGACGTCGTACGGCGACCCGCTGGACGCAGCGCTGCAGTGGCAGCGGGACGGCGCCGAGTGGGTCCACCTCGTCGACCTCGACGCAGCGTTCGGCCGCGGCTCCAACCGGGAGCTCATCGCCCGCGTCGTCGGTGCGCTGGACGTGCAGGTCGAGCTCTCCGGCGGCATCCGCGACGACGCCTCCCTCGAGGCGGCGCTGGCGACCGGGTGTGCGCGGGTCAACCTCGGCACCGCCGCCCTGGAGTCCCCGGACTGGGTGCGCAAGGCCATCGCCCAGCACGGTGATCGCATCGCGGTGGGCCTCGACGTGCGCGGCACGACCCTGTCCGCCCGCGGCTGGACGCAGGACGGCGGTGAGCTGTTCGACGTCCTGGCCCGCCTCGACGCGGACGGCTGCGCCCGCTACGTCGTCACGGACGTGCATCGCGACGGCACGCTGACCGGGCCGAACCTCGAACTGCTGCGCAAGGTCTGCGGCGCCACGGACCGGCCGGTCGTGGCCTCGGGTGGCGTGAGCTCCCTCGACGACCTGCGTGCGCTGGCGGCGCTGGTCCCGCTGGGGGTGGAGGGGGCGATCGTCGGCAAGGCCCTGTACGCCGGCGCCTTCACGCTGCCCGAGGCGTTGGAGGCGGCGGCGTGATCGAGCGGGTCGCGTCGGGTGCGCCGTGGGAGCCGGTCATCGGCTACAGCCGGGCGGTCCGCGCCGGCGACACGGTCTACGTCAGCGGGTGCACGGCCACCGTCGAAGGAGAAGTCGTCGCGGTGGGGGACCCCTACGAGCAGACCCGGCTGGCGCTGCAGGGCGTCATCGACGCGCTGGCCCGGCTGGGCGCCGAGCCGCGGCACGTCGTCCGCACGCGGATGTACGTCACGGACATCACCCGTTGGAGTGACGTCGGCCGGGCGCACGGCGAGGTCTTCGGCGAGATCCGGCCGGCCACGTCCATGGTCGAGGTCTCCGCGCTCATCGATCCGCGCATGCTCGTCGAGGTCGAGGCCGTCGCGTGGACAGGACAAAACGGCTGACCGCACGCACGAACTAGCACCATCGAGCGGCGGAACTAGTCATTCATCCCTCGCAAGATGGTCAGCATTGCCTCTGCGTTGCCGAAGGCCGCAGGCCGAAGTAATTCATGTCCACCATCAACGGACCGGTCGATACCGCAAACCCGCCGCGAGGCGGGGACGCAAAGCCACGGGGGTCACGTACCTAGCCGGGTTGCCGAAACCGGGCGGTCCTGACCAGAGGCCAGGCTGCCTGTGTTGTTCCGACCTTTCTTCGGCGTGCCCGCGATCGCGACCGTCGCCCGCCGCATCACGTGGATCCCCGCAGCTGCCGTGCTGGCGCTGCCGTTCTTCACTCCCGGGAGCCCCGTCTCCGTGGTGCCGGTGGCGATGGAGCAGTCAACGCAGCTGAGCATCAGCGGCAGCATCGAGGGCCTGCGCCAGGGTGTGCCCGCCGGGCTGAAGCTCACGCTGCGCAACGCATCCGACGCGCTGAGCACGGTGCGGTCCATCACCGTCCGCGTCACCGAGGCGACCGCGGGCTGCCCGACCAGCGCGCTCTCGGCGGGCACGTGGACAGGCACGCTGGTCGTGCCCGCACATGGCGCCGCGCTGGCCACCCTGCCGGTCGCGCTGCACGACCCCGCCGGCAAGTGCAGCAACGCGACCTGGCAGCTCGCCTACACGTCCTCCTGACCCGATCGTGGCAGGCTCGGCTGCGTGTCCGGCTACTCGTCGTGGGACAGCACCCCGCAGCCCAAGAGCCGCCTGTCACGCCTGACGCGCCGCTGGCGGATGGGCCTGCTGCTGCTCATCGCACTCGCCGCCCTGGCCGCGGTGGTCGTCCCGATCCTCATCACCGGGCACCGCTTCGGGCAGGTGCTGACCGAGGACAACCCGTTGCAGGCGCTCGCCAAGGAGGCGCAGCCGGCGTCGTCGACGGTCTTCGACAGCGGGTTCAAGAACGGCGGTGACACCGGCTTCGCCTACGGCATCAGCCGGGACACCCCGGCAGCGGTGCTGGCCGTCACCGCGCCGGCGCCGTGGCAGCCCGGCCCGCCGACCCCGGAGTCCCCGGACATGCGGCTCTGGCGCACCGGCCACCTCGTGCTCACGGTGCGGGCCGACCCGTGCCTGCGGCTCGAGCGATGCAAGCCCGGCGACACCCTGGTCTACACCGAGGTGCTCGACATCAGCTGACGGCGTTCAGTGGCTCCCCAAGCAGAACGGGTGGCCGGCTGGGCTGGCGTAGACGGCGAACATCTCGTCACCGTCCGGGTTGTCCGCCGGCTGGGTGGCGGCCTGCAGCCGGCGCGCGCCGAGACCGGCGGCGAGTCGCTCCGCCGCGGCCAGGTCGTCCACGTGCAGATCCAGGTGCACCTGCTGCTGCTGGCGGCCCGACGGCCACTCCGGTGGAACGTGGTCCGGAGCGCGCTGCACGCCCAGGACCCACTCCCCGTCGACGACGATGCTGTGCCAGTCGTCGTCGCGGTGGACCTCGCCACTGAGGAGACCCGCCCAGAAGCTGCTCTCGGCGTCGATGTCCGCCGCATCGAACACGATGATGCGTCTGCTGACCTTCACGCACGGCAAGGTACGACTGGCCCGCGCCGGTAACGTCGAGGGGGTGCCCGTCGCAGTCCGCGTGATCCCCTGCCTGGACGTCGATGCGGGGCGCGTCGTCAAGGGGATCAACTTCACCGATCTGGTGGATGCCGGCGACCCCGTCGAGATGGCCCGCGTCTACGACGCCGAGGGCGCCGACGAGCTGGTCTTCCTCGACATCACCGCCTCGAGCAGCAGCCGGGAGACGACCTACGACGTCGTGCGGCGTACCGCCGAGCAGGTGTTCATCCCGCTGACGGTCGGCGGCGGGGTGCGGCAGCCCCAGGACGTCGACCGGCTGCTGCGCGCCGGCGCCGACAAGGTGGGCATCAACACCGCTGCGGTCGAGCGGCCCGAGCTGCTGCGCGAGTGCGCGCACCGCTTCGGCAGCCAGTGCATCGTGCTGTCCGTCGACGCGCGGCGTTGTGACACGACCGACAGCGGGTTCGAGGTGACGACGCACGGCGGTCGCACCGGCACAGGCATCGACGCGGTCACCTGGGCGGCGACCGGTGAGGAGCTCGGCGTCGGCGAGATCCTGCTGAACTCCATGGACGCCGACGGGACCAGGGCGGGCTACGACGTGGAGATGCTGACCGCGGTGCGTCGCGTCGTGCGGGTGCCGGTGATCGCCAGCGGGGGAGCGGGTGATCTGGGCGACTTCGCGCCCGCCGTCGCCGCCGGTGCGGATGCGGTACTCGCCGCCAGCATCTTCCACTTCGGCACGTTCACGATCGGTCAGGTCAAGGAAGCCCTGCGGGACGCCGGCCACCCGGTGCGGTGAGGAATCCGGGACGACACGACGGTGTCGTCCTGGGAGACTGCTGAGACCGCCGATGCCTGGAGAGCCGTGACCCTGCCCGTGACGACCGGAGTGATCCGGCGTGGGCTCGGCATCCTCTGGGTCGCCGTCAAGGAGCAGCCCAGGATCTTCGCCGTCTCGGCCCTGGGCAGCTCGCTGTTCGGGATCATGACGATCGCCCAGGCGTACGTGTTCGGCCGCATCACGGAGCGGGTGATCGTGCCGAGCATCCGCGACGGGCACGCCCGTACCGGCTACCTCGTGGCCGCCTTCCTCGCCGTCGTCATCACGGCGATCCTGAAGGTCGTCGGGATCATCGCCCGCCGGCTCGGGGCCGGTGTCATGCAGTACCGCCTGCAGGCGACGTACCGGCAGCGAGTGACGCGTCGCTACCTCGAGCTCCCGCTGTCCTGGCACCAGCAGCACCCGACGGGCGAGCTGCTCTCGAACGCCAACAGCGACGTCGAGGCCACCTGGTTCCCGATCGCGCCGTTCCCGTTCGCGGTCGGCGTGCTCTTCATGCTCGTCGTGACGCTCGGCCTGCTGTTCGTGACCGACCCGGTGCTCGCCGTCGTCGGGTCCGTCGTCTTCCCGGCGATCGCGATCCTCACCGTCTACTACTCGCGAGCCATGTCGCCCCTGATGACGCAGGCACAGGAGCTGCGCGGCGAGGTCAGCGCGATCGCGCACGAGTCGTTCGACGGCGCGCTGGTCGTGAAGACGCTGGGCCGCGAGGGCGACGAGACCGACCGCTTCCGGCGCAAGAGCCTCGAGCTGCGCGACACCATGGTCTCCGTCGGTCGGGTCCGGGGGCTGTTCGACCCGCTGATGGAGGCGCTGCCGGTCCTCGGTGTGCTGGTCGTCCTGCTCGTCGGCACCTCGCGGGTCGGCAGCGGGGACATCGACAGCGGGCAGCTGGTCCGCGTCGCGTACCTGTTCACCCTGCTCGCCTTCCCTGTCCGGGCGCTCGGCTGGGTCCTCAACGAGCTGCCGCGCAGCGTCGTGGGTTGGGACCGCGTGCAGCGGGTGCTGACGGCGACCGGCGCGCAGGTCCACGGCGACCGCCGGGTGAACGACGGCGGACCGACGGGCCTCAACGTCGAGGCCGTCTCCTTCGCGTACGCCGACGCCGGCGTCCTGCACCACGTCGCCTTCGACGTCACCCCGGGCCGGACGGTGGCGCTCGTGGGCCCCACCGGCTCGGGCAAGTCGACGCTCGCCTCGCTCCTCGTCCGGCTCGTCGACCCGAGCAGCGGACGGGTGCAGTACGACGACATCGACGTGCGCGACCTCGCTCCCGGCGCCCTCGCCGACGTCGCGTCGCTGGTGCCCCAGCAGACCTTCCTGTTCGACGACACGGTGCGCGGCAACGTCACGCTCGGCGCCGCTATCGACGACGAGGCCGTGTGGGCCGCGCTGCGGATCGCCCAGGCGGAGCGGTTCGTCCGGGCCCTGCCCGACGGCCTCGACACGCTCGTCGGCGAGCGCGGGACGACGCTCTCTGGAGGGCAGCGCCAGCGGCTCGCGCTGGCCCGCGCCGTCGTACGCCGGCCGAGGCTGCTCGTTCTCGACGACGCGACGAGCAGCGTCGACCCCAGCGTCGAGCAGCGCATCCTCGCCGGGCTGCGCGACAGCGACATCGCCAGCACGGTCGTCGTCGTCGCGTACCGCCGGGCCACCATCGCCCTGGCCGACGAGGTGGTGTTCCTCGACGAGGGCCGGGTGACCGCGCGGGGTACCCACGCCGAGCTGCTGCAGTCCTCGCCCGGCTACCGCGACCTGGTCACCGCCTACGAGCGGGCCGAGGCCGAGCGCCTCGCCGAGCTCGAGGTCGAGGACGAGGACGACGAGGTCGTGGCATGAGCATCGACAACCGGCCGGACGAACGGGGCGCGATCGCCACGCTCGTCCGCGGCGTCCGGATGACGCCGGAGTTCCGCGAGGGGCTCGGCGTCACCCTCCTGCTGGCCCTCGTCGCGACGGGGGGCCGCATCGTCGTCCCGGTCGCCGTGCAGCAGACGATCGACCACGGCCTGAACCGGCCCGGCTCTCCCGACCTGGTGCTCGTCCGCTGGGCCTGCGGGTTGGCGGCGCTGGCCGTGCTCGTGACGGCGTTCGCCAACTACCTGATGAACGTCCGGCTCTACCGCACCAGCGAGAGCGGCCTGGCGGCGCTGCGCGTCCGTGCGTTCCGCCGGGTGCACGACCTGTCCGTGCTGCACCAGGCCGCCGAGCGGCGCGGCTCGCTCGTGTCCCGGGTGACCAGCGACGTCGACACCATGAGCACGTTCATGCAGTGGGGCGGCCTCCTGGTGCTCGTGTCGATCGCGCAGGTGCTCCTGACGACTGTCGTCATGCTGGCGTGGTCCTGGCAGCTGACGGTGCTGGTCTACCTGTGCTTCCTGCCGCTCGTGCTGGCCATCCGGGTGTTCCAGCGCGCGCTGCAGTCGGCGTACAAGACCGTTCGGGAGCGCATCGGCGAGCTGCTCGGTGCGGTGGCCGAGTCCGTCGTCGGTGCTCCGGTGATCCGGGCGTACGGCGTGCAGGGCCGCACGGCGGAGCGCATCGACGGCGCGGTGGCCCGCACGATGAAGGCGCAGGTGCACGCCCAGACGATCGCGGCGACGACGTTCTCGTTCGGCGAGCTGACAGCGGCAGTCGCCAACGGCGCCGTGATCGTCGTCGGCGTGCTGCTCGGCGTCGACGGTCACATCACCACCGGGCGGCTCGTCGGCTTCCTGTTCCTCGTCACGCTGTTCGTACAGCCCGTCCAGGTCGCCACCGAGGTGCTCAACGAGGCGCAGAACGCCGTCGCCGGCATGCGCCGCGTGCTCGGCGTCCTCGACACACCGACCGACGTCGCCGACCCCGGCGACGACGGCAGCGTGCTGCCGGAAGGACCGGTCGCCGTCCGCTTCGAGCACGTGACCTTCGCCTACCCGGGCGGGCCGGACGTGCTGCACGACATCGACCTCGAGATCGCCCCGCAGAGCCGCGTCGCGATCGTCGGCGAGACGGGCAGCGGCAAGACGACCTTCGCCAAGCTCCTCACCCGGCTGATGGACCCGAGCCGCGGTCGCGTGCTGCTGTCCGGCGTCCCGCTCGACACGATCCGGTTCTCGTCGCTGCGCAGTCGCGTAGTCATGGTCCCGCAGGACGGCTTCCTGTTCGACAGCACCATCGCCGACAACGTGCGCTACGGCCGACCCGACAGCACGGACGAGGAGATCGCGCTGGCCTTCGCCGAGCTCGGGCTCTCGGACTGGGTCGCACAGCTGCCGGACGGGCTGCGCACCTTCGTAGGGGAGCGCGGTGAGTCGCTGTCCGTCGGAGAGCGCCAGCTCGTCGCGGTCGCGCGCGCCTACATCGCCGACCCCGACCTCCTCGTCCTCGACGAGGCCACCTCCGCGGTCGACCCGGCGACGGAGCTCCGGCTGAACCGCGCGCTCGACTCGCTGACCCGCGGTCGCACGACCGTCGCCATCGCGCACCGGCTGTCCACCGCCGAGTCGGCCGACGAGGTGCTCGTCGTCGATGCCGGCGTCGTGGTGCAGCGCGGGCCGCACGCCGAGCTGGTGCGGACCGACGGCGTGTACGCCCGGCTGCATGCCTCCTGGATGTCGCAGAGCCGATGACCGCGACTGCCGCGGAGAAGCGGGCGCTGCTGCTCGCCTTCGCCGTCTTCGGCTCGTTCTGGGGTGCGTGGGCCGCGCTGCTGCCGGCGGTCAAGGCGCAGACGGGGGCGAGCGACGGCGCGCTGGGCCTCGCCCTTGCCGTCATCGCGCTGGCGGCGGTCCCGGCGACCCTCGTCGGCGGCCGGGTCGCGGACCGGATCGGTGCAGCCCGGTTCGTGCGCGCGACGCTCGTCGCGGCCGCCGTGGTCGCGCCGCTGCCCGGGCTGGCCCACGGCATGGCGGTCCTGCTCGTCGCCTTCGTCCTGCTCGGGGTCGCCAGCGGCGCGCTCGACATCGCGATCAACGCGGCGACTGCCGGCTGGGAGCGACTCGAGTCGAAGCGGCTGATGGCGGCCGGTCACGCGGCCTTCTCCGCGGGCGTCGTGGTCGGCAGCGTGAGCACCGGGCTGGCCCGGGAGCAGGGTGCGCACCCGCTGCCCGTCCTCACCGCGGTGGGACTGGCGATCGCGCTGTGCGCGTGGCGGCAGCCGACGTACCGCCCCACCCGGGCCGAGGCGCCGGCGCCGCGCACCGGCTGGCTGCCCGCGCCGATCCTGCTCGCCCTCGGCCTCCTGGTCGCCTGCTCGTTCCTCATGGAGGACGCGCTGCAGTCCTGGAGCGCGCTCCAGCTCGAGCGTGGGCTCGGCGCCACGCCCGCCGTGAGCGGTCTGGGGCCGGGGCTGTTCGCCGGCTCGATGGCGGTGGGGCGGCTGGCCGCCCACCTGGTCTCCCGGCCAGGGCGCGAGCCGCTCGTCGTCGCTGCCGGCGGGTTCGCGGCGGGTGCGGGCGCCGTGCTGCTGTCGGTCGCACCCGGGCAGGTCGCCGGGCTGGCCGCACTGGCGCTCGCCGGGGCCGGCACGTCTGTCCTCGCACCGATGCTGTTCTCCGCGATCGGCGACCGCAGCGCACCCGGCCGCGAGGGAGCCGACCTGTCCACCGCCTCCGGCCTCGGCTACGTCGGGTTCCTCGCCGGGCCGCCGCTGGTCGGTGCGATCAGTGCGGGGACATCGCTGCCCGTCGCCCTCGGCTCCCTGGGGATCTTCGGGCTCCTCGTGGCCCTCGGCGGTCCGGTCGTGCTCCGCCGACCGTTCGCGGCGCGGGTCGATCAGTCACACTTGGGGGCATGACCGGCACCGCCGTACGGCCCACCGACCTCGACAGCGCGATCGCCGCGCGGCTCAAGCGCGACAAGGACGGCCTCGTCGTCGCCGTCGCGCAGCAGCACGACACGGGCGAGGTCCTCATGGTCGGCTGGATGGACGACGAGGCGCTGCACCGCACCCTCACGACCGGCCGCTGCACCTACTGGTCGCGCAGCCGGCAGGAGTACTGGGTCAAGGGCGACACCTCCGGCTCGCAGCAGTGGGTCAAGTCGGTCGCGCTCGACTGCGACGGCGACACCCTGCTCGTCAAGGTCGACCAGGTCGGCAGCGGCGCGTGCCACACCGGCGACCGCACCTGCTTCGACGCCGACGTGCTGCCGGCCGTCGTGGGCAGCCCGTGAGACTGGGCGACACCTCGCCGACCCGCGGGGAGTTCGCGCGGCTCGACGCGCCGCTGCGCCCCGTGACGCGCCGCCTGCTCGCCGACGGTGAGACGCCCGTCGGCGTCTACCGCAAGCTCGCCGGCAACCGGCCCGGCACCTTCCTGCTGGAGTCGGCCGAGCAGGGCAAGCAGTGGTCGCGCTGGTCATTCGTCGGGGTCCGCTCCGCGGGTGTGCTGACCGAGCGCGATGGTGCCTCGCTGTGGCTCGGGCCGCCGCGGCCGGATCTCCCGGCCGACCCGCTCGAGGCGGTGCGTGTCCTGGCCCGCGAGCTGCGGTCACCGCGCAACCCCGAGCTGCCGCCGTTGACCGGCGGTCTCGTGGGCTACCTCGGTTACGACGTCGTACGACGGCTCGAACGGCTGCCCGCGACGGCGCCGGACGACCTCGGCATGCCCGAGCTGGCGATGATGCTCGCGACCGACCTCGCGGTGCTCGACCACTCCGATGGCACGGTCCTGCTCATCGCCAACGTCCTCGCGGACGGGTCGTACGACGACGCCGTGGCCCGCCTCGACGCGATGGCGGCTGATCTCGCGAAGAGCGCTGAGTCCAGCGTCGCGTCGCTCGACGACTCTGTCTTCCCCGACGTGCGCGGCCCGTCGGCGCAGCAGTACATGGACTCGGTCGAGCAGGTCCGCGAGCACATCCGCGCGGGTGACGCCTTCCAGGTCGTCCTCAGCCAGCGCTTCGAGATGTCGACGGACGTCGACGCCCTGGACGTGTATCGCGTGTTGCGCGCGACCAACCCGTCGCCGTACATGTACCTGCTCCGCTTCGCCGGTCACGAGTCGCCGTACGACGTCGTCGGCAGCTCACCGGAGGCGCTGGTGACGGTGACCGGCACCCGTGCCGTCGTGCACCCGCCGGCCGGCACGATGCCGCGGGGCGCCACGCCGGCAGAGGACGCCGCGCTGGCCGAGTCGCTGCGCACCAGCCCCAAGGAGCGGGCGGAGCACGTGATGCTCGTCGACCTGGCCCGCAACGACCTGGGCCGCGTCTGCACGGCGGGCTCGGTGGATGTCGTCGACTTCATGCGGGTCGAGCGCTACAGCCACGTCATGCACCTCGTGTCGACGGTGTTCGGTGAGCTGGCGCCCGGCCGCGACGCGCTCGACGTCTTCGACGCGACGTTCCCCGCCGGCACCGTGTCGGGTGCGCCCAAGCCGAGGGCGATGGAGATCATCGAGTCGCTCGAGCCGACGCGGCGCAACTTGTACGCCGGGACCGTCGGCTACCTCGATGCCGCGGGTGACATGGACATGGCCATCGCGATCCGGACTGCGGTGCTGCACCAGGGCAAGGCCTACGTCCAGGCCGGTGCCGGGCTGGTGGCCGACAGCGACCCGGCGAGCGAGCAGCGCGAGTGCGAGAACAAGGCCGCTGCGGTGCTGCGGGCGATCGCCATCGCCGGCACCCTGCGGTGACACCGCGCCGCGAGCTGGTCGTCTCGGTGCTGCTCTGCCTGGTCGGCTCGGCGCTGGTTCTGCTCGCAGTGTCGCGGTCGTGGATCGTTCACTCGTACGGCGGAGAGGCGCCGTTACCGCCTCGCGCGTTCAGGGTGGACGGCGCCCGGCTCGTTCCCGGCAGCCGAGCTCTCGCGCTCGTCGGGCTCGCCGGCGTGGCAGCGGTGCTGGCTACCCGCCGCACCGGCCGCGTCGCCGTCGGTGTGGTGCAGGGCTTGGCCGGGGCCGGCATCGCGGCGCTCGTCCTGCGTGCACTCGTCGACCCGGACGCCGCGGTCAATCGAGCCGGTCCGTTCGTCGACGTGACCGTCGCGCCGGGGCAGCAGCTCGGTGCGTGGCCGTACGTCGCGCTGCTCGGTGCGCTGCTCATCACCGTCGCCGGGTTGCTGGTCGTCGTCCGCGGCCGGTCATGGGTGGTCATGTCGTCGCGGTACGACGCACCGCAGCAGCAACCGCGCGGCGACGCGTCCCTGTGGGACGCGCTCGACCGCGGCGAGGACCCGACCGAGGAAGCCGCACGCACCGGCGACTAGGGTCGATGAGGTGAAGGGCGGTCGGTCGTGAGCGTCCTCGACGAGATCCTCGTCGGGACGCGTGAGGACTTGGCAGTGCGTCAGGAAGCGACGCCGTTGGACGCCCTCAAGGAGCAGGCCGCCGGTCTGGCGCCGCCGCGCGACGGGTTCCTTGCGCTTCGGCAGCCGGGTGTCGCCGTCATCGCCGAGGTCAAGCGGTCGAGTCCGAGCAAGGGCGCCCTTGCGACGATCGCCGATCCCGCCGCGCTGGCCGAGGACTACGAGGCGGGCGGTGCGGCCGTCATCAGCGTCCTCACCGAGAAGCGACGCTTCGGCGGCACCCTCGCCGACCTCGATGCCGTGCGTGCACGCGTCGACGTGCCGCTGCTCCGCAAGGACTTCGTCGTGTCGAGCTACCAGGTGTGGGAGGCGCGGGCACACGGTGCCGATCTGGTCCTGCTCATCGTGGCGGCGCTCGAGCAGAACGCGCTGGTCTCCCTCGTCGAGCGCACCGAGTCCCTCGGCATGACGCCGCTCGTCGAGGTCCACGACGAGGACGAGCTCCGCCGGGCCCTCGACGCCGGTGCACGCGTCCTCGGCGTCAACGCGCGCGACCTGCGCACCCTCGACGTCGACCGCAGCGTGTTCGGCCGGCTCGCGCCGCTCATCCCGGACGGCATCGTGAAGGTCGCGGAGTCCGGTGTCCGCGGTCCGCACGACCTGCTCGCGTACGCCGCACACGGGGCGGACGCGGTCCTCGTCGGCGAGGGCGTGGTCACCGGCGGCAACCCGCGACAGGCCGTCGCCGACCTCGTCACCGCCGGCGCGCACCCGTCAGCTCGGCACTGATGAGCCAGCTCCCCGACAGCGCCGGGCACTTCGGGCCGTACGGCGGGCGTTTCGTCCCCGAAGCCCTTGTCGCCGCGCTGGACGAGCTGGCGGAGGCGCACCGCACTGCGCAGCAGGACCCGGCGTTCACCGCGGAGCTGGACCGGCTGCTCGCCAGCTATGCCGGCCGGCCGACCCCGGTCACGGACGCCCGCCGGCTCTCGGAGCACGTCGGCGGCGCCCGGGTGCTCATCAAGCGCGAGGACCTCGCGCACACCGGGTCGCACAAGATCAACAACGTGCTCGGGCAGGCGCTGCTGACCAAGCGCATGGGCAAGAAGCGCGTCATCGCCGAGACCGGCGCCGGCCAGCACGGCGTTGCGACGGCGACCGCCGCCGCCCTGTTCGGCTTCGACTGCACGGTCTACATGGGTGAGGAGGACACCCGGCGGCAGGCGCTCAACGTCGCCCGCATGCGGCTGCTCGGCGCCGAGGTCGTTCCCGTCAGCACCGGCACCAAGACCTTGAAGGACGCGACCAACGAGGCCTTCCGCGACTGGGTGGCCAACGTCGAGTCGACGCACTACGTCATCGGATCCGTCGTGGGCCCGCACCCGTTCCCGGCGATGGTGCGTGACTTCCAGCGCATCATCGGCGTCGAGGCGCGCCAGCAGTGTCTCGACCTCGTCGGCCGCCTGCCGGACGCCGTCGTCGCCTGCGTCGGTGGCGGCAGCAACGCGATGGGCGTGTTCCACGCGTTTCTGTCCGACGAGTCCGTTGCGCTCATCGGCTGCGAAGCCGGCGGCGAGGGGATCGAGACCGGCCGGCACGCCGCGCCGCTGACAGCCGGGAGCCCCGGGGTGCTGCACGGGGCACGGAGCTACCTCATGCAGGACGACGATGGGCAGACCCAGGACACGACGTCGATCAGCGCCGGTCTGGACTACCCCGGCGTCGGTCCCGAGCACGCGTGGCTGCGCGACAGCGGCCGGGCGTCGTACCGAGGTGTGACCGACGCCGACGCGATGGCGGCTTTGGAGACACTCGCGAAGAAGGAGGGCATCCTCTGCGCCATCGAGAGCGCGCACGCGTTCGCGGGTGCGTTCCAGTGGCTCGCCGAGCAGGGCGGCAGCGCCGATCGCGTCGTGCTCGTCAACTGCTCGGGTCGCGGTGACAAGGACGTCGACACGGCCGCCCGCTGGTTCGGTCTCGTGACGCCGGAGGAGGTGGCCGAGTCCGAGGTCGTGAAGCTGACCGAGGGTGAGTCCCCATGACGGCGCTCGACGAGATGTTCGCGCGCTGCCGGGCCGAGAACCGCGCAGCGCTGATCGGGTACCTGCCGACCGGCTACCCGTCGTACGACGGCTCGGTCGAGGCGATGCACGCGATGGTGGACGGCGGCGTCGACGCCATCGAGATCGGTGTGCCCTACAGCGACCCGGGCATGGACGGCCCGGTGATCCAGGTTGCCGTCGACGCGGCGCTTCGGGCCGGCTCACGGGTGGCGCACGTCTTCGACGCCGTGCGTGCGCTCAGCCCGCGGGTCGCGACCGTGGTGATGGGCTACTGGAATCCGATCGAGAAGTACGGGCCGGCGCGGTTCGCGACGGACCTGAAGGCCGCCGGGGGAGCGGGCGCCATCACCCCCGACCTCATCCCCGAGGAGGCGGCACCCTGGGTCGAGGCCGCCTACGCCGCCGACCTGGCGCCGGTCTTCCTCGTCGCGCCGAGCAGCACGGACGAGCGGATCGCCGTCGTCGGCCGGACCAGCCGCGGCTTCGTCTACGCCACTGCCGTGATGGGCGTCACGGGCGCGCGAGCTGAGGTCGGCACCCGCGCGGAGGAGCTCGTCGCGCGGACCCGCAAGCAGACCGACCTGCCGGTCGGCGTCGGCCTGGGCATCAGCAACGGAGACCAGGCGGCACAGGTCGCGGCGTTCGCCGACGCGGTCATCGTCGGTGCCGCCCTCGTCGCGGCTCTGCGCGACGGCGGACCGGAGGGAGTGCGGACGCTGACCGAGGAGCTGGCAGCGGGCGTGCGCCGATGACCCTCGCCTACATTCCGAGCCCCAGCCAGGGCGTGTGGCACCTCGGTCCGCTGCCGGTACGGGCCTACGCGCTGTGCATCATCCTGGGCGTCATCGTCGCGGTGCTCATCGGCGAGCGACGCTGGGTCGCCCGCGGCGGCCCGAAGGGCGCGGTCGCCGACATGGCGGGTGTCGCCGTGCCATTCGGGTTGATCGGCGGCCGGATCTACCACGTCATCACGACGCCCTCGCAGTATCTCGACCATCCCGTCGAGGCGCTCTACATCTGGCGCGGCGGCCTGGGCATCCCCGGCGGAATCCTCGGCGGGGTGATCGCCGGGATCATCTTCTGCCGCCGCCGTGGGATCAGCGCCGGGGCGATGGCCGACGCGATCGCCCCCGGCGTACCCATCGCGCAAGCGATCGGCCGGTTCGGGAACTACTTCAACCAGGAGCTCTTCGGCCGGCCGACCCACCTGCCGTGGGGGCTGGAGATCGACCCCGACAACGCCGACGCGGTGCCGGGCGCCGAGGCCTACCACCCGACCTTCCTCTACGAGGCGCTGTGGAACGTCGGCGTCGCCGGGGTCGTGCTGTGGGCCGACCGGCGCTGGCGACTCGGTCACGGCCGCGCGTTCGCGCTCTACCTCGCTCTGTACGCCGTGGGTCGCAGCTGGGTGGAGGCCCTGCGGATCGACGAGGCGCACCGGTTCTTCGGACTGCGGCTCAACGACTACGTGGCCGCGGTCGTCTTCGTGGGGGCGGTGACCTACCTGGTCCGCAAGCGCGGCACCGGCCGCGAGGAGCTCGTGGCGGACGAGCCGGCGGAGGAGCCGGACGTAGCCTTGGAGCCGTGACCGTCAAGAGCGAGCGCATCCCGCCGGAGCAGCACCACGACCACCGCGACGTGACCGGCGGCTGGCTGCGGCCAGGGGTGTTCGGAATGATGGACGGGCTGGTGAGCAACACCGCGCTCATCAGCGGCGTCGCCGGCGGTGGCGTGGCCGGTCGCGCGCTGGTGCTCACCGGCCTGGCGGGCCTCGCCGCCGGTGCTTTCTCGATGGCGACCGGCGAGTTCATCTCCGTCGCGTCGCAGACAGAGCTGACCCGGGCCGAGATCGAGATCGAGAAGGCCGAGATCGCCCGGGTGCCGGAGGCCGAGGAGGCCGAGCTCGCGGCGATCTACCGCAGCCGCGGCGTCGACGACGCGACCGCGCGCGAGGTCGCCCGCCAGCTGTCGGCGGACCCCGAGCAGGTGTGGCGGGTGCACGCTCGCGAGGAGCTCGGCGTCGACCCCGACGACCTGCCCTCGCCGTGGATCGCGGCCGGCTCGTCGTTCGCCGCGTTCTGCATCGGGGCGCTCGTCCCGCTGATGCCGTACCTGCTGGGTGCCCGCTCGCTGGCCCTCGCCGTTGTCCTCGCCGGCATCGCGCTCTTCCTCGGCGGCGCGCTCGTCAGCCGCTTCACCAACCGCACCGCGCTCTACAGCGGGATGCGTCAGCTGGTCCTCGGCGGAGTCGCCGCCGGCATCACCCACCTCGTCGGCCAGGCCGTCGGCACCGGCGTCAGCTAGCCGGCGACGAGCTCGCTGCGGGACTGCGGCAGCGCCGTGCTGCCCGGGCGCAGGTGCAGCTCGACCGTCACCCAGCCGCCCTCGCTGCGCACGTCGACGGTGCCGCCGTAGACCTCGACGAGCCGGCGTACGACGTACAGGCCCATCCCCATCCCCTCGGCGTCGCGGGTGGCCCCGGTCGCCGCCTGGGTGAACGGCTCGAACAGCCGGCCCGCGTCGTCGTCGTCGAGGGTGCGGCCCTCGTTGCTCACGGTGATCCAGACCCCGGCGTCGTCGCGGCCGCCGGCGAGGATCGGGACGGCACCCGGGCTGCCGTGCTGCTGGGCGTTGTCGACGAGGTTGGCCAGCACCTGGTGCAGCGCGTGCCGGTCGATCCGGGCGACGGTGCCCGCTTCGACGACCACCGAGACGGGCGGCGACTCGGGCCGGTTCGCGCCGGCGAGCATCGCGACCTCCGCCGCCACGCCGTCGACCTCGGCCATCGCCGTCGGGTCGGCGGCGGTGGCCCGGGCCGCGGTGAGCATGTTCTCGAGCAGCCGGGAAAGCCGTTCCTGCTGGTCGAGGACGGCGGCGAGCAGCCGCTGGCGGCTCTGCTCGTCGAGGCGGTCGCCGCGCTTGAGCAGCGTGAGGGCCGCGCCGCGGATGCCGGTCAGGGGAGTGCGGAACTCGTGGGAGACGGTGGCGATGAGGTCGGCGCGGATCCGGTCGGTCTCCTCGAGCCGGGCCCGGACGCTCGACTTGCCCTCGGACAGCTCGGCGCGCAGGTAGTCCTCGACCTTGCGGGTCTGCTCGTTGGCGTGCCAGAAGATGACGAGCACCCCGGACTCGGCGAGCACGAACCCGGCGTGGATGAGCGCCCACAGCCACGGGTTGCCGCCGTGGTCGTAGACCGAGTGCTGGTCGAGGACCCCCACGGCGCCGTGCTGCACCGCGACGAAGAGGATCGCGAGCGCGTAGACGGTCCAGTCCTGGTAGAGCGCGATGAGCGCGATCACCACGAAGTAGTGGAAGTGCAGCTCGGTCGAACCGCTGAACAGGTGCACGAGCAGCGCGGAGCAGGTGACCAGGCCCAGGCTCGCCGCCAGCGCCTGCGACCGGCGGCTGATCGGGGCCAGCGCCGCCGCCAGCAGCACCGCGACCGGCGTGATCTCGACGAGCGCGTGCAGCGGGCCGTAGTCGCGCAGGACGGTGATCACCGCGATGGCGGGGATGTGGGCGGCCAGCAGCCCGCAGACGATCCGGTGCCGCCAGGAGAACTCGGCGTCGCTGAGTGCCCGGCCCTGCGGCAGCCAGCCCCTGAGTGCCCGCCGGCGCGTCTCAGGGCGCGCGGCAGACCGGGACATGTGTAGAGCGTCGGTTATCGGGACCAGATGCACCATGACCCGAAAGGGTCATTGTGGGCAATAGGGGAGGACATGCCGGAGCAATCACCCGGTTGGCTGCGGCCGTCCGTGTAACCTGACCGTCATCTGCAGCAGGGCCAGAGTCGTCCCGGGGAGCAGGTGGCACCACCCCCGATGACGACGTTCTGCGAGGCCCGCCGTGACTGCACCGTCTGCCCGTCCGCCCGCCCAGGGGCTCTACGACCCTGAGCAGGAGCACGACGCCTGTGGCGTCGCGTTCGTCGTCGACATCGCGGGCCGGGTCTCGCACGACATCGTCGAGCAGGGCCTGACCGCGCTGCGCAACATGGAGCACCGCGGTGCCTCCGGCAGCGAGCCCGACTCGGGAGACGGCGCCGGCATCCTGGTCCAGGTCCCGGACGCCTTCCTGCGCGGGACGCTGGAGTTCGGCCTCCCCGAGGCAGGCATGTACGCCGTCGGCACGGCCTTCCTGCCGGCCGACCCGGCGGCACAGGCCGACGCCCAGGACGCCATCGACAAGATCGCCGCCGAGGAGGGCCTGCGCACCCTCGGCTGGCGCGACCTGCCCGTCGACCCGGACGGCGCGGGCATCGGGGCCACCGCGCGCTCGGTCATGCCGGTGTTCCGGCAGCTGTTCCTCGGGGCGGCCACCGACGACCTCACGCCGTACGCGCTCGAGCGGCGCGCCTACGTGACGCGCAAGCGGGCCGAGCACGAGACGTCGACGTACTTCGCCTCGCTCTCCGCCCGGACGCTCGTCTACAAGGGGATGCTCACCACCGGCCAGCTCGCGCCGTTCTTCCCCGACCTGTCCGACGAGCGGTTCGCCTCCGCGCTGTGCCTGGTGCACAGCCGCTTCTCGACCAACACCTTCCCGAGCTGGCCGCTCGCGCACCCCTACCGCTACATCGCGCACAACGGCGAGATCAACACCGTCCGCGGCAACCGCAACTGGATGCGCGCGCGTGAGGCGCTGCTGCGCGGGCCGTACGAACTCCCGGACGACCTGACCCGGTTGTTCCCGATCTGCTCCCCGGGCGCCTCGGACAGCGCGTCGTTCGACGAGGTGCTCGAGCTGCTGCACATGGCCGGCCGGTCGCTCCCGCATGCGGTGCTGATGATGGTCCCGGAGGCGTGGGAGAACGCCACCGACATGGACGAGGCCAAGCGCGACTTCTACGCGTTCCACTCCGCGCTGATGGAGCCCTGGGACGGGCCGGCCTGCGTGACGTTCACCGACGGCACCGTCATCGGCGCGGTCCTGGACCGCAACGGGCTGCGCCCGTCGCGCTGGTGGGAGACCGCCGACGGCCGCGTCGTGCTCGCGTCCGAGGTCGGCGTGCTCGACATCCCCGCCGACCGGGTCGTCCGCAAGGGCCGGCTGCAGCCCGGGAAGATGTTCCTCGTCGACACGGCCAAGGGCGCCATCGTCGACGACGAGGACGTCAAGGCCGAGCTGGCCGCCGAGCACCCGTACGGCGAGTGGCTGCACAGCGGCCTGATGCACCTGCCCGACCTGCCCGACCGCGAGCACGTGGTGTACACGCACGAGTCCGTGCTGCGGCGCCAGCAGACCTTCGGCTACACCGAGGAGGAGCTGCGCATCCTGCTGACGCCGATGGCGAAGGCGGGTCTCGAGCCGATCGGCTCGATGGGCACCGATACCCCCGTCGCCGTGCTGAGCGAGCGTCCACGGCTGCTGTTCGACTACTTCAGCCAGCTCTTCGCGCAGGTGACCAACCCGCCGCTCGACGCGATCCGCGAAGAGCTGGTGACCTCGCTCGCCGGGACGATCGGGCCGGAGCAGAACCTGCTCACCCCGTCACCGGCGTCATGCCGCCAGGTCGTGCTGCCGTTCCCGGTCATCGACAACGACGAGCTCGCGAAGATCACGCACATCAACGAGGACGGCGACCTGCCGGGCTTCAGCGCCGTCACGGTGCACGGCCTCTACCCGGTGGCGGGTGGCGGGGAGGCGCTGCGCGACGCCCTCGATCGCGTACGGCGCGAGGTGTCGACGGCCATCGCCGCCGGCGCCCGCATCATCGTGCTGTCCGACCGCGACTCGACTGCGCACATGGCCCCGATCCCGTCGCTGCTGCTGACGAGCGCGGTCCACCACCACCTGATCCGCGAGAAGACCCGCACCCGGGTCGGCCTCATCCTCGAGGCCGGTGACGCGCGCGAGGTGCACCACATCGCGCTGCTCATCGGCTACGGCGCGGCGGCGGTCAACCCCTATCTCGCCTTCGAGACCATCGAGGACCTCATCGCGGCCGGTGCGATCACCGACATCGAGCCGCAGAAGGCGATCCGCAACTACATCAAGGCGCTCGGCAAGGGCGTGCTGAAGGTGATGTCCAAGATGGGCATCTCGACAATCGCGTCGTACACCGGGGCGCAGGTCTTCGAGGCGCTCGGCCTGGCACAGGAGCTCGTCGACGAGTACTTCACCGGCACCACGTCGCGCCTCGGCGGTATCGGGCTCGACGTGATCGCGGAGGAGGTCGCCGCCCGGCACGCCAAGGCCTACCCGGACAACCCGACCGAGCGGGCGCACCGCAAGCTCGAGATCGGCGGCGAGTACCAGTGGCGGCGCGAGGGTGAGCTGCACCTGTTCAACCCCGAGACCGTCTTCACGCTGCAGCACTCCACCCGCACGCAGAAGTACGACGTGTTCAAGCAGTACACGTCGAAGGTGGACGAGCTGTCCGCGACGGCCGGGACGCTGCGCGGGCTGTTCGCGTTCAAGAGCGACCGCGAGCCGATCCCGGTGGACGAGGTCGAGCCGGTGAGCGAGATCGTGAAGCGGTTCAACACCGGCGCGATGTCGTACGGCTCGATCTCGGCTGAGGCACACGAGACGCTGGCCATCGCGATGAACCGGCTCGGCGGGCGCAGCAACACCGGTGAGGGTGGCGAGGACAGCGACCGGCTCTACGACCCGGAGCGGCGCAGCGCCATCAAGCAGGTGGCCTCCGGCCGCTTCGGCGTGACGAGCGAGTACCTGCTCAACAGCACCGACATCCAGATCAAGATGGCCCAGGGCGCCAAGCCCGGCGAGGGTGGCCAGCTGCCCGGGCACAAGGTGTACCCGTGGGTCGCCAAGACCCGCTACTCGACTCCCGGTGTCGGGCTGATCTCGCCGCCGCCGCACCACGACATCTACTCGATCGAGGACCTCGCCCAGCTCATCCACGACTTGAAGAACGCCAACAAGGACGCCCGGATCCACGTCAAGCTGGTCGCCGAAGTAGGCGTCGGCACGGTGGCGGCCGGGGTCTCCAAGGCCCACGCCGACGTGGTGCTCATCTCCGGTCACGACGGTGGCACCGGTGCGTCCCCGCTGACGTCCCTCAAGCACGCCGGTGCGCCGTGGGAGGTCGGGCTGGCCGAGACGCAGCAGACGCTGATGCTCAACGGGCTCCGCGACCGGGTGACGGTGCAAGTAGACGGCCAGCTCAAGACCGGCCGCGACGTGGTCATCGGCGCGCTGCTCGGCGGCGAGGAGTACGGCTTCGCGACCGCGCCGCTGGTGGTGAGCGGCTGCATCATGATGCGCGTCTGCCACCTCGACACCTGCCCGGTCGGCGTGGCGACGCAGAACCCGGAGCTGCGCAAGAAGTTCAGCGGCAAGCCGGAGTTCGTCGTGACCTTCTTCGAGTACATCGCCGAGGAGGTGCGCGAGATCCTCGCCTCACTCGGCTACCGCACTCTCGAGGAGCTCATCGGCCGCACCGACCTGCTCGACACTCGCAAGGCCATCGAGCACTGGAAGGCCGCGGGACTCGACCTGCAGCCGATCCTGCACCAGCCCGACGTCCCGGCCGACGCGCCGCGCACCCGCCAGGTCGACCAGGACCACGGCCTCGACGCCGCGCTCGACAACGAGCTGATCCAGCTCGCCACGCCCGCCCTCGAGTCGGGCGAGCAGGTGCGCATCGACCTTCCTGTCCGCAACGTCAACCGCACCGTCGGCACGATGCTCGGCGCCGAGGTCACCCGCCGCTACCGCGCGGCCGGGCTGCCCGACGGGACAATCGACGTGACCCTCACCGGGTCGGCCGGCCAGTCGCTCGGGGCGTTCCTGCCCAAGGGCATCACGCTGCGGCTGTTCGGCGACGCCAACGACTACGTCGGCAAGGGGCTGTCCGGTGGCCGGGTCGTCGTGCGGCCCGATCGAAGCGCGACCTTCGCCGCGCAGGACAACGTCATCGCGGGCAACACCCTGCTGTACGGCGCAACCGGTGGCTCGCTGTTCGTTCGCGGCGTCGTGGGGGAGCGGTTCTGCGTGCGCAACTCCGGCGCCACCGCCGTCGTCGAGGGCGTCGGTGACCACGCCTGCGAGTACATGACCGGAGGGCGCGTCGCCATCCTCGGCCGCACCGGCCGCAATGTCGCGGCCGGGATGAGCGGCGGCGTCGCCTACCTGCTCGACCTCGACGAGCGGCTCGTGAACCGCGAGATGGTCGACCTCGAGCCACTGGACGACGGCGACGTCGAGACGCTTCGTCAGATGCTGGCCGAGCACGCGGCCGAGACGGACTCTCCGGTGGCGCAGGCGCTGCTGGCCGAGGCCGACTGGACGCGCTTCACCAAGGTGATGCCGCGCGACTACAAGAAGGTGCTGCTCGCCATCGAGCAGGCGCGCGAGGACGGAACCGACGTCGACGAGGCCATCATGGCCGCGAGCAAGGGCTGAGAGCGATGGCTGACCCCACCGGCTTCCTCAAGACCGACCGGGCGCTGCCGACGCGCCGACCTGTCGAGGTGCGGATCCGCGACTGGAAGGAGGTCTACGAGGACTTCGAGCCGAGTGCCCTCAAGGCGCAGGCCAGTCGCTGCATGGACTGCGGCATCCCGTTCTGCCACAACGGCTGCCCGCTCGGGAACCTCATCCCGGAGTGGAACGACCTGGTGTGGAAGGACGACTGGCGTGAGGCGTCCGAGCGGCTGCACGCCACCAACAACTTCCCGGAGTTCACCGGTCGGCTGTGCCCGGCGCCGTGCGAGGCGGCGTGCGTGCTCGGCATCAACGCCAACCCGGTGACCATCAAGCAGGTCGAGGTCGAGATCGCCGACCGCTCACTCGACGAGGGCTGGGTCACGCCTCTGCCTGCCGCCGAGCAGACCGGCAAGAAGGTCGCCGTCGTCGGCTCCGGTCCGGCCGGGCTGGCCGCGGCGCAACAGCTGACCCGAGCCGGTCACGAGGTGACCGTCCTGGAGCGGCAGGCCCGCATCGGCGGGCTGCTGCGCTACGGCATCCCCGAGTTCAAGATGGAGAAGGCCGTCCTGGACCGGCGGCTGGCGCAGATGACCGCCGAGGGCACGTCGTTCCAGGCCGGCGTCGAGGTGGGCGTCGACATCAGCGCCGACGAGCTGCGCTCGTCGTACGACGCGGTTGTCCTGGCCGGTGGCTCGACGGTGGGTCGCGACCTGCCGGTGCCCGGCCGCGAGCTCGAGGGCATCCACCTGGCGATGGACTACCTCAAGCCCTCCAACGAGGTGCAGGAAGGCACCCGCGACAGCTCGCCGATCACCGCTGAGGGCAAGGACGTCGTCATCATCGGCGGCGGCGACACCGGCGCCGACTGCCTCGGCACCGCGCACCGACAGGGCGCCCGGTCGGTGACGCAGCTCGAGATCCTGCCGCAGCCGCCCGACCAGCGCGCCGAGTCGACGCCCTGGCCGACGTGGCCGCTGATGATGCGCACGAGCAGCGCGCACGAGGAGGGCGGCGAGCGGATGTTCTCCGTCAACACCGTGCAGTTCCTCGGTGACGACAACGGCGTCGTGTCCGGCCTCGAGCTCGTCGACGTGGAGATGGTCGACGGCCGCTTCGTCACCATCGAGGGAACGGAGCGCATCCTGCCGGCGCAGCTGGTGCTGCTCGCGATGGGCTTCGTGGGTCCGCAGCGGGAGGGCCTGCTCGAGCAGCTCGGCGTGGAGCTCGACCCGCGGGGCAACGTCGCTCGCGACGACACGTGGGCGACCAACGTCCCGGGTGTGTTCGTCGCCGGCGACATGGGCCGGGGTCAGTCGCTGATCGTGTGGGCCATCGCCGAGGGCCGATCCGCCGCGTCGGCCGTCGACGCCTATCTCAGCGGCTCGACGCTGCTGCCGTCCCCGATCCTGCCGACGACCCGCGGCCAGTAGCCCCGGGGTCGCGCCGGAGCCGCTGAAGTACCGTCGGGCGATGATCGCCAGGAACATCGCGTCGTCCCGAACCCCACGAATCCGGGTGGCGATCGCTGTCACCGCGACTCTGGTGCTCGTCGCGTTCGGCAGCGCGCCGGCGACCGGTGCAGCGTCGGCCCAGCCCCGGGCTCAGGTGAGCGCCGTGCCTGCCGAGCCTGTTCAGCTGGCGGTTCCCAGGGCGGTCTGCGGGCCGGGCGCACGTCCGGAGACGGGGATCCAAGGTCGGATCAGCCGAGCGGACCACGTGAGCGGCCTGGCCGCGAAGGGTCTGCAGTGCAACGCCGAGCTCGTCGGCAAGCACACCGCGGAGAAGGCCGGGGTCGACGGCACGATCGTCGGCACGGTCGGCGGTTACAAGGTCCAGCGCTACAAGGACAAGCAGGGCAACGAGTGCGCCTACTACGACACCTCGCTGCTGCCCCCGACCAACGCCGGCGACGGCAATCTCGGCGTACGCGTGCTGGACATGAACGACCCGAAGAACCCCAAGCTCTCGACGATCCTCGACTCGCCGGCGATGGTCTCCCCGCATGAGTCGCTGGTCCTCAGCCAGAAGCGCGGCCTGCTGATGGCGGTCGCCGGCAACCTCGCTCAGGCCGTGCTGCCGGGGATCGTGGACATCTACGACCTGGAGGGGCCGCTCGGCTGCTCCGTCCCGGTCCTGAAGTCGTCGACGCCCCTGGGGATCTACGGCCACGAGAGCGGGCTCGCCCCCGACGGCAACACCTTCTACTCCGCCTCGTTCTCCACCAAGACCATCGTCCCGCTCGACATCAGCAACCCGTCATTGCCGGTGCTGCTGGGAACCATGAGCGTCAACTCGCACGGCTTGTCCATCTCCCAGGACGGCACGCGCGCCTACGTCGCCAAGGACGCGGCCTACTTCTCCGCGGACGGCGACCCCGGCGGCTTCGGCCTTGGCATCTACGACGTCAGTGACTTCCAAAAGCGCAAGCCCAACCCCGTGGGCCGCGAGGTCTCCTCGCTGACCTGGAAGAGCATGAGCATCCCGCAGATGACCCTGCCGATCACGATCAAGGGCAAGCCGTTCCTTCTCGAGTCCGACGAGTTCGGACCCGGCGCGGCCCGGCTCATCGACATCAGCGACGACAAACACCCGTTCGTCATCTCCAACCTGCGCCTGCAGGTGCACCAGGCCGACATCCGCAAGGCCAACCCGAGCATGGAGGACGACCCGGGCGTCAACACGCCCTTCGCCTTCGCGCAGGACTACACCGGGCACTTCTGCAACGTGCCGACTGTGGTCGACCCGCCGATCGTCGCCTGTGGCATGGCGGTCTCCGGCCTGCGCATCTTCAACATCGAGGACCCGTACCACCCGTATGAGGCCGCCTACTTCACGGCGCCGGTTCAGCCGAGGGCCTTCCCGGAAGGATCGAACTGGGCGTACTCGCAGCCGACCTTCGCCCCCGAGCGCAAGGAGGTTTGGTACTCCGAGGCCTACACCGGCTTCTACGCCGTGAAGCTCACCAACGGTGCCTGGCCCGACAAGAAGGCGGCGCCGTCCGCGCCACGGGTTCCGCCCGCCGCTCCGCCCGCCGCCCCGCCGGCCCCCGCGCCGACCGCAGGTGGCAACTTGCCCACGACCGGCCCGACCCCCTGGCTGCCGATGGCCGCTCTCGGCTTGCTCGTTCTAGTTGCCGTCGTCCGCCGTCGGCGCACCACCTGAGCCGCGGCACGCGCTTGATCAACGGCGGGTAACCCGCTCCAACGAGGCGTCCAACAGCGGGTAGCTCGCCGTTGATCAACGAGGGCGAAGGCCGGAAGACGGCCTACTGGCTAGGGCGCGACGAGGGGGAGGCGCATCGCGACGTTGTCGACCGTGTAGCGCTGACCGCTCATCTCGTCGGGCACGCCCCAGACTGCCTCGCTGCCGGCGAGCACCAGCGCGAGCCGGTGACCCTTGGCGATGACCGCGTCCTGCGGCCGGAGCGTCACCGTGGCGCGGACCTTCTGGCCGGGGGTGAGGTTGCGCGGCGCGGCGAGGGACTCGTTGTAGCGCAGGTCGAGCAGGCCCAGCGTCACGACCCGGAGCGTGCCGTCCGGTGCAACGTCGAGCAGCGTCGCGTCGAGCTGCCCGCGCACCCCGTCGACCGCGACGTCGGCGGTGACGGTGCCGCCGCCGGTCAGCCGCCGGTCGGCCGCAAGGGCCGGCGTCGTGTACGCGAGCGTGCCCGGGTCGGTGCCGAGCGGCTGCTGCTTGAACGCCTTCGACGTCTGCGTGCCGGTGTTCACGAACGTGCCGGCCTCGCCCCGGAAGGAGAAGGTCGTCGGCGCGACCGTCAGCGGCAGGGACGTGCGCCACTTCTTGTCGAAGCCCTGCGACAGGACCTTCGGCACGCGGTCAAGCCCAGGCGCGGCCGCGCCCTTGAGGTAGCGGGCGTAGAAGTCGTCGAGGTAGCTGCGGACGTCGACCGGCATCCCCTTCGGCGGCGAGTCGAAGACGTCGGTGTGGTTCCACTGCCCGACGATGGCCCGCTTGTCGCGCGCACCGCTCAGCGCCAGCCAGTACCGGCTGAACTGGTCCGGCTTGGTGTTGAAGTCGCGCCAGCCGTGCTGCATCAGCACGGCCGCCTTGACTCGGCCCGCGCGCAGGGCCCAGTCGCGCTCCTGCCAGAAGCCGCCGTACGACGGGTCGAGCAGGTGCCCGCGGTAGTTGTGCTCCGCCGCCTCGCACTCACCGGTCTTGTCGGCGAGGTTCGCCGTGTGGTCCTGCGGCGAGCGATCAGGATCGGTGTTCGGTGTCCGGCTCAGGACGGTGTCGAACAGGTCCGGCGTGCCGACCGGGTAGCCGGTGTCGGCCGCGCTCTCGTCGTCGTCCGTCGAGTTGTGCGTGACCGCGTGGTCGTAGTTGTAGCCGTACCAGCTCGTCACCGGCTCCTGCGGCACGATCGCGGCCAGGTGCGGCGGCGCGAGCGTGGCGATCTCCGCCTGGATCGCGCCGTCGTACGACGTACCGATCATCCCGACCTTGCCCGTCGACCAGCTGCGCGTCCCGAGCCACTCGACCACCGCGGCGCCCGCGCCGGCCTCAGCCGCGCCGCCGTAGTCCCAGCAGCCGTCCGACTCGCCGGTGCCGAGCAGGTCCGCGAAGGCGATCGCATAGCCCTGCGGTGCGTACCGGTCGGAGTAGAACGACGTCGGTACGCCGTTCGCCCGGACTCGTCCGTAGAGGTAGCGGTACGGGCTCATCTGCAGGATCACCGGCATCCGGCCCTTCGCCGGCCGGTGCATCTCCACCCGGATCTTCCCGTACGGCGTGGTGACGTACGCCGTCTCCTCGACGAAGCCCTTGTACGGCGAGGCGGCGGAGCTCGGCGTCGCGAGACCGGTGACGACGAGGGCAGGGAGCAGGAGCAGGAGGATGCGGCGCACGGGGCAGAGTTCGCCGCGACGGTCCGGGCTCCTGCCGCCGGCGCCCCTAGGGTGGGCGGGTGAAGCGGCGCGCCAAGATCGTGTGCACGCTCGGGCCCGCCACGCACTCGTACGACGGCGTGCGCTCACTGGTCTACGCCGGCATGGACGTCGCTCGGCTGAACTTCTCGCACGGCAGCCGCGACCAGCACCGCGAGGTCTACACCTGGGTGCGCCAGGCCTCCGACGAGTCCGGCCGCGGTGTCGGGGTGCTCGCCGACCTGCAGGGGCCGAAGATCCGGCTCGGCACCTTCGCCGCCGGGTCGACGGTGTGGGCGACGGGGGAGACGGTCACCATCACGACCGAGCCCTGCCCGGGTGACCACGACCGCGTCTCGACGACGTACGCCGGGCTCGCGCACGACGTGGGCAGCGGCGACCGGCTGCTCGTCGACGACGGCCGGGTGGCACTGCGCGTGGTCGAGGTCGACGGCCCCGACGTGCGCTGCGTGGTCACCGAGGGCGGGCCGGTCTCGAACAACAAGGGCCTGTCGGTCCCGGGGGTCGGGCTCAGCGTGCCGGCGCTGTCGGAGAAGGACGTCGAGGACCTCGAGTTCGCGCTCGGGTTGCGCGTCGACATGGTCGCGCTGTCGTTCGTCCGTTCCCCGCAGGACTTGGTGGACGTGCACGCCGTCATGGACCGGCTCGGGGCCCGGCTCCCGGTGCTGGCGAAGATCGAGAAGCCGCAGGCGGTCGACAACCTGGACGCCATCGTCGAGGCCTTCGACGGCATCATGGTCGCCCGCGGCGACCTCGGGGTGGAGATGCCGCTCGAGCGCGTGCCGCTCGTGCAGAAGCACGCGATCCAGGCGGCCCGGGAGTTCGCCAAGCCGGTCATCGTCGCCACCCAGATGCTCGACTCGATGATCAGCGCGAGCCGGCCGACCCGCGCCGAGGCCAGCGACGTCGCCAACGCCGTCCTCGACGGCACGGACGCCGTGATGCTGTCCGGCGAGACCAGCGTGGGGCAGTACCCCGTCGAGTCGGTGGCGACGATGGCGCGCATCGTCGTGGCGGCCGAGGAGGAGCTCGCGAAGGTCCCGCGCGTCGAGCGCGAGCCCGACGGCGTGAGCGCGGCCATCGCAAAGGCAGCCGCCGAGGTGGGGCGCAGCGTCTATGCCTCCGCGCTGGTCGCCTTCACCCAGAGCGGACGGACCGCCCGGCTGCTGGCGGAGCACCGCTCGCCGATCCCGCTGCTGGCGTTCACGCCCGTGCAAGCGGTCCGCAGCCAGCTCGCGCTGACCTGGGGGGTCGAGACGTTCCTCGTGCCGGCCGTCGAGCACACCGACGACATGGTCCGCCAGGTCGACAGCGCGATGCTGGAGCTCGACCGCATGCAACCGGGCGACCGCATCGTCATCGTTGCCGGCTCACCGCCGTCGACGGTCGGGTCGACCAACGCGATGCGCGTCCACCGCCTCGGTTCGGCTCCCGGCGCAGACCTTCAGACCTTGTAGTACAGGTACCTCGGAGCCTTGACCCGCATCGTGGAGTACGACCGGTTTCCGAACATGTTGTACTGCTCGATCAGCGCGGAGCCGTCGGCGTACACCGCCTTGACCCACGCGACGTGGCCGTAGCCACCAGCGGTGACCGTGCCGTTCGGGACGCTCGAGCCGTTGGCGTACCACGCGGACCGCTCGTAGGCGTTCCACTGCGCGATCGAGCCGACGCGCGGGCGGGTGCTGATCCAGACGCCGAGCGTGCGGGCGGTGTTGTCCCAGTTGACCGCACTGCCCCAGTGCTGGGTGAAGTTGTTGACCGGGTGACCGGCCTGCGCCTCGCGCCAGGCGACGAAGCTGACGCACTGGCGGACGGTGAAGCCCCAGCGGTCCGACACGTTCGAGGTGTACGTCCGGTACGGGTAGTCGTCGCCGGCCGCGAAGGCGGACGAGGAAAATGCCGTCGACAGGCACAGCACGGTGGCCGCGACGGTGATGAGGCGTCGTAGGGCTCGCACAGCTGGTCTCCTCCGGTTGGGGGCTCGACCGGACTATCGGCAGGTACCTGGAAGGGCCTGAGCCGAAAGAACTAGGTCGGGTCGAGAAATCGCATCGCTGTGCGCGCCGCATCGTTACAGCGATCGACACAACGTGAGGACCCAACCAGAGCAAAGGCCGCGAACCGGGCGCGACACGACGCAGAGCGTGACGACGTCGTTTCCATCCGGACTAGTGCGACCGGGTAGACCGGCGCGGTTGCGGAGTCGCGGAGCGGGGCCCGCGAGCGCAGCGAGTGGCGCCCCGCGATGCGATGTAGCAGAGCTTGCCGGCCGGCAGACGGGTGCCCCCGGTGGGATTCGAACCCACACTGTCGGTGGTTTGAGCACCGTGCGTCTGCCGGTTGCGCGACGGGGGCCGCCCGCTCAGGTTACGGCGACGGCCCGCGCCTAGGGTGCAAGCGTGACCGCTCCGACCCGCGTCCTCATCGCCGAGGACGAGGCGCTCATCCGCCTCGACCTGCGCGAGATGCTCGAGGAGGAGGGCTACGAGGTCTGCGGCGAGGCGGGCGACGGCGCCTCCGCGGTGCAGCAGGCGAAGGAGCTGCGACCCGGGCTGGTCATCCTGGACGTGAAGATGCCCGTCCTCGACGGGATCTCGGCTGCGGAGCAGATCGTGACCGAGCGGATCGCGCCGGTCGTGATCCTCACCGCGTTCAGCCAGCGCGACCTGGTGGAGCGCGCCCGCGAGGCCGGCGCGATGGCCTACCTGGTCAAGCCGTTCCAGAAGAAGGACCTGATCCCGACCATCGAGATGGCGGTGTCCCGGTTCGCCGAGCTGGTGGCCCTCGAGAGCGAGGTCGCCGATCTCACCGGCCGGCTCGAGGCGCGCAAGCTCGTCGACCGGGCCAAGAGCGTCCTGCAGACCGAGCACGGGCTCAGCGAGCCCGATGCCTTCCGCTGGATCCAGCGCACGTCCATGGACTCCCGGCAGTCCATGCGGGCGGTCGCCCAGGCGGTCCTCGACGGCTCGGCCGTCCCCGGTTCCACGCCCAGCTAGGACACGGCCAGGTCACGGAGCGTGGCGGTGGTGGCGCCCGCGCTAGCCGGGCGTATACGGTCGCGCCTGCCAGGGCCGTTTGGCCGTGGTGCGCTGGGCCAGATGCCGGCGCGGGACGAGATACCGGGAGCACGCGTGCTGGACCGACGACTTCTACGACTTGCGGTGCCCCTCGCAGTGGGTGCACTCGCGCTGACCGCGTGCGGCGGGTCAAGCGGCGACGAGGGCGGTGGCGGTGGCGGCGGCAAGACCTACACGATCGCCTACCAGGGCCCGCTCAGCGGCGACAACGCCCAGCTCGGCATCAACATGGACAACGGCGTGCGGCTCGCCGTCGAGCAGGCCAACGCGAAGGGCGACCTGCCCTTCAAGCTCAAGTTCACCAACTCCGATGACGTCGGCGACCCCGCACAGGGTCCGACCGCAGCTCAGAAGCTGATCGACGACGAGAGCGTCGTCGCGGTCGTCGGCCCAGCGTTCTCGGGTGCGACCAAGGCCTCCGAGCCGCTGTTCACGCAGGCCAACCTGGTCAGCGTCAGCCCCTCGGCGACCAACCCGAACCTGACCAGCCAGGGCTTCAAGACCTTCTTCCGGGTCGTCCCGCCGGACGACGCGCAGGGCGCCGAGGCGGCTGCCTACATGGAGAAGGGCCTCAAGGCCAAGAAGATCTACCTGGTCGACGACAAGAGCGAGTACGGCGTGGGCCTGGCCGACGTCATCGCGAAGTCGCTCACGACCAAGCCGACCCGTGAGGGCATCCCCGTCACCAAGGACTACTCGACCATCGCGCAGAAGGTCTCGTCCTCCGGTGCGGACGTGCTGTTCTACTCCGGCTACTACGCGGAGCTGGCGCTGTTCGCGAAGGCGCTCAAGGCGGCCGGCTACAAGGGCGCGATCGTGTCCGGTGACGGCGCGAACGACGACCAGCTCATCACGCAGGCCGGCGCGGCGAACGCCGAGGGCATCTACCTCACTTGCCCGTGCAACGACGCGAACGTCGACCCCAACGCCACGGAGTTCACCAAGGCGTACAAGGCGAAGTTCAACACCAACCCCGGCACCTACTCGCCGGAGTCGTACGACGCGGCCAACGCCATCATCCAGGCGATGAAGGGCATCGACGGCGACATCACGCGCGAGAAGGTCGTCGAGGCGGTCCGCAACATCGACTACAAGGGCATCACGAAGCAGATCAAGTTCGAGTCTAACGGCGAGGTCAGCGGCAAGACGATCTTCGTCTACCAGGTGAAGGGCGGAAAGCGCGCCATCCTGGGAACCACGGCCGAGCTGGCCAAGTAAGCACCGACAGGCACTGACGCCGAGCCGGGAGTGTTCGCACTCCCGGCTCGGCGGGTGTTCGGCCATCGCCCCTTCGCCTATCGAGGAGCCCGGTCTCCGACATGTGCTTCACCAGCCAGTTCTGGCAGCTGACCGTCGCGGGCCTGGCGATCGGCTCGCTGTACGCGCTGATCGCGCTGGGCTACACGCTCGTGTACGGCGTGCTGCAGCTCATCAACTTCGCGCACAGCGAGGTCTTCATGGCCGGCGGCTTCGGCGGCCTGTTCCTCGTCCGCGAGCTCGTCGGCGACCGGGCGCCCGGTGGGCCGACGGCAGTCCTCATCACGGCGGCGGGCATCCTCGCCGGAGCCGCGGCCGGAGCCGCGACCGCGTTCGTCCTCGAACGCACCGCCTACCGGCCACTGCGAAGGCGCGGTGCACCACGGCTGGCCTACCTCATCAGCGCCATCGGCGCGTCCCTGTTCCTGTACAACCTGGCCGGCAAGGAGTTCGGCCGGCTGGCCATCCCGATGCCGGACATCTACACCTCCGGCACCGTCTTCCACATCTTCAGCGCGCGGGTCACGACGAACCAGCTCGTGGTCGCGGCCGCAGCGCTGGTCATGCTGATCGGCCTCGACCGGCTCGTCGCGAAGACGCGCCTCGGCCAGGGCATCCGGGCGGTCGCGCAGGACGCGGAGACCGCGAGCCTGATGGGCGTCGACATCAACAAGGTCATCACGCTGACCTTCGTCATCGGCGGCCTGCTCGGTGGTGCCGCCGGGTTCCTCTACGGGCTGGTCTTCAACGTGCAGTACACGATGGGCTTCATCCCGGGCGTCAAGGCGTTCACCGCCGCGGTGCTCGGTGGCATCGGCAACGTGCGCGGCGCCGTGCTCGGCGGGCTCGTGCTGGGTCTGGTCGAGAACTACGGCGTGGCCTGCGCCAGCTCGTCGTACCGCGACATCATCGCGTTCATGATCCTGGTGCTCGTGCTGCTGGTCCGGCCGTCCGGCATCCTCGGTGAGCGGCTGGGGAGGTCGGCGTGAGCAACCCGACGCTGGAGCGCGGCGAGACCCCGGGCCCCGGCTCGCGGCTGCCGTGGCACCGCAACGAGGACTTCCGGCGGATGTTCTCGATGCTCATGGTCGGCCTGGTCGTCGCGCTGATGACCGGCCCGAGTGGCAACCGCGAGCACCCGGCCGACGGCTTCACCGGTTCCTGGTTCCACCCGCGGGTCTTCATCTTCCTGGGCGGGGCGGCCGTGATCGGGCTGCTCATGATCGGCTTCGACCGGGCCAAGGGCGCCGGCCGCACCAACCCGCTCGCGCCGGCCATCGCGCCGATCACCGCCGTGCGCGACCGCATGGTGACGCAGCCGCTGCTGCGGTACGGCGTGTACGCCGCACTGCTCGCGTTCGCCGTCTTCTACCCGCAGACGCTCTCGCCGTTCTGGCAGCGGGTGCTGGTCGACCAGATCGGCATCTACGTCCTGCTGGCCCTCGGCCTCAACATCGTGGTCGGGCTGGCCGGCCTGCTCGACCTCGGCTACATCGCCTTCTTCGCGATCGGCTCCTACACGACGGCGTACTTCACCGGGAAGCTCCCCGTGACGCCGCCCTTCACGCTGAACCCGTTCGAGGTCGTGCCGATCGCCATCCTGGCGACGCTCATCGCCGGCGTGCTCCTCGGCGGTCCGACGCTCCGGCTGCGCGGCGACTACCTCGCCATCGTCACCCTCGGCTTCGGTGAGATCGTGCACATCCTCGCCGTCAACGGCGACGACTTCTTCGACACCAACGTCACGAACGGCCCGCGCGGCGCCGTCGGCATCCCGCACCCGTCCGTCCACGCGCTCGGCATCAACTACGACTGGACGCTCGCGTCACTGCCCTACTACTACCTGCTGCTCGGGCTCGTCATCATCTTGCTCATCGCCTTCAACCGGCTGGAGAACAGCCGCGTGGGCCGAGCCTGGACGGCTATCCGCGAGGACGAGGTGGCCGCCGCCGCCAGTGGCGTGCCGACCGTGAAGTACAAGCTCATGGCGTTCGCCATCGGCGCCTCGACGTCGGGCTTCGCGGGCGTGCTCTACGCCAGCAAGGTCGGGTTCATCTCGCCGGACAACTACCTGCTGCTGTTCTCCATCCTCGTGGTCGTGATGGTCATCTTCGGCGGGATGGGATCGCTGCCGGGCGTGGTCCTCGGCGCCGCGGTGCTGCAGTGGCTGCCGCAGGTGCTGCGCGGGAAGGTGCCACCGCAGGACCGGTTCATCTACTTCGGGGCGCTGCTGATCCTGATGATGATCTTCCGACCGCAGGGCCTGCTGCCCTCCCGGCGCAGATCCCGGGAGCTCAAGCTGTCCGAGGAGGGCATCGGCGGGGCCGACAGCCTCGGCGCCGCACCGGGTGGAGCCGCGACATGAGCGCCCCCGCCGTCGAGCGGCCGGCGGCGCCGGCCGGAACCGACAAGGTGCTGGAGGTCAGCGGGCTCACCCTGCGCTTCGGTGGCCTGACCAGCCTCGACAACGTGAGCCTGTCGCAGACTCGCGGCGAGGTGCTGTCGGTGATCGGCCCGAACGGTGCCGGCAAGACCTCGCTGTTCAACTGCCTCACGGGCGTCTACACGCCGCAGGAAGGCGACGTCCGCTTCTTCCCCGAGCCGGGGGTCGTGAAGTCCGTGCTCGGCCGCAAGCCGTACCAGGTCAACCACCTGGGCATCGCCCGCACGTTCCAGAACATCCGCTTGTTCAACGCGCTGACGGCGCTGGAGAACGTCAAGATCGGCATCGAGTCGCGGCAGCGCACCGGTCCCATCGGCGCGATGCTGCACATGCCGTGGAACCGCCGCGAGGAGCGCGAGAGCGACGAGGAGGCGTACCGGCTGCTGACGTTCGTCGGGCTCGGCAAGCGGGCCAACGAGGTCAGCTCCTCGCTTCCGTACGGCGACCAGCGCCGGCTCGAGATCGCCCGGGCGCTCGGCACTCAGCCGCGGCTGCTGCTGCTCGACGAGCCCGCCGCCGGCACCAACCCGGCGGAGAAGCGCCAGCTCGAGGTGCTCATCCGTGACATCGCCGAGACCGGGGTGAGCGTCCTGCTCATCGAGCACGACATGAAGCTGGTCATGTCCGTCGCGACCAACGTCGTCGTCCTCAACTTCGGCCAGGTCATCGCGGCCGGCACACCGCAGCAGATCCAGCGCGACCCGAAGGTCGTCGAGGCCTACCTGGGCGGCGGCGACGACGTCGACAAGGCCGCCGCGAACAAGCCCGCCAAGGCTCCCGCCAAGAAGGCGCCGGCCAAGAAGACGCCTGCCGAGGAGACGGACTAGCCATGGCGATGCTCGAGCTGCAGGACGTGCACGTGAAGTACGGCGCCGTCGCCGCCCTGAAGGGCATCAGCCTCGACGTCAACGAGGGCGAGATCGTCACGCTGCTCGGTGCGAACGGTGCCGGCAAGACGACGACGCTGCGCACCATCTCCGGCCTCCTGCGGCCGGCCGCCGGGCGGGTGGTCTTCGAGGGACGCCCGATCGACCAGATGCCGGCTCACGAGGTCCTCGGCATCGGCATCGGTCACGTGCCCGAAGGCCGCCGGGTCTTCCCCCGCATGTCCGTGCAGGAGAACCTCGAGATGGGCGCCTACCAGCGCAAGGGCGGCAACAAGCAGGTCATGGACCGGGTCTTCGAGCTGTTCCCGGTGCTGCTCGAGCGCCGCACGCAGGACGGCGGGACGCTGTCCGGCGGTGAGCAGCAGATGCTCGCCATCGGCCGCGCCCTGATGAGCCGCCCGCGGCTGCTGCTCCTCGACGAGCCGTCGATGGGCCTGGCGCCGCTCATCGTGGCGAAGATCTTCGAGATCATCGCCGAGATCAACCAGGACGGCACGACGGTGCTCCTCGTCGAGCAGAACGCCGCCCAGGCGCTCAAGCTCGCCACCCGCGGCTACGTCCTCGAGACCGGGGCCATCGTGATGAGCGACGACGCGCAGACCCTGCTCTCCGACGACCGGGTCCGGGCTGCCTACCTGGGCGAGGACATCGGCGCCGCGTAACCGGAGGAAACGGGCGACAGGGCCCGGGCTGCCTTTGGCACCGTCCAGGTCTTCCCCGACCCTGCACGTTCTCTACTCGGCAGCTCCGGGCCCCGCCCGGGGGCGAACCCTAGACCTGTGGTCGAGAGCGGGTCAACGGCCGTTCGGACGACCTTCGGGTTCACCCGGTGGAGGCATCCGGCGCCCCTCGCCGGGGGGCTAGTGTCGCCGCCATGTCGTGGAGCGCGGTGCGAGTGCGGCCCGCGACGGAGCAGGACATCCCGGCCATGCTGGCCTTCGCCGACGAGCTTCGCGAGCAGCACGGGGGAACGGTCGATCGCAAGCGGGTTCGGGTGACGCCGTCGGCCGGCCGCGCAGGTCTGACGGCCCGCTACCTCGAGGCGCTCGAGGACCCGGGCCGGCACCTCGTCGTCGCGGTCGCGGACGACGATGTCCCTCTCGGCATGGCGTTGTTCTCGGTCGCCCCGGCGAACGCGCTCCTGGACACGCCCGCACTGCACGTCAGCCACGCCATCGTCGCGGACAAGAACAAGCGGCGGGGTGCCGGCAAGGCGCTGGTCGCCGCCGCTGCGACGTTCGCCGAGGAGCGTGGCCTGGAGCAGGTTGTCGTCTCGGTGAACCCCGGGTCGCGCGATGCGAACCGCTTCTTCGCCCGGCTCGGGTTCGCGCCACTTGCTGTACGCCGGGTCGCGCCCACTGCCGTCGTGCGCCGTCGGTTGCAGAGCAGCGACGCACCGCCCGTCGAGCACGTCGTACGCCGGCGCCCCCGCGGCCTGCGCCGGCTGCCGGTGAGCGTCCCGGCTCTCCCGCTCGGCCCGGCCGACCCCGAGAGCTGAGTCAGCTCAGCGGGTCTCGCGCAGCAGGCAGGTCAGCCGGATCGTGCAGACCCGCCGGTCCTGGTCGTCGCGGACGACGATCTCGCTGGTGACGAGAGTCCGGCCGACATTGAGCGGGGTCGCCACACCCGTCACCAGGCCGGACAGCGCCGAGCGGTGGTGCGTCGCGCTGATCTCGATGCCCACCGCCGAGCGGTCAGCCGGTGAGTTGAGGGCGGCCAGGGTCGAGCCGAGCGTCTCGCCGAGGGCGACCGACGCGCCGCCGTGCAGCAGGCCGTACGGCTGCCGGTTGCCCTCCACCGGCATCGTCGCCACGACCCGCTCCGGGCTCGCCTCCAGGAAGACCACACCGAGCCGTTCGTTGAGCTCACCCATCGTCGCCTGCATCACCTCGGCGGCGTCCTGCGTCATGTCGTCGGCCTCCTAGACTCCGGTCGTGCCAGCCAACCAGACCGACGAAGAGCCGCGATCCCGGCTCCTGCTCCTCGACGGTCACTCGCTGGCCTACCGGGCGTTCTTCGCCCTTCCGGTGGAGAACTTCAGCACGACGACCGGTCAGCCCACCAACGCGGTCTACGGCTTCACCGCGATGCTCATCAACGTCCTGCGCGACGAGCAGCCGACGCACATGGCGGTCAGCTTCGACATCTCGAAGTCCAACTTCCGGCACGAGGCCTACTCCGAGTACAAGGCGACCAGGTCCGAGACGCCGGCCGACTTCAAGGGACAGGTCTCCCTCGTGCGCGAGGTGCTCGACGCGCTGCGGGTGCCGATCGTGTGCGCGGAGGGGTTCGAGGCCGACGACGTCATCGCGACGCTCGCGACGCAGGCCGCGGCCGACGGCATGGACGTGCTCATCGTGACCGGCGATCGGGATGCCTTCCAGCTGGTGAGCGATCGCATCACCGTGCTCTACAACAGCCGGGGCGTGTCCGACATGCGGCGGATGACCCCGGACGCCGTCGTCGAGAAGTACGGCCTCACCCCGGAGCAGTACCCCGAGTTCGCGGCACTGCGCGGTGACCCCAGCGACAACCTCCCGGGCATCCCCGGCCTCGGTGAGAAGACAGCGACGAAGCTCATCCAGCAGTACGGCGACGTGGCCCACCTCGTGGACCACGTCGACGAGGTGAAGGGCAAGATCGGCGACAACCTGCGCGCCGGCATCGCCAACGTCGTACGGAACAGGCAGCTCACCGAGCTGGTGCGGGACGTGCCGCTCGAGGTGCACCCGTCGGAGCTGCGGCTCGGCCAGTGGGACCGCGACGAGGTCCACAAGGTCTTCGACGCGCTGCAGTTCCGGGTGCTGCGGGAGCGGCTGTACGCGACCCTCTCGGCGGTCGAGCCGGAGGCGGACCAGGGCTTCGCGGTCGACGCGGCCCGAGTGCTCGAGCCCGGCCAGATCGGCGACTTCCTGCGCGGCCTGCCGACCGGCGTGCGGGTGGGCATGCACGTGCGTGGGTCGTGGGGTCGGGGCACCGGCGACGCGAGCGGCATCGCGATCGCCTGCGAGTCGCCGCCCGAGGGGGAGCCGGCCCGTGCTGACGATGCGGCGTACATCGACCTCGAGACGCTCACCCCGGAGGACGAGAAGGCGCTCGGCGCCTGGCTGTCGTCCGACGCACCGAAGGCGCTGCACGACAGCAAGGGCCCGATGCTCGCGCTGCACGCCCGGGGCTGGGAGCTGGGCGGGCTGACCAGCGACACCGCGCTGGCGGCGTACCTCGCCCTTCCCGGCCAGGGCGTCTTCGACCTCGCCGACCTCTCCCTGCGCTACCTGCGCCGCGAGCTGCGGGCGGAGACCAAGGACGACGGGCAGCTCAGCTTCGACGGCGGCGAGGACGACGAGGAGGCTTCGTCGGCCGTCGTGCGGGCCCGCGCGGTGGCCGACCTCGCGGTCGCGCTCGACGCGGACCTCGCCCGGCGCGGCGGCACCACCCTGCTGCGCGACCTCGAGCTGCCGCTCGTCGCGGTGCTCGCCGACTGCGAGCGCACGGGCATCGCCATCGACAGCGACCACCTCGCGATGCTCGAGGCGAAGCTGCGCGAGCTTGTGAAGAACGCCGCCGACGAGGCCTATGCGACGGTCGGTCACGAGTTCCACCTCGGCTCGCCGAAGCAGCTGCAGGCGCTGCTGTTCGACGAGCTCGGGTTGCCGAAGACCAAGAAGATCAAGACCGGCTACACCACCGACGCCGACGCGCTGCAGAACCTGCTCGGCACGCACCCGGTCATCGAGGCGCTGCTCAACCACCGCGAGATGACCCGGCTGCTGATGGTCGTCGAGAAGCAGCTGCTGCCGACCGTCGCCGACGACGGTCGCATCCACACGACGTTCAAGCAGATGGTCGCGGCGACCGGGCGGCTGTCGAGCGACAACCCGAACCTGCAGAACGTGCCGATCCGCACCCAGCAGGGCCGGGAGATCCGGCAGGGCTTCGTCGCCGGGCCGGGGTTCGAGTCGCTGATGACCGCGGACTACTCCCAGATCGAGATGCGCATCATGGCGACGCTCTCGCACGACGCCGGGCTGATCGAGGCGTTCACGACGGGGGAGGACCTGCACACCTACGTCGCCTCCAAGGCCTTCGGGTTGCCGCCCGATCAGGTGGACAGCGAGCTGCGCCGCCGGGTGAAGGCGATGTCGTACGGGCTGGCCTACGGGCTCTCGGCGTTCGGACTTGCGCAGCAGCTGCGCATCACGCCCGACGAGGCCAAGGAGCAGATGGCGGCGTACTTCGAGCGCTTCGGCGGGGTCCGCGACTACTTGCGCGACGTCGTTGCGCAGGCCCGCAAGGACGGCTACACCTCGACCATCCTGGACCGCCGCCGCTACCTGCCCGACCTCACGAGCGACAACGGCCAGCGACGGTCGATGGCCGAGCGGATGGCACTCAACGCACCGATCCAGGGCAGCGCCGCCGACATCATCAAGCTGGCGATGCTCAACGTGCACCGCCGGCTGCGTGCGGAGGGCATGCGGTCGCGGCTGCTGCTGCAGGTGCACGACGAGCTGGTGCTCGAGGTCGCGCCGGGGGAGTGCGAGGCACTGGAGGCGTTGGTCCGCAAGGAGATGGGGGAGGCGTACCCGCTCGCGGTCCCGTTGGATGTCAGCGTCGGCATCGGCCGCACCTGGGACGAGGCGGGGCACTGAGGCGGGTCCTGCTGATCGGGCAGAGCGCAGCCGGGAAGTCGACCACCGCGCGACTCCTCGCCGAGCGGCTCGGGGTCCCGCACGTCGAGCTCGACGCCCTGTTCCACGGTCCCGGGTGGGTGCCCTCGCCCACCTTCCTCGACGACGTCCGCGCCGCGACCGACGGCGACGGCTGGGTCGCTGACGGCAACTACAGCCCGGTGCTCGGGACGCTGCTGTGGGAGCGGGCCGACACCGTCGTGTGGCTGGACCTGCCCAGGGCGACGACCCTGCGCCGCGCCATCACCCGGACTGTGCGACGGGCGGTGCTGCGCACACACCTGTGGAACGGCAACCGCGAGCGGGTGCGGACCGTCCTGCGCGCCACGCATCCGATCCGGTGGACGTGGCGGACGTTCCACGCGAACCGGGAGAAGTACGAGGCGATGTGGGTCTCTCCGGAGTTCGCTCAGCTGACGAAGTATCGGCTGCGCTCGCCGGGTGAGGTGCGGGACTGGCAGCGGCAGCACTGCGGACAGGGTTCCTAGGACATCCCGGACACTGCGTCGGAACGCACCAGAACCGAACCCTCCCGGCTACCCATGGGCAACGCGCACCTGCTCACGCAGGCTGGTGCGAATGAACAGGAACCTGCGCCGGACGACTCTTGCCCTCCTTGCCGCAACGGCCACCGCCGCGGGGCTCGCCCTCCCGGCCGTGCCGTCGCAGGCCGCCGACACTGCGACGACCCGCAGCGGCGTCATCGGTGCCGCCGCGTGGACCGCCAAGGTCCCCGCCAACTGGAACGGCACGCTGCTGCTGTGGAACCACGGCATCCGCACCACGATCGACCCGAACCGCGCGCCCGAGTGGGCGCCGAAGGGCACCGATGCCGACACCACCGACGCCTTGCTCGCCAAGGGGTACGCGCTGGTGGGATCGTCGTACCGGAGCAACGGGTTCGCTGCGCGCGATGCGGTGAACGACGACGTCGCGCTGCTCGCCGAGTTCACCCGGCAGTTCGGCAAGCCTGCCCGCACCTACGTCTGGGGCGTGTCGCTCGGTGGGCTGATCAGCGAGATGCTCGCCGAGGAACGGCCTGATCTCGTGACGGGTGCCGCACCTGCGTGCGGCGTGCTCTCGGGTGCGGTTCCCATCGGCGACCAGACCCTCGACACGCTGCTCATGGTGCGGGCGTTCTTCCGCCCGACGCTGAAGGTGACCGGCTACACCAGTGACGCCGAGGCAGCCCGGGCGTTCGAGCTCCTCAAAGGATCGGTGACTGCGGCACTTGCCGACCCCGCGACGCAGACCGGCGCCGTCGGCCGGCTCATCGCGATCGCCGTGCTGCAGGGGTTGCCGCTGCAGACGAAGAACTACAACGGCCTGTCCACCTCGTCGGTCGCCGGGGCTGCCGCAGAGGGCGTGCTGACGCAGGCCGGCGCTGCCGTGCTCGGCAGCCGCGACGGGATCGCACGGTCGGGCGGTCAGCCCGCGACGAACGTCGGTACGTCGTACGCCGCGCGCGTGACGCCCGAGGCGATTGCCCGCTTCCAGGCGCTCGGCCTGTCGAAGGACCTGCTCACGTCGTACGCGCTGACGCTGGACCGTCGCGTCGGACGGCTGGCGGCGAACCCCACGGCACGGGCGAAGGCGCGCACCCTCGGATCGGTGCGCGGCCGGGTGGCCCGACCGACCGTCACGATGCACACCGAGTTCGACCCGTTCGTGACGGCGTCGAACGAAGCGGTGTTCGCGACGCGCGTCGCGGCAGCCGGCACCACCGCACGGGTGCTGCAGCTGTTCGTCAAGCCGCCGGCGTACTCCGACGCGGGTGCGACCACGGGACCTGGAGCGCCGTACGGCGCCGGGCACTGCGTGTTCACGTCGGCGCAGTGGATGGCGCTGCTCGGGACACTCGAGGCATTTGTCGCGACCGGGCAGAAGCCCGGCGCAACAGCGGTTTCCGCTCTGTGGCAGGCCGCGCCTGGACTCGATGCGAGCTTCCGCCCGCTGCCGTGGAGAGGCACCGCGTTCTGAGTGCGTGAGACAACTCACACCGCTTTGGCGAAAGATCAGACCAAAGTCCCTTCGGCACTTCCGATCGCGTCATATGCCGGTTGATGCCCGCGGGTGATGTACGTCGACGGGACATACCCGCACCATTCCTGTAACAGCCACCCGGCTGTCCTGCTCTGTCCGTGTCATGACATGGAGCAGGTCGCAACGCACCGGGACACCGGTGCTCCCGAAGCCCCCTGACCCGGGGCGAGAGAGAGTCTGAATGTCCTCGGTGCGCACTCGCACCCTTCTGGCCGGTGCAGCGCTGGCGGTCGCCGCGTTCCTGCTGGCCGACCAGGGTGCGGTCTTCGGCGCGGACCTTCCGCAGGTCGCCCTACTCGGGGCGGCTGCGGGCGCGGTCCTCGGCCTTGTTCCCGACCGGACGGCCGCTGCCCGACTCGGCGGCTTCCTCACCGGTTTCCTCGCGGCCTGGATGGGCTACGCGCTGCGCGCCGGTGTCCTCCCGGACATCCCGATGGGTCGTGCGATCGCGGCGGTCGCCGTGGTCGCCCTCATCACCGTCGTCTCGGTGGCGACCGCGAACGGACTGCCCCTGTGGGCGGGCTTCCTCGGCGCGGCCACGCTGCTCGGCTCCTATGAGACGACGTTCGCCGCCACGCCGACGTCCTTCGTCTCCGACTCGATGACCGCGGTCACGACGTCGCTGCTGGCCGCAGCTCTCGGCTTCCTCGTCACCGTGCTGGTCAGCGAGGTCGGTTCGGTCGAGGCAGCGCCCGAGAAGCCGGCTGTCGTCGTCCTCGACGACGCCGCCGTTCCCGCACCGCGCGCCGCTGCCGACACCAACGTCACGGTCGCGAAGCAGGCGGAGCGATGAGCCGCCGCCACCTCGGCGCCGTCGGCGCCGGTGCCTTCAGCATCGCCCTCGTGATGGCGTCACCCATCGGCATGGCCGCCGCCTCGACGAACGAGCCGGCCATCGTCGTCAACCGGGAGACCGTCCAGGCCGAGCTCACCCCGTCGGGCTCGCTCGACACGGCGCGGCTGTTCAGCCAGCTCGTCGTCACCGGCGACGGCACGTACAAGATCCTCGACCCCACGTCGGGCAAGAACATCCGCGACCTGAACGGCTTCTCCGCACCCGACGTCAAGAACGGGATGGCCGAGTACACGATCGACGTGCACGGCCGCACCATGCGTCGGACCGTCTCCGACTTCACCGGCAAGCTGCCGCTCACCGTCAAGGCCGAGTACACCCTCGACGGCAAGCGCAAGTCAGCCCAGGACATCGTCGGCAAGAGCGGCATCCTCGACGTGCAGTACACGATCGAGAACGTCAGCGGGACGCCGACGCCGATCACCTACACGGTGGCCGGCAAGAAGGTCACCAAGACCGTCAACCTCGTGACGCCGTACGTCGGTCAGCTGTCCTTGACGCTGCCGTCGTCGTACACCGACATCGACGCCGTTCGCGCCGACATCGGCGGCGACGGCCGAGGCGGCCAGGTCCTCAACTGGACGATGGTGCTCTTCGAGCCGATCGGTCAGGTGAAGCAGCGCTTCGGCTACACCGCGCGCGTCAAGCACGCGCAGCTGCCGGCCGCGACGATCCAGGCCCTGCCGCTCTCGCCGAGCAAGAAGCCGGAGCTCGCGTACGGCGAGAAGGGCTTCGCCGACGGCGTCGACTCAGCGGGCAACGTGGCCTTCGCCGGCGCCACCATAGACAGCAACATGATCAAGCTTCGCGACGGTGCGGGCGACCTGCTGGAGGGCCTGACCAAGCTCGCGGCCGGCGCGGCTGCGCTCAAGGACGGGCTCGCCGGCGAGGCGGCCCCCGGTGCGCACCAGCTCGCCGACGGCCTCGGCCAGGCGAAGGCCGGCAGCGCGAAGCTGGCTGCCGGCGCCGACCAGCTCGGCGGTGGACTGCAGCAGGTCAAGGACGGCAGCGGCAAGCTGGCGGCCGGACTCGGCTCGGCGTCGGCCGGTTCCGAGAAGCTGCTCGACGGCAGCCAGGACCTCGCGGCGGGTGCGGGACTCACCGCCGCCGGCGCGAAGTCGCTGTCGGACGGTCTCACGCAGATCAGCGCCGGCCTCGACCAGCTCGCGGCTGCGTCTGCACTGCCGGCCGCCAAGGCCGGCGCGGTCGCCCTGCGCGCCGGCGTCGACAAGATGCTGGCCGGCCTGGGCAGCGCGTCCACACCTGGCACGATCATGAACGGGCTCGCGCAGATCTCGGGTGGCCTGTCCACCCTCAGCACCGGCATCGCCCAGGCCAAGGGCGGTGTCGACCAGGTGCAGAGCGGTCTTGCGGCGGCGCTCACGCCGACCGGTGGCGTGACCTCCATCCAGAACCTGGTGAACGCTGCCGGGCTGTTCGGCGCCTGCGCGGCGGGTCCCCCGTCGCCGGCACCGGCCACACTCTGCGATGTCGTCAACACCCTGAAGTACGCCGTCTCGCACACGCCCGCGGGCACCGACGCGGGCGGTCTCAAGGAGCAGACGACGGCGGCGGCCAACGGCCTGGCACTCGTGTCCGGCGGCCTCGGCGCGCAGGCACTGCCCGGCATCGGCCAGCTGCAGGGTGGTGTCGGCCAGGTCAGCACCGGGCTCCTGCAGATCATCGCCGGGCTGAAGAGCGGCGCTTTCCAGCACATTGGGATCCTAAGCTTAGAATTCCACGTGGACAAGTTGTCGCG
>JADMIO011280043.1_pt1 | contig 48481 bp, 29 predicted proteins | sample 8958161 | NCBI WGS metagenome assembly JADMIO01 (sample SAMN16585339, study PRJNA669376) | soil metagenome | isolation source: Crop rotation soil | place: USA: Cullars Rotation, Alabama | collected 2011
CCAACACTGTCCCGCCGGCCCGATTCTTTAACCTGATGGTGCCCCGCTCGTCGGAGAGGCTGCCCGAAAAATTTCCCACATTCGAGAAACCGTAAGCCAGCCCGAAGCTCGGAGGTTTATCCGCCACTACCAAGTACTGTCCCGGCGCGAGGATCGTTCCTACCGGAAAAAGATATTCAATATCGCCGGCCAGCTGGAATCCGCCGATATCGGCCGGGAAAGGTCCGCAATTACGCAGTTCAATCCAGTCCAGATCCTGGCCGAGGACTCCGCGAAAAACGTCGGGGGCATCGTACATGATCTCCGAGATGACAATGTCCGTCGCACGTGACGCGGGTCCCCACGTTTCGACCGGTCTGCCATAAGACGATTCTCGCGGCGCGCTTCCGGATGGATCTGCCGGCGCGCGGAAAACCACTCCCCACAAGATACCAATGATCCACGGAAGTTGCCGCCAGCACACAGGAATCTGGTACGACCCATTCAAGTTTACGGCGCATCTTTCTTTACTCGGAAAAAACCCTCGCCCCCGGCCACGGGGGCAGAAATGACTTTTTCTATTCCGTCACCCGAGACGGTTCCCACGGTTTGCCACGCAGCGCCATTCTCCACACCTGCCGCCTTTTCGATCAAGTATGTCCCATTCGTCGTCGTTGGAAATGCAAAGGTAAAATGAACGCCGGTCGAATTGGTTTGCAGAAAGCTGAGAGTCAATCCCGGGATATTGCAAGCGCGCGGCGTCGCGCGAAGCGATCGCCAATTCCCACCGGCGCCGATCCGCGCCCATCCCACATCTGGTCCAAGTATTCCGTGGCGGGTCCAGTCCAGGAGAGTTCTTGATTTATTTGTGGTCAAGCCGGATAGCACGAGGGTATCTGAGTTTCGGTCCAGTCGAAAGGGAGCGTGGAGGCTTCCTTGCCCGGGATTGTTATCGCAAAAAACCACAAAATGCTCGCCGGGCGCGAGCACTGCTCCCGCGGGCCAATAGTAACGGTCTCCGTCGCCAAGGTCATGCGAGAGGGTGATCCCATCCATCGGGATAGCGACGGTCGAGGTGTTGCGCACCTCGACCCAGTCCGGTGTTCCCCCGGTTTCGTCAAAGAGGCTGCCGTTATTGAAAGGAACAATTTCTGAAAGCTCGAGGGGAGGTCGATTGGTCGCCAAGGCGATCTGGAAAGCATTCCCCGGATCACCCGGAAACCCGAATTCAGGATCGTCCGGGATTTGCATCACCTGGTCGTTAAGATCCGTCACTTCAAAATAGAATTGGAGCTCTGCCTCCGTCGGAAAACTTCCTTCCAAATCGCAGGCGAAGAGGCCATCACCTGCGCCACCATCGCCGTGAGCGCCGTCGTCGTAGAGCGGCAGTTGTTGCACTTCGGCATTGGGTTGATCGAGCCGTTGGTAAATCAGGCTGGCTCTGGCGATTCCAACCTCATGATGAATCTCCGCAAGAAAACGCATGACTCTACCCGGGCCGAGTGTGGACGGTTCCACGCCCTCGAAATGAAACGATGGCTCCACCAACCCATTCGGGACATTGGCTTTTCCGGGACTGGGGAAGGGATTGAATGCAAAGGAATAGAGCGCATCTCGAAAACGGGCATAGGAAACGTTTGCGTCCTGGATCGGATATTCGACTCTATCCAGCTCTTCACCGTGATTGTTCAGCAACGCCAGGGTCGCACCTTCCGAGGGTAGATTGAATCCGGTATGATAAATGGTCCTTTTCGTGGTCGAACAATAAACCAGCAGGTGCTTGCGCGGAGCCAGAAATGCCGTCGGAGGGAAAACGAACTCACTCGTCGCCACTGTCCCCGTTGCGGTCGGGGCTGTCAGCCGTAATCGCCATCCGTTCAGAGGATAAGAAGACTCTGTGCCGTTGTAGATCTCCACCCAGTCATCTGTATGTCCACCATCCTCATCCAAAGCCAAATTGGTATTATTCGCCAACAGTTCATTAATTACCACGGAGTGCTTCGCTGTTCGCGATCCAGTAAGAGTCAATGGCGGAGTGGCCTGGGGGGTGTGGCCGCTGAGCGCCGTCCACAAAATTCTACCGGTGCCCACGAGGTCGGGTTTACCATCTCCATCCAAATCACCCGTGGCTATGAACTGGCTTGCGGGCGCATCGAGGCTGGCGGCATAGGCATAGCTCCCGTCGCCTCGTGGCGTAAAAATCGAGATGCAATCCAGGTCCCGGCACGACATGATCAGGTCCTTGTTTCCGTCCTGGTCGAGATCTGCCAGCAACACATCGGATACGGAGTAGCTGGCTGCCGCAACTTCCGTCGGGGGATAATCAAAAACCAACCCGCCCGTTCCGCGATATACGAGGGCACCTGACGCATTTCCAATCACCAGGTCCAATTCGCCATCCCCGTCATCGTCGGTTAGGACCGCGCGCCGAACGAATAGTCCCTCGCCTGGTGCCGGTAATATTTCGACCGCCAAATCAATAGCCGTTAAGAGGTCACCGCGGTTCTCCACGATCCAGACCTCGCCCGATGCTCCTACTCCCACCAGGTCCTCAGTCCCGTTGTGATCAAAATCCCCTGCCAGCAACGCGCGGCTTTGCGCCACGAACGGATGCGACCGGGTGAATTGAAAATCGCCGTTTCCCAGTCCCCGAAACAATGCGATTCTTGAATCGAGAAACCCGGCGGCCAAATCGATGTTTCCATCCCCATCCAGGTCGACAGGCACCAATGCAAACAGGCGCCCGTCTATCCCGGCGGGCAACTCAAATCGCCGCTCGGCGCCAAAGGTCCCGTTTCCATTCCCTAGCCGAACCGATACCGACCCTTTTTCGACGCCCGCGGCGCCCAGGTTGGCTGTCAACTGATCAGCAATCCCATCATTGTTGACATCGGCGAAGACCTGCGAGCTCGGCACGTTCCCGACTGTGTAATACACCGGTGGGGCGAGCGTTCCATCCGGGTTTGCCAACCGGACACTGAAATCGCCGGAAGCGCGGTGCAGTTGGATCACGTCATCGCGGCCATCTCCGTTAAAATCTGAAACTGCCAAGCCGACCACGTTACCGTCCACCAGATAGAGATGATTCACTCCTCGAAACCCTGCTGTTCCAGGAGAGGCGAGCAGAATGCTCACATCGGCCGAGCGCCGGTTCATTACCGCGACGTCCGGGAATTGATCGGAATCGAATCGCGCAGATACCAATTCTCGCGGACTCACACCGACGGGGCGCTCCGCGGCGGGATAAAAAACACCGTTGCTGTTCACGAAAGTGATAATACTGTCAAAATTCCGCTGCACGACGACCAGGTCGTTCCAGCCATCCCCATCGAGGTCCACGACCTGGACGGCGCGTGGCCCCCCGGGCACATCGATCCGCTGCGCGACTTCCGGGCTGAACCCGCTGCCATTTGCTCCGTGAATTTCCAGAATGCCCGCATCCCGCTCGACGCAAATCAGGTCTGGAGGCCCGAGCCTCGGAGAAAGCAACGGCCCGATTCCCAAGGAATGCGCCGGAGCACGATTTGTGACGATACTGGATAATTGGAGCGCTCCCAGAGAGTTGGGTCTCAACAGCCAAACCACATTTGTCTCTGCGTGTGTCGCCACCAGCACATCTGCCAGGGTTCCAGGTTCGCGATAAGCCACCATCGAGTACACTGGCTTTGGAAACTTGCTCTGTTCCAGGAAGGAAAACGACGATGCCGCAAAGTTGGTGACGATTTCAAATGCGCCCCCACCGGCATTGCGTAATTGTCGCACGCCGTTATTGGGTCCACCCAACACTAAATCCATCAATCCGTCGCCATCGAAATCTCCGGCAGCAACATTGCGCACCCCGTACCAGGCAGGCACCGACGTGGGGGTTCTGAAGTTCCGTTCTCCCAGATTCAGTATCAGGAACACCTGGCTGGCATAGGGAGCCGCCACCACAATATCCGGAAGGCCATCGTTATTAACGTCTGTGCAAACCAAACCCCGCAAAGATTTGCTCGGCGTGTGGACATGCAACGGAACGGCAAAGCGTCCGCCGCCCTTCCCGAAATAGATAGTCACGCTTCCGTCGGTGTTGCTGACCGCAAAGTCTTCCTTGCCATCTCTATCAAAATCGGCTGAATCGATTCCCTTAGGCCCATCTGAAAAACCTCGAGACACGGGGTCCCCCACTGGAATTTCATAAACCAGGGAAGCAAGATTCGAAAAAAGCTGCGCATCCGCGCTCGGCGAAATAAAACAGGTCAGCCAGCCGGACAGCCAAAAAAGCATGCCGGCGCGCTGGAGGATCGCTCCGTTTTTCATGCCGCGGGACTGAATAAGTATTTTATCTTTTCCCAAGGAGAATGCGAGCCATAAAAGGAGATCTCTGAGGCACGGAAATCCGGGGAAGAGGGAACGCCAGGCTGCCTTCTCGCCTCGATACCGCGATTTCGCGACGAACCCTAAACTTTATCCGCCGCGGGCATCCCCTGAAAACTGGCTCCCTCCCCCCGCTGCCCCGTATTGCCTCCCCTGGAGGAACTTGGGCGATAAGCGCTTCCCAACGTCCTCCAGTGGCGAAGGTAAAAACAAGCTTTTGGATGGCTCTTTCCTGACACTTCATGGTTCTATTTCGCCACTGCTTCTGCTATTCTCTTCTATTCTCTATGGTTACGGCTCCGAGCGGGCGCATTTTAATCTTTTATCAAAAAAATGGCTCTTCGGTCCGTAGTCTTTGGTACGGCGTGATATCGCATTCGGGATGAGCGGGCCTTACCGCTCGAGGCCATTCGGTTGCGGGATCGCGATTTTGCAAAAACGTCTGATGGTCCATGAAAAACCCAGCTTAGTGGGGTTCCAGGGCATTTGCCTCCTGGCTGCATTGCTCTGTCCTGGGTCATTGGCCTCCGTTCAAGCAACCCAACTCGCAACTCCGCGTCCCGATTTCTGGGATGCCGATGGGCCCATCCACTCTATCGTCGCTACTAACGGAAGAATCTATGTCGGGGGCGAATTCTCCTATATCGCGCCGAAAGGGTCGAAGCTTCTTGCAGTTGATCGTTACACGGGCGAAACGGACCTCGATTTTCCGCCAATCTACGGGGCCGCCGTGCACTCGATTATCGACGATAACAATGGAGGATGGTTCATTGGCGGCGAGTTCATTCAGGTCGCATCTACTCGCATCACAAACCTCGTTCATATCCTCCCCGATAATTCCATCGACGCGTCATTTCGGCCGAATCCCGATGGACCAGTGCAAATCCTCCTCCTCGACGGTGCCACGCTGTTTCTGGGTGGCGATTTCGCTTACGTTTCCGGCACTGCACGGACCCGTCTCGCATCATGGAATTTGAGCACGCAACAACTTTCCTCCTGGGCCCCAGCAGCCAATGCCACTGTCTCAACGTTCGTCCTGCAGGACGATATCCTGTTCGCGGGTGGTTACTTCACTGACATCGGCGCTCAACCACGCAGAAACATCGCAGCACTCAACAGCAGTTCCGGGGCGGTTCTGGACTGGAGGCCCGATGCGGATGGTGCCGTCCTTTCGCTCGCTCTCTCAGGGGACCGGCTTTACGCAGGCGGCTTCTTCAACCGCATTGGCGGACAACTCCGCAATGGCCTGGCGGCATTGAATCCAAATTCTACCAACGCTTTGCCGTGGGATCCCAATCCACTCGGTGGAAAGGTCACGACTCTTCGTACCGTTTGCAGCACGGTGTATGTAGGAGGTTATTTCACCAACATCGCCGGTCAGACCCGTTATCGCATCGCAGCCGTTGATGGCGAAAGCGCCCAGGCCCTGCCTTGGAATCCAGCACTCGAGCCTGTCTATTCCTCAAATCTGAAGTCTTATGTGCTTTCCATGGAAGTTGCGGACAACGAATTGTTCGTCGGCGGCCAGTATTCCGCTCAAGGACATCAAGACATCGCGCAGTTTGGTACCGATTCAGCGTCGGCTGTGCCGTGGCATCCCCCTTTGGATGGTGGCGTTCAAGCCATCGGGATCTCAGGCCGAAAGGTGCTCGTTGCCGTTATCAATTCCGCCGGTGGCGTCCCGCGCCGCAATCTCGCGGCCTTCGATGAAATCACCGGGCGAGCCCTGAATTGGAATCCCGATCCGGACGGTGCCGTCTACGCATTGCAACCTACCGGAGATCGCTTGTTTATTGGCGGTGCTTTCTTGAATTTGGGAGATATCCCAAGAACTCGTCTGGCTGCCGTCAATCTTGGCTCGGGCCTCGTCAATACCAACTGGACCGCTTCCGCGAACAACACGGTTTATGCCCTGGCCGCCGACACCAACACGCTCTTCGCCGCTGGATCATTTACCTCGCTCAACGGCACGACCCGCCAAAGGCTCGGGGCTCTCAAAGTTGACAGTGGCGACTTATTACCCAATTGGAGCGCGCATGCCGATGGCACTGTCTATTCGTTGAGCCTGGACCACAGCACACTTTATGCAGGAGGTAACTTTTTCTCGATTGCTGCGGTTTCCCGTAACCACGTGGGGGCCCTGGATAAAACGTCTGGACAGGTAAAATCCTGGAACCCAGGTGCGAATGGCACGGTTCACAGCGTCGTGGCCAATTCCGGAATCATTTATCTCGGCGGAAGCTTCAACACTGTAGCCGGACAGTCGCGAAATTTCGTTGCTGCAGTGGCGGAGTTCGGCTTCTTGACGCCCTGGGCTCCCGTTCCCAACGACGAGGTTCGGGCTATTGCTGTTGTCGGGACCGATATTTTTCTCGGAGGTCTTTTCCAGTCGATCTCAGGCCAGGCCCGCTTCGGCCTCGCTGCCACCGATCTGAATGGGGAACTGCTGGATTTCAATCCTTCAACATCACCCGACAATCGCGTCGAGGCTCTCTCCCATTCCGGTTTAACGCTCTATGCAGGCGGAACATTCCCGATGGCTTTGCTCAATGATCCTTCACTTCAAACCCTCGCCGCTTTTCCTTCTCCCGGTTCACCTGCCATCATTGATTCGACTCCAAATCTGGAGACCCTTTCCGGCCAGAACGTTAATCTGGCTGTCACCGCCACCGGCCAGGAACCACTGCGATTTCAATGGAAATTCGCCGGCATCGAAATTGCCGGAGCCACCAACAGTTCTCTCGCGCTATCCAATGTCCAAGTGACTCAATCCGGAATTTACGAAGTCGTCATTACCAATGCAGTGGGCGCTCTCACGACCGAAAGTCGATTACTCGTCGTGCAACCCCCTGCGATCGTCGTCGGCCCTTCTGCACAGACCGTTTCACCAGGTGCGACAGTCGCCTTGTCAGTTCTCGCGACCGGAAACCCGGCTCCTCTTTACCAATGGCGTCTGAATGGCGCCAATATCCCGGGAGCAGTCTTTCCAGTGCTCACGTTTGCCAACATCGATGCCGCACAAAGCGGCAACTATGACGTCCTTGTTGCGAATCGCTTCGGCCTGATTGCCAGCGCGCCTGCATCCGTACTCGTTTCAGCTGCCAATCTTCCTTTCTCCGATGAGCGCTCTGCGGCCACCACCGGCATAACCTCCTCTTCCGGAACCGGCGCCGGAAGCAATGTAGGCGCAACGGTCGAATCAAATGAGCCAACTCACGCAAGCAAGCCCGGTGGCCATTCGGTTTGGCTCGCCTGGACGCCACCCGGGACTGGCATTGCCACGCTCACCACACGTGGAAGTGATTTTGACACTCTGCTGGCAGTTTACGTGCCCATCGGCCAAAGCAATCTTACCGCAGTCGCAGGAGACGATGACAGTGCGGGATTCAGCGGCAGTCGCGTTATCTTCAACGTCCAGGGTGGCATCCGATATCTCATAGCCGTGGACGGCGCTTACGGCGCCACGGGACGCATTGTTCTCAACTGGGATCTGGATTTGAATCCCACGCCCATCCCCCTCATTACAACACAGCCGGTGAGTCAATCCACTTTTGCCAGCGAGACCATTTCTTTCTCCGTCGCCGCCACCAGTCCGTCGCCGCTGCGCTACCAGTGGTTTTTTGACTGTCGTGAAATTCCCAATGCGACCAATTCCACACTGGTAATCCCAAACGTGCAAAGGCGTAACGTTGGTAGCTATCACGTGCTTGTGATGAACAACTCGACCCGTGCCGCAGAAAGTACAACGGTGGCTTTGGAAATCGGCCCTCGATCCGATATCGTTTCACATGATAAGCTGGAGGATGTCTTCCTGACTGCGGGGGGTGGCGGAGCTTCCTCTTTCAAGAAAGGAGGCACTCCACCATCGGCCGCGCTCGCGGGCGGCGGGGGTTTCCTCCTCGTGAGCATGGGATCCATCAATTCCCAGATTCTCAACAATACCGGCGGCAGCACTCAGCCCGGAGAACCAAGCCACTGCGGCGCTCTGGGCGGAGCTTCCAAATGGGTTGGCTTGCATCCCACCGACAGTGGCGTCCTCGTCATTGATACGATTGGCAGTCGGATCGATACCGTTCTCGCCGTCTACACCGGTACCAGCTCCCTGAACCTTCATGAAGTCACCTGTGATGATAACGGTGCGCCTGATCATGTTCGCAGCCTGCTGCGTTTTAACGCTCTCGCCAACACCGACTACCTGGTCGCTGCCGATGGCGTCAACGGTGCTCAAGGAACAGTGTTACTCAACTGGAAGCTTGGTTTGCCGCCAGCCTTCAGCTCTCCCCCCACGACGAACATTGTCAATCCAGGCGAAAATCTTGTTCTTACTGCGCGAGTTGATTCGGCAGCATCTCCAGCAACTTATCAGTGGCGTTGTAACGGCACTAATATTCCCGGTGCCACGGCCTCCTCTTTCGTAACGCCATCACTGCCCTCGGGGATTGCCGCCAGCTACAGCGTCGTGGTCAGCAACGCCTTCGGTGCCAGCAACCAGCTCATTTCACGGATCCTGGTTCGCCAGCCCTCGTTGCCCTCTCTTCCGGCGGTGGTAAACGGCCACCTTCGAATCTGGCTTCCGCCCGACAGCAATCAAATGTTTGACCTGGAAGGATCTTCCGACCTCATCACTTGGTACTGGCTCGAAATCATTCCCGATCCTGCCAACCCCAATTATTACCGCGATTATCCTCTCGACGATACATTCACTTTCTTCCGGGCGGTACCCTGGCAATGACCGGCACTGCCGTTGTATCCTAACGGTTCACTTCCGTTTTGGGCGCCAAATGCTAGGCTGAGATCGTGGAAACAAAATCACAATTCCCTGCAGAACAAGTGCAAGGCGAATTTGTCCGTCAGGAGGACGCGTTTCGCGAGTGGATCTCAAGCGATGGCTCCACCCCCTTTCCCCCAGTTCCCAACCGTTATCATCTCTATGTCTCGCTGGCTTGTCCCTGGGCCAGTCGCACCGTCATTGTCCGGAAACTTAAACATCTTGAATCAATGGTCGGCCTGACGGTTCTCGATCCGATTCGCGATGAACGCGGTTGGGCTTTTCGCGACGGGCCCGGATATTCGCGCGATCCGTTGAACGGCTTCCAATTCCTGTCGCAAGCTTATGCGGCCTCCGACCCGAACTTCGATGGCCGCGTCACTGTTCCCGTCCTCTGGGACCGCGAAAAACGACGCATCGTCAACAATTCGGAGGATGACATCTGCCGAATGCTTAACCACGTCTTCTCTGCTTCAACCACAGCCTCCACCCCCGACTTGTTTCCAAAAGATATTGCGCCCGAACAAGCGGAACTTTCCAGTTTCATCTACGAAAATGTAAACAACGGTGTCTACAAAGCCGGATTTGCTACACACCAGGCTGTCTACGAGAAAGCTTGTCGCGCTCTTTTCGCTGCTCTCGAGCATTTGGAACAGCGGCTCTCTGCCCGCCGATTCTTGTTTGGCACGAGCATCGTCGAATCCGATTGGCGCCTCTTTTGCACGTTGGTCCGCTTCGACGCCGTTTATCACGGCCATTTCAAATGCAATCTCCGTCGGATCATTGATTATCCCAATCTCCAGGGTTACCTCTGCGACCTATACCAACAAACAGGCATCGCGGAGACCGTTAACTTCGACCACATCAAGCGCCACTACTACATCACCCACGACGATATCAACCCCACTCGCATCGTTCCGATTGGCCCGCTCCTGGACCTCACCCGCCCCCATGGCCGCCAGGACATGAAGTAAGCGCCATCCGACAACAAACAACCGCCAACAAAATCATTCAACTTTCCGCCGAAAGATCGAACCGTTCAAAAACCTTGCCTAGCAGAATAACGGCGATACCAATCTCAATCAGCAGCGAAACACTTGCCGCAATGGAAGCGAGAGGAATCCCCAGCAAGCGATGACCGAAATACGCCGAGCTAAAATAAATCAGGCCAAAAATTACTCCGCCCGGAAGCAACGCCAGTCCTAGAGCCACGATTTGCCCCAACATCACAATAAGCCGCTGACCCGTCGCCTCGATTCCTTGCGGCCCATCCTTGCCGGTCTGAAACCATCCCGGGTACAAAAGGACCGAGGCATTCGGAATGATCAGGCACAACAGGTTGAGTGTGGGAAGAACAACCGCTGCGCCGAGACCGATCGCCGCGCGCCACGCCAACGAGAGCGTTCCGCCCTCTGGAAGGTGCCCCACACACAACGCTGCGACCAGGATCAGCAGCCATTGAATCGACGTTAGAATCGCCGCCGGGGCCAGCAATTCACCCAGCACGAGCTGCCACCCGCGTAGCGGATAGCTTTTCAGCATGTCCGCCATGGCAATATCCTGCCGAAAATCCTGCCGCAGAACCTGCGGGCCAATCAGCACCGACCAAACGATAACCATCAAAGCGCCCATCCCGATCAACGTTAAAAAATGCCCTCTGCCGAGCGACGAAGAGATCACGAGGAACGCGGGTACAATGGAGAGCGCTAGAATGCTCCAGATTCGCACCGTAAAAAATTGCCCTGCCCCAATCAGGTTTTTCCAGAGCAGCGCCATCGCCGGGGCGCCGACTGGCGACAAGGAAAACGGCGAACGTCTCGCCTTTGCGGGGCGAAGCTGCATCTTGCCGGCTCGCACCGCGGAAATTCGGTCGGCCAGCCGCCTTGAAAGATCGATAGACGCTTCTTCAAACGCAACGTTCGAACGCACGACCCATACATAGTGCAACAGCAGCACCAGCAAGGCCGGTCCGGCTGCGAAAAGAAATTGCGCAGCATCCAGTGCCAAATACGGACGAACCACCAGTCGCAACGGGTAGAGGAGATAGGGGACAGGTCCCGCGAGCGCAATCTGCCGCAAGTATGCTTTAATAGCGTTCACATCATTCAGATCGATCTGGGGCATCTGCAGGGTTTGCCTGGACCAGATCACAACGACGGAGATACAGCCGGCCAGTAGCGACAGAATCACCAGGCGGCGCTTCCAATTCGTGATCCCGCGATCCAGCAGCAGCGTGCGGGCGAATGAGGAGCCAAGAAAATGCAGATTGAGCGTCGACAGGATAATCCACCAACCCAGCGCATGAATCCAAACCGAACCGCCCGTTCGAAAACGTCCGCTGATTAAGGTCAGGAACAGTGTCGTGAACAGAATGGCTATTTGCGAACGGAGAAGCTTGTAGTGCACGAGCACTCGGCGGCTGATCGGAGCCGGGAACAGAAAATTGATTTCTGCATCCGTAAACGCCAGCGCCGCGCGGGAATGGGGAATGATCCAGGCCAGCAGCACCACCGCCAGCAACACAGCCGCACCCCCCGCCTCCGCCATTTGCAAATGTTCGGGCGTAATCTGGAAGGACGACGCCCGCGCCCTGCCGAAACCGAAAACGAAGCGAAAGAAATAGAAGTAGAAGTAGAGCCCTCCCACGATTCCGCCGATCAAATACTTGGGCTTCCTTAACCGCCTCAGCCGCTGCTTCTGACGGTTTAACAGCGTCTGGAACTGCAGGTAGAGCAGCGCGGAGATCACAGCGGCGTGTCTGTTTCCCCCGTGGCGCGCAGGAACACTTCCTCCAGGTTCAGATCTGCCGATGGTTCGGCAAATTTATGCCGGATCTCTTCCAGCGTTCCGGCAAAAAGCTTTTGTCCTTTCTTCACAATCAGGACGTGCGAGCAAACCTCCTCGAGCAGGTGCAAAAGATGCGAGCTGATGATGATAGCCGCCCCTTCACGCGCGCGCTTTAGAATTGACTGCTTCATGCGGCGGATCCCGATGGGGTCCAACCCGGTCAGTGGTTCATCAAAGAAGATCACCCGCGGTGAGTGCAGGAGTCCGCAGGCGATGGCGAGCTTCTGCTTCATTCCGCGTGATAACTCACCAGGAAGCACGTTCAGTTTGTCTGCTATCTCAAGCTCCTCCAATAAAGGCTGGGCCATCTCCTGGTAGTTGGCCACCTGGTAGATGCGCGCGGTAAACGCCAGATGCTGCGCAACCGTGAGGTACTCGAACAACCGCGGTTCATCCGGAAAGAACGCCAATTGACGTTTTGCTGCGATGGGCTGTTTACAGATATCCGCGCCACAGATTCGAATCGTGGCGCGGGTCGCAGGAATGATTCCGGCCAGGCACCGCAGCGTTGTGGTTTTGCCAGCTCCGTTTGGCCCCACCAATCCCAGTACCTGTCCCGATTCCACGGTGAATGAAAGCTCATTCACCGCTACAAATTCGCCGTACAGTTTGGTGAGAGTTTCAACCTCGATCATAGATGCTGCTACCGATGGCCCGCAAACGTTCGGACGATAGACCACCGACAAAACTGAGTAAAGCGCAGTCGGTGAACGAATCACGCAGGCTCGAACGCAAAAAGCCCCAACGAAGCGGGTCACGCGCGTCATAGGGTTTGGCCAAACGCAGTCCGCCTACCTGGCAAAGATGAGTCCCCGACAGAAAGACTTGCCACCGCCGCCATGCCCTTCAAAAGTAATGGTGATGAAGTTCGGCATCTGCAACGAGATTTTTCAGGGCTGGTCAATCGACGATACCATCCGTTACGCAGCAAAAACAGGGTACGACGGGATCGAGGTCGCCCCGTTCACTCTCGGAAAGTTTGTCACCGACATCCCCAAAACAGAACGTCAGCGCGTACGGCAAGTCGCAGAGCAAAACGGTCTCGCCATTTCTGGAATTCACTGGGTCTTAGTGCAGGCGGAAGGCATGTACGTGACCCATCCCGAAAAAATCGTGCGTGAGCGAACAGCAGAATATTTCTGTGATCTCGTTGACTTCTGCCGCGATCTGGGCGGCAAGACCATCGTCGTCGGTTCTCCGAAGCAACGGAACATCATGGACGGTGTGACTCACGACCAGGCCTGGAATTGGGCGGGTGAAACATTTACGCCCTCCATCAGGCGTGCCGCGGATGCAGGAGTCACCATTTGTCTGGAACCGCTTGCACCCAGCGAAACGAACTTCATCAACACGGCCGCGGAAGCGATTTCCTTCGTGAAACAATTCGCTTCACCGAATTTCAAGATAATCCTCGACGTGAAAGCGATGTCTTCGGAAGCCAAACCCATCCCTCAGATCATACGGGAAAGTTGGCCTCACTTTGCCTATTTTCATGCGAACGACAAAAATCTGAAAGGGCCCGGCTTCGGTGACGTCGATTTCAAGCCCATCGCCGCCGCATTGAAAGAGGTCGGATACGAAGGCTACGTTTCCGTTGAGGTCTTCAAATTCGAAGAAGGCCCCGAGGCCATCGCCACACGCAGCCTGGAATACCTGAAGCGAATATTTGGGTAATCGCTTCGACCTTATTCCGCCAGGTTTTGGCGTGCGGGCTCCTGCGCCGCATTCGTCTTTCCCACGGTTTTCAGGGTCGGGCTACGACCGGACCATCATGGGAATTTTTTGGAGATTTCGCGATTTGCTAACGACTTGCGCTTCACTTTGAAAAGCGGCGCAGTAATGCCTCTGTCCAAAACCTGGCGGAATATCGAGAACCATGGGATTAGTCGACTCGCCTGGCTTCCCAGGGGTCCTCGACCTCTTCACCATCCCCTCGGGTATAGCCGGTCCAACCTGTAATCATGTCACCCTTTTGCTTCCCTTCGTAGAAGGTGGTGTATTTTTCGTCGCTGCCGAAACGCTCCCGCTCGATCTCAAAAAAGAGCACTCCATTTGTGAAAACCCCATTCTTGATCTCGATTTTCCGACCGCCCCGAAACCCAGGCATGCTTCCCGTAACCAGTTCGCCATTTTGTTCCAGCTCCACGCGGGCCGGAAAAGATCCTCGACCGAACCGTACCGTCCAGCGCCACGTCCCCTCGACACCGTGATGCCCCCGCAGCGCTTCCCACGGATAGGTTTGCTTTTGACCGGCCCAATCGGATTCAATCGTTCCGATAATTCTGTTCGTATCCCATTTTCCCGCGTAGGTGGTGATAATTGGCTGTCCAGCGCGCTCCCGAATCACCTGGAAGCGAAGGTGATCGCCATTCAGCACCGCGTTTGTGATGTGGCTTTCAGTATCAGATCGAAAGCTCGTGAGTCCCGTCACGTGGCCATTGTCCACAGAAAGCTGTAGTTTTGGACGTGCCGTCGTTCCGTCGGGCATGGTGAAATTCCATCGCCATGAGCCATCCAGTGGATGCGGCACTTTCGGCGGCGAATCTGCCGCAATCAATAGTCCCACAGCTCCCACGCAAAGAAGCCCCAGGGTAATCAAGGGTTTAGTTTGTCGAATCATATTCCCTCTCATTTCTGGACAACCGATTTTGCAGCGGGCACTCGAAACTTCAGCGAAATCTTCTCCTCGTCCCGATTATTTCGACCGCTATAGGTCACATCGATGTGGTCGTCTTTGTCATCTACGAACAGGAGTCCGAACCCACCTTCTCCATCCTTGTCCCGAACCCGATAAGCACCCTGGCTGTAGGGCCCGCCTTTGAGGGATGCGTCGCGATCCAGCGGGGCCGCGCACATGACGGGAATAGGCGCTCCGCCGCCGGTAGCATAATCACTGTGGCTGCCGTCGTCCGCCGCGAGCATATGCGAATCGCCATGCAGGATACAAACACCATTAATGTGATTCGATTTAATGAAATCCGCTATCTCCCGCCGCTCCGTCGAATAGACACTCCAATGATCTTCATCCGCAAATCCACCGGCGGCTGTTCGACGCCCCGCGCCGCCACCCCTTCCGGCTCCACCGCCACCCCGCCGCCCTTCCCCGCCGCCATTGCGATTGGTGCGGGCATTTTCGGTGATGTTGGTGAGCGTCAAATAGTCAATAAAGCCGAACTGATTGGTCTTCACGTTGCGATAAACATTCGTGCCCGCTTTGCCAATCCACGGAACTGAACTCATCCAGCAAATGAGAGGATATTTGCCATTGGATTCGAGCAGCTCTTTCTTAAACCATTCCTTCTGCCTATCGCCCATCATGGATTTATGCTCATCATCCTTGTCCTTGGCGTCGTCACGTTCCGAACGAAGATCGGTCAGGATGAACTTCACTCGTCCGATGGAGAAAGAATGCGAGATGGGACCATTGGTATCAAAGATGAGCGGATAGTGCGGAACGTATTCTTCGTAAGTCCATCGAGCCGCTTCATGCGTCGGAGATTTTCCACTCGCGTTGTTTCCGCCGTAATCGTGATCGTCCCACACATAGTCGATTGGAATATGCCGATAGAGCTCCGATTGCGCCGGCGAAGCCAGGACTGCATCATAGGCTGACCGGAAACGCTTCACCACATTGGTTCGAATGTCTTCGTAATGAAAATCCCCCACATTCATGTACAGCAACGGCCGATTCTCGCGAATGCGATCGTACGTGGGGCTGGAAGATCCGGTGCGGCCACACGAGGCCCAGGCGATCTTGAAGGAAGCCCGACCAGGAACAGGAAACGTATGAAACTCGCCGTATTTCTTTCGTTCCAGACGATCGTTCACTTCCAAAACATAGTAATACTGCGTGTCGGGTTGCAAATTCTCCAACGGAAACGCCACCATCTCTCCGTGCTCGGGCTCGGCGCGGGCAAATGGGGTAAAACTCAGATTTTCGAGCGATGGAGTTTTGCTCAAACCGAGCCGGGCTGTCATACCGTCACGGACCAGCTTGGCTTTGACCAGGGCGGAATTAGGCGTCATGGCCCCTGCCCAGGGACCTCGATCAATGATCGAATACTCGAGCCCGAGTTGCTCGAACAGGAAAGAATAAACATCTGCCAACTGCTGGATTCGTTCGCTTAATGCCGTCCCGATTCCGTGGCCTGAACTGGAGCTGGTCCGCAGTAAAATCGGGCGGGATGAACTGGTAGCCTGCTGTAAACGGGCGATCATTTTTCGGGAATGAGCCGGATTCACTCGCCCATCGTGTTCTCCCGTGAGCATCAGGATCGATGGATAAAAAGTTCGATCCACAACATGATGGTAAGGAGAATAGCTGTAGAGCGCTTTGAACTGCTCAGGATTCTTCACGGTTCCGTATTCGGTCACGTTAAACGCTCCATTAGGATCCAGCTCAACGCGCAACATATCGTAAATGCCAACATGTGATACTACCGCACGCGCGAGTTCCGGTCGTTGCGTGAGAATCGCTCCCATTAGCAGCCCCCCGTTGCTTCCGCCCTGGAAGGCCAGCCTTGAAGGTGTGGTATAGTTGGAACGAATTAAAAACTCCGCGCAGGCCGCAAAGTCGTCGAACACGTTCTGCTTGTTGACCAGTGAACCCGCCTTGTGCCAATTCTCGCCGAACTCCGACCCGCCGCGCAAGTTTGCGATAGCAATGATACCTCCCTGGTCGAGCCAGATTCTCCGCGATACATCAAAATTCGGGGCCAGACTGATCCCATAGCCGCCATAGCCGGTGAGAATTACCGGGTTCTGGCCATTCAGCCGAGTCCCACGCTTTTGAATCAGCGTGAGCGGAATTTCTGTGCCATCTTTTGATTTCGCCACGTGGCGTACCGCCTCCACATCAGTAAACGGAACCGGCGAGTGGCCCACCAGGAGTGTTGGCTGGATCCGTTCACGATCGCGGCTCGGGTTATAGCTCCACCAGAGATATGGTTCGGTGTAAGTGACGGTCCGAAATAAGATTTCGTCCCCCTGTGTCACTTCGAGCTCCTGGAACGTCGAGGGAATCCGTTCCTGTGAGCCGCGGATGACACGGTTTGTCGGCACGAAATAATCGAGATAAATCAATTCCGAAGGTCCACCATGAACCAATAAAATGTATAACCCGCTCGCTGAAGGGCGGAAATCCTGGATCACATTTGTGCCGTGATCGATGACCAACGAAGCGCGGGCGAGGTCTGGCTGCGTCAGCGGTACTTTGAGTATTTTTCCGTTCGGAGCATTTTTGCGGGAAAGAAAATAGAGTGAATCGTCGTTGCCCCACTCAATGTAAAGCGGGTCGCGGCCAAAATGTGCGGTCTTGATCTCATCCTGAAAACCGGTCACCTGTTTCCATTGACCGGATGGACCGCGCAAATAATGGGCGTATTCGCCGCCATCTCCGTTCTCAACTGCAGCCAGCACATAACGCCCATCCAATCGGGTCTGGAGATGAATCTCCGCAATACGCGGGAAATCCCGGCCAATCTCGTAGGCATCCTGCGCCACGGGAGTCCCCAGTTTATGAACGTAGACTTGCTGAAAGAAAGCGAGGTCCGCTGCGGCTCTCTCACCCGCACGAGGATAGCGGGTGTAAAAAATGGCCGTGCCATCCCCGCTCCAGGCCGCGCTTCCGCCAGCCGTCGGGCCATTAACGTCTGGCACAACATCCGGCAGTTCCTTGCCTGTCTCCGTTTCATAAAAGTGAAGGGCTCCACGTTCGCTCCCCTTCTCTGAGAGAGAGACCGCGACCAGCTTTCCATCTAACGAAGGCACATACCAGTCGATCGAAACACTCCCATCCGCACCCAGAACGTTCGGATCTACCAGCACCCGCTGCGACGCGAGATTCGTCAGCGTGCCCAGGCTGATCAAAACCGCCTGCTGGGCCGGGGGCGCAAATTTCAGCAAGAAAAGCTTCCCCCGTCGGGCCGCGAAGTGGGAGTAGTTGGTTGATGGTTCAGTCATCAACCGCGTCAAACGGTCCTCAATATATGGACGTGTCGACGATTTATCCAGTAGTTGCCGGGCTTTCTCATTTTGGGCGCGGCTCCACTCCTGAACGGCAGTATCTGAGCTATTTTCCAGCCATTGGAAGCCATCGATCACCTTGATGCCATGGTATTCGTTGGTGACGGCCGGGGTCGCCGACCAACCCGCTTGGGCATACAGCCAGACGGCAGAGAAGTACAGGAGCCAAAAACGGTGGCGAAAACTGGCGGGCTTCATCAGACCTACGATTATCGAAGCCTGCTCTAAAGAGACAAATAAATTCTGAACGTTTAGCATTTCGCAACTCAACCTCGGATTTGCGCGGGGAGCCGGAGCGGAGAAGTAGCGAAGGACCCCATTGCAGCGCGGGTGACTTGCCGAATGTTACAGGATGCAGGCCAGGAAACCAAATCCAGCGGCGCCTCGGAAGGCAGCAACCACGGAAGACGTGCTCGGTACGCCGGGCATGGAGTTTCGCGTCCCACCCAAATGGAAACACCATTACGCGTCACTGGAGCAACTTCGGGAGCGGTTGCTGGCCAAAAAGAGCGACTTGGTCCACGATGCCAGCCAGGAGATTCCTTCTTTCAGCATGCATATGGCCGATGCCGGCACCGATGAGTATGATCGCGACTGGGCCCTGGGCATGATTTCTTCCGAGCAGGATGCCCTTTATCAAATTGAACAGGCCATGGACAGAATCCGCCACGACACCTACGGCACTTGCGAGCTCACCAGCAAACCCATTGAACCGGAACGCCTCGCGGCCATTCCCTGGACTCGTTTTACCGCCGCCGCAGAGCGGGAGCTGGAGAAAAATGGCCTGACCGAAAAGGTCAAGCTCGGCGCTCTTGGATTTATCGCCTCCGAATCAGAGAAAGAGGACCGAGAAGCCTAGACGGCACTTCCGTCCCGACTCTCCTCCCACACACTTCAAGCGCCCGCTTTGGCTGAACGATTGGGTGACTTGTTCGTTCATCTGGGCTTAACTTCCGCAGGCTGAGTAGGCCATAAGATGACGACTTTCTACCTGATTCGCCACGCGAGCAACGACTACCTGGTTCAAAACAAAATTGCCGGCTGGCTCCCCAAAATCCATCTCAACGAAAAAGGCAGGAGCGAAGCGGGACAATTAGCTTTGCGCCTCGCGCGCGAGCCGATCGTTGCAATCTATAGCAGCCCCCTGGAACGAGCGGTTGAGACCGCGCAACCCCTGGCCGATATCCTGGGACAAAAGGTCAGGATTTCCGAAGGCCTCGGCGAAATTCGTTTTGGCGATTGGACCGATCAATCTGTTCCTGAACTCGAGAAAGACCCGAACTGGCGCCGTTGGAACTCGTTCCGCAGCGGCAGTCATGCCCCGGGAGGCGATATCATGATCGAGGCACAAACCCGAATTATTCGTGAAATGTTACACCTGCGTGAGCTTCATCCTTCCGAGGCCATTGCCCTGGTGACCCACGGCGATCCCGTCAAAGCCGCGGTGGCTTATTTTATGGGAGCTCCCCTCGACCTGTTTCTGCGAATAGAGATCAGTCCCGCGTCAGTCACTGTCATCGCGCTTGACCAGGATCGGCCTCGCATTCTGAAGGTCAATAATTGATTCACTCCACCGTCAAGCTCGCGTGTGAACATGCTGACCGCTCCAGGCCCGTTCCGTATTCTTCCGGGCGGCGGGAGCCGCACCCGCATCAATTCCCGGCACATCATGCGTGAGTTCCTGCACCACGATCCCGGGAATGATCTCACTCAAGCGAACAACCATGGGAGTGATTTCCTTGAAATGCTCCAACGCCAGCTCCGCCGTAATGGAATCGCGGAGTGCCAGGGCAGTGGCGTGAAGCATCTCGTAACCAATCGAACAAGCTGAAAGAAGGACATAGTCGTCGCGTAGCGCCTTCGACGCGGAGTGAGGTCGAATTCGGCCAAGAATTCCCGCAGCAAATCCAGTGGCTGCCGTAAACGCCTCCTTCAAGTCTGCCGTCACACTTCCACCCAACGCCTGCAGGCGCTGTTCAAGCGCCAGCGTTCGACGGCCCAGGCTTGCCTTGATAGGCGGCAACACCTCCTGCACATCAGCGTAGCTCATCACTCGTGGGTCATCCATTTGTTGCTGCGCCATTTGCAAAAGATGATTCTGCGTAGCCAGAATGTCACCCAGGTACGTCGTAAGAATTTCCGTGCTCGTTTTCATAAACCCCCGCGTTTTTAGATATCTCCGCAAACCTATTCCGCACCCGGACAAAGCGCAACCGGGGGGCTTCCCGGCTGCCTCAGGTGCCACCGATTGGCCAGAAAGCGAGAGCCTCGGGCCTACAAATTCGGTGGGCGATAAACTAGCAGTTTGGCGATCGCTCCGGGAGTGACGTCATGTAATTCCAAGGTATGTCGTTTGTTCGCAAGGCCCAGGGCGACGGTGCGCACCGTTTCAGTTCGCGGATCTACGGTCTCAGGCGCGATGCTGTCCAGGAAGCGGGGAACAACTTTCCACTGAATCTTGAAATTCTCAGGCAGTGGTTTTTTGAAAACGTTCAGGGCATAGGCAAAGTTCCAGTCGGCTGGATCAATCACTACCCTGCCCGACTTCGAAACAAACCTTTGCTCACTTGTTCCTTTGCCATCCGGTCCCGTCCTGGAACCGCTGACTTCGAATTTGAAGCTCTTCAGGTCGGCCGTCGCCTCCTTGATCGTGGCAGTCCATTCTTCGAGCTGCAGCGGCTTTTCAGACTCCACCTTCAGGAGACAAGGCCACTTGCTCCCGGGATAAGCCGTTGTTCGCCCAAAACCGTAAAGCTCTGGAAACTCCGAAGGCTTGCGACCGTCGATCAGCACTTCGATCGCTTCCTTCATTTCCGATCCCAGAATGAGATCGATGCGATTTCCGACGATTTCGAGCTTTAGTATCCCCTGGTCGATCCGAAAATCGCTGAGGTTCATGGTGCTCACCCAGGAATCTGCCGGCGCCGCTGTGACATCCTCGCGGAACCTGAGATGCGCCTTGACCAGTTCAGCCATCAAATAGGAGCCGTGATCGTTTAGATGGACTCCATCCGAAAGCAAATTACTTGCGGATAAGCCGCTTTGTTGAAGGTACTTCTTCCAGAGGTTTCGTTGATCAACCAGTTCACAGCTGTATTTCTCTGCCACTCCCGGCAGGAACGAGTAGTTCATCCAGGGGTCCCAGGTTTTAGGGCTTAGTTTGCCCGCATCCGTCTCCTCGCGGAGATTTTCGTCTTGGGTGACATGATCGGTTTGCAGGAGGATTTCAGCCGTGGTCCGCTGGCGTACCCGCTTGATGATATTCTCATATTCAATGTGTGAGCCGTAAACGTGAAAGATCAGAAGGTCGGGATAGAATGGATAAAGATCCGTTTCCGCCGTCTTCACCAGCAGCTGGCTGGCAAATCCACCGATCGCGCGGTTCTCAATGATGAGATTCGCATTGGGAAATTGGCGTTTCAGGTAATTGGCTACTTCCTGGGACCATTTCTGCTCCGTAATCGATTGGCCGTAAAACAGTACCCGGACTGTGTTTCGATGCTCGGGAGTGCTCGTCGCCAACAATCGCATCGTCCTCTGAATCCCGCGGCCAAGATCAGCTTCCCGACCAACCTCCTTCGGTGGAGCGAAGCCACCTGGTTCGGCGGAAAAAAGGGGCGTAATCCCAACGAGCAGGCCCAGAAGAATGCAAAACCGCTTCATCGCTGAAATGTAAACACCGACGCCTCGCTTACAAGCAGGTAAGGAGAACCCTGGTGGCCGGCGCTCTTCGGAAGGAGGAACCGATGCGCACTCCGGCGGTTCAAGACCGTGGCCACCGGAGAAAGATACTGAGAAATAAGACGGAAGCAAACGCCGGTTGGTCCGCGAGCAGGCTCACCGCCAAATGCAGTCCGGAATTAGTCAGCTGAAATCGACAAAAACATTCCAGCGGCTCTCCAATGGCAAACTAAGCAGCCTGTTGCCCCTGATACACGCGCGGCACGCGGTAGGTAATATTTGTCAGGACCTCCCAGGGAATGGTGCCGCACCAGTCCGCCACTTCACTGACTCCTATGACGTCATTCCCTTGCGGGCCGATCAACGTCACTTCTTCACCAATCCCGACGTTCCCAACAGAGGAGACATCGACAAGCATTTGATCCATGGTGATTCGCCCGAGAACCGGGCAGCGCTTGCCGTGGATCAGGACTTTGGCCCGATTGCTTCCGGACCTCAGATATCCATCCCCATAACCGGCAGTAATGGTAGCGACACACGTCTTCTTCCTGCGCGTGACGAAACCCTGCGCGTACCCCAGCCCTGTTCCTGCCGGAACGTCCTTAATGAAACTGACGCGGCATTTCCACCGCAAAGCCGGTTGGATGTGTTCGAGCAAGCCGGGTGGCAGGCGACGTTTTCCTGTAGGAAGGACTCCGTAAACGAGCAGACCAGGACGAACGGTATTAAATAGATTACAGGGCTCGAAGAGCACCGCCGCGCTATTGTTGGCGTGGACGTACTCCACAGCGTGCTGCTTCAGAACCCGACCGATAACCTGTTGGAATCGCTCGCATTGCTGGCGCGACAATCGCGCGTCATCCTCAGCCGAGGCGTAGTGAGTATAGAGGCCGGATAGCTTCAATCCTGCCAAACTGGTCACCGCATCGATGAGCGATGCTGCTTCTGAAACCGCAACTCCCAATCGACCCATTCCAGTATCGATCTTAATGTGGACATTGATCGTCCTGCCTAGTCGAACTGCAGCGCTGGAGAAAAGCTCTGCCTCGGCCAGTGAAGAAATGGTGGGCATCACTCCATCCCGCACCGCGACTTCGATCTCGTCAGGTAAGCAGGCGCCCAACATGAGGATTGGCCACCCCTTGCCCACGCTGCGAATCGCGGTCGCCTCAGCGAGATTCGCGACTCCAAATACATCCGTGCCACTCTGCATCAGCAGTGCAGCGATTTGTCGGAGACCGTGCCCGTAGGCATCTGCTTTGACAACCGTGATGACTTTTGCATCCTTGCCCACTCGATGGCGGATCCACGCAAGGTTTCCGCGCAGCGCATCGAGGTCAATTTCAGCCCAACAGCGGTAGCTCTTCTTCATTTCAGCGAATATCAACTACGGAATCTTTCGCCGCTCGGGTGCTTTTACAAAAGTTGTTTCCCGCAGGTAAATAGGTTCCAGGCTTTCGCCCGCGACAAAATCCCTTTGTTCGGCGGCAAGATGGACCAGCATCGCGGCGTCTGGAAACAGGTCCCTGGCTCCCGGAAACGAATCCCGCAGGTCCGGTCCCACCACGAACTCTCCGGCGGCCAACTGATCCCGCACCGTTTGAGCAGGAACAATCGTCAACGGCTTCTCCAGCCGGGCGGTTTCTTTTGCGATCGCATACCGGGCGAGGTAGAACTCTCCCCGTTGCGCATCGACTACAACCGTGACATTCTTCATCGAACCACTTTCTCTTGCTTGCCGGGCCAGGCAGTCAACGCTGCTGATTCCAAGCAATCTAACAGCACGCCCCAACTGCCAGCCTTGCGCGATGGAAATAGCAATTCGGATGCCGGTATAGCTTCCAGGTCCAAGCCCGACTGTCACACATTCGATGTCGCTCCGGGAAAGTTGCGCTTGCTCAAGGGCGCGTTCGATCATCGCAAAAGCCTTTGTCTCCCGGCCGCCCGATTCTTCCGATCGTCCGAGAATCGTAATCCGCGACCCGGATCCGTCAGCGATCGCGACGCTTCGCTGGCGGGAAGAGAATTCAAGGGCGAGAATCTTCATAGCTGATTCGCCGTTCATTTTCTCCCACCAGGGCAATCGATGCCCAGCGATGGTGCAAACCAATGCTGACCCCTGGGACCATGGACCGCAATTCGGGCAACCGATCGGCCCATTCCACTACTGTCACGCCGGTTGTTTGCTGAAGGTATTCATGGAGACCAGCGGCGCGGACGGCTGCTTCGGTCTCCAGTCGATATAGATCGAGATGGAACAAAGGCAGACGACCCTGGTTATATTCATGAACCAGGGCGAAAGTGGGCGATAATATCCGCACCGGAATAGCCAACCCCTCGGCAAGCCCTTTCACCAATTGCGTCTTGCCGGCACCGAGATCGCCGATCAACCCGATAACCCAGCCCGCGCCCGCCTCCTCGCCCCACTTCCGACCAAGCGTTTTCGTCTCCTCCGCACTTTTTGAATGCACGATGTTTCTCAAGCCATCAACCTCGGCCGGATCTTCCAAAATGTGTGTAGCCGCCGAAAGTAAGTTCTTTGCAGCCCTGCTTGTCCCACAGCTTCAGGCCCGGAGCCCCCACGATCTTGCCGATGCAGGAAAGCTTGAGCTTTGAAAACTCTTTCTTCCAACCGTCGAGCAAGGGAACCGCATCTTTGGAGGCGATCGTGAACAAAAGCTCGAAATCCTCGCCATCAGTGAGCGCCGCGAGCAGCGGTGGCTTGCTCGATGATTCTTCGCGCGCCTGGAGCTTCGCTGCGCGACTGATCGGAATGGCATCAGAAAGCAACTCCGCACCGCACTGATTGGGTGTTAAAAGGTGGCGAAGATCGCCGGCGAGTCCGTCACTCACGTCAATCATCGAGTGAATCTCGAAGTTTTGAGCGAGCCATTGGCCTTCGGTCACACGGGGTTCGAAGTCGAGATGTCTTCCACGAAGGGATCCACCCAGTTCGCCGGTCACAAAAATTGCGTCGCCCGTCCGAGCACCGCTGCGTCGCACGCAATGTTTTTTGCCCACTGTCCCAATCAAGGCAATCGAGATAAAGGTTCGATCCTGGGTCGTGGTGGTTTCACCGCCCGCAATGGCAACATCATAACGGCGAGCAAGCGTCCCCATTCCGGCATATAACTTTTCAATCCACTCCGGATCGAACTTTTGCGGCAAGCCCAGCGTGACGAGGGCTGCCGTCGGCTGGCCACCCATCGCCGCAATGTCGCTCAGGCAACGCGCCAACGCCTTGTGACCGACGGCGCTCGCCTCGGCGTCGGCATCGAAATGGATTCCCTCGACCACCGCATCCGTCTTGAAAAGCACGAATCGGTCGGGCACGCCCAGGTCCAGCACAGCACAGTCGTCCCCTGCCCCTTCCACCACGCTCTGGTTGGTGGGGAGATTCGGTTTCAACCGGGCTATGAGCTCGAATTCGTTCACACCATTTAAAAAGGAAGCACCCCGCGAATATGGTGCCAGGCCTCGTTCCACCAGGTTTTGATCTTTTCCGAATTCAGAAAAATAATGAAGTTCGCAGCGTTGAATGAGGAATGTGCGAGAATGGAAGTGAGCAGAGTGTCGGTAATCTCGAACAAGAAGACAAACACCAGTGCCAACACAAACAATGGGACAAAAGTCATCAAGTTGACGTGAATGATAGCAAAAAGGAACGAAGATCCAAACAAGGCCACCCGAGGATATCCTTCCTGTTTTATCGTGGGGTAAAAAACTCCACGAAAAATCGATTCTTCCACGATCGGCGCCACCACGATGGCCGCGACGGCAAATACGATCTTCTGGCCGAGGGTAATGCTCAATTCGAGCGCCTGCATACTCGGTTGTTCCACGGGCTGGATATGCAGGCGGGTCAGCAACACAGCCGAGAACGAATTTAACAGCAGAGCCACCGGCAGAACGATGATCGCCGCGCCCAAAGCCAAAACTGCCATGCGGAAACGAAACTGGTTCAATCCAAACAACTGTCTCCAGCCAACGTGGTGGTGTCGCAAAAATAAATGCAACAACGTAAGAGCAATCGCATGGAAACAGAATGTATTAATGATGAATTGAAAGAGGTGATCCGAGAAAATGGACTTCCCCATGGGCGTTTTGCCAATGGCCCCGGCAATCAGCAGGGCAGCGAGCTGGCCGAGCATCAATCCGCTCATGAGCCGGATCACGGCGTCCACCTTCCAAGGTCGTCCTGAAAGCATGCGAGAGCCTAGGGGAGACGTTTTCAAGTGACTATCCTAAAACTCCGGTCTCCCCACGTGGCCCAGGTCCTCGAACTTCCATGCTGTTCTTCAGGCTCGATTTAACACTGAGGCAACAACTACATTCCCGCGCGAGTGAAGAAAACGCTGCGAGCTCTCCAATTCTTCCGCGAAGACGCGGGACTGCTTTGGGCCGCTGCGATCTTCCTCGTTTTTAATCTGGGGGCCAACCTATTGAAGCCCTGGCCGGTCGCATTGCTCGTCGATTCAGTCCTGGGAACCAAACCGCTGCCGGACTGGCTGGGCCGCTGGCAGCCGCAAAAACTGGCGCTCATCCCCCTCCTCACTGCTGCCATTCTGATCCTGCATGTGGGCCAGGGAGCGCTTTCGGCCGGCCAAAATTATTTAACGATTAAAGTCGGATTGCGTGGCTTGCGCCGTGTGCGGAACGCCCTGTTTTCCCAACTACTTCGCTTGTCTCTGCGCTTTTATCAAAATGCCAGCAGCGGGGACCTCATTTATCGGGCAAGCTGGGACACCTATTCGTTCCAGACTCTCTTTCAGCAAGGTCTGGTGACGTTTCTGACCGCGTATCTTTCATTGTTGCTCATGGTGATCGTAATGTGGCGCCTGGATCCGCAGCTTACTGGCGTCTCTTTGGTCGTGGTCCCGGTTTTGGTCGTTTCGATTCGGCTCTTTGGAAAACGGATGCGGGACCGAGGCGTGGCAGCACAACGCGCCGACAGTGATGTCACAACCCGGGTTCAACGAACCATCACCGCCCTGCCCTTGATCCAAAGCTACGTCCGGGAAGAATTGGAAGAAAAAGCCTTCCAGCACGACGTGCAGTTGGCGCAAGAGAGGCGCATGGCCCAACATGGCTGGGAGTTGATTTACTGGCTGGCTATTGCCGTCGTGTTTGGAGCTGGGACCGCCGCCATCGTTTGGTTTGGCGCCCACCGCGTGATTGACGCCAAGCTTACGGTTGGCGAACTGCTCGTGTTTATCGCGTACCTGGCGCAGTTGTATGAACCACTCAATCAATTGTCGCACGTGGGAACCACGATTTCATCCGCTGGTGCCGGCACGGAGCGGGTTTTCGAAATCCTCGATTCGGGCGAGCAAGTTCAGAGCGGCCAACGCCATGTCACTAGATCAGAGGAATCCGATTCAACAGCCCTGACGATTCGTGGCGCGGTAGCCTTCGAAAAGGTTTCGTTCGGTTACCTTCCCGGACAGCCGGTCTTGCACCAAATCACTTTCCGACTCCAACCGGGACAGTCCGCCGCAATCATCGGCCCGAGCGGCGCGGGCAAAACGACTTTGCTCAACCTGGTGCCACGCTTTTTTGATCCGGACGATGGAAGCGTAATCCTGGACGGAGCGGATCTTAAGCAACTTCAGCTACGCGACCTCCGAGCACACGTGGCCCTGGTTCCCCAGGAACCGATTCTGTTGAGCGCCACTGTTTCAGAAAATATCAGCTACGGGAGGCCGGACGCCACGGCCGCGGCAATTGAAGCTGCCGCTATTCGCGCGCATGCGGCCGAGTTTATCGAGAAGTTGCCCAAACGATATGACACGATTATCGGGGAAGGCGCAGCACATTTGAGTGTCGGCGAGAAACAGCGCCTTAGCCTCGCGCGGGCCTTCCTCAAAGATGCCCCCATCTTACTGCTGGACGAACCAACCTCAGCCCTCGATCTCGAGAGCGAGCAATTCGTCCTGGAGAGCCTCCTCGAATTAATGCGGGGCAGGACCACGCTAATGGTCGCACATCGATTGACTACTATCCGGCATGTGAATCAAATTCTGGTCCTGGAAGCCGGTGAACTGATTGAGCAAGGCGCTCCCGAAGCCCTCGTGCAATCGAACGGATATTATGCCCGAATACTAAAAGCACAGTCCGCGCCTTGAGACCGCTGCTCCAGAACGAGGACAAGGATTTTCGATGCGCCTTTCCGAATAATCCCCTTGCTAAACGCCACAAACAGAATTTCAATGTAGTCGTCCGCATTGTTGGCTGGATAGCTCAGTCGGTAGAGCAGAGGACTGAAAATCCTTGTGTCGGCGGTTCAATTCCGCCTCCAGCCACCACCTTCAAAGCACTCAATAAAACCCGGGTTTTCGTGGATTCCACCCGAAGCATAAGAATGGAAGTAAGAATAAATCTACCGGCGTATGAGGACATTTGCCGACGTGTTTTTTAATGGAGATCCCTGCTTCCGATCAGGCAAGCTTTCATTCCAATGATGGACCCTCTCAGTTTCACTCAATTGATTGATGCCCAGCCCGGCAGTTGCGGCACTGGGCAGGGAGTGTGTTTACGACGGGCGGCATTGTGCCCGAAGATGAATTCGCCGCCGGGCTGTTAGGAAATGTAAGCCACAACCCACACAAGCGTGTGGGTGCGAAGTGCCCGATGGCGAAATTGTTAAACATGTTCGGGTAAATGCTGAAATTTCTGCCACCGGCCCCTTGGTGGATGATTGTCTTGGTTCAGGTAACCGACTGCTTCTGATACTTCCTGCAACTTCTGTTCTAATGGAGCGAGGAATGGATTAAATGCTTCGGGTATCCACGGTCTGGATGCTAGGTACTGGGATACATTGGCGGGGGACTAAGCACCATTCCACGGGAAGAGGAAAAATGCTGGCTTTCCGTCGACTAGGCCTTTCCCAACCGAGTGTGCTTTTGAACACGGCAGGGATGTACCAGACGGCGCCCTTGGGCTCGGCCAGATGCAGGCTGGTAAGGCAGGGGGTAAAGCAGCATCGGCTCCTCTCGGCCATCCCTCAGTTCAATTGCCGTGACGGATTTGAAGTTGTCTTGGGGATTGTGCGAGAGAGGAGAGAACACCGGTACAGTGGTGACGGCTTCAGGGCTCGCGGGGCCATGAGTCCAGCCGACAAACGGAAGATCGCCGCTGCCCAGAGGAAGCGGTGGGCGGCGTGGAGAAAGAGCAAAAATTAGGGGCATTTATGCAGAAGATGTTTACGTCAAATTCCACGCTGCTTTTGATTTAGCAACTATGAAGCTGTTTCATCCGGAAAGTGGACCAAACAGTCGCTATTTTTTTCTAATTGCGAAGAATTCTCATTGAATGGAACTGAGGCCACTCGACAATTGTTTATCATGATGTTCATGTTTAAACCTGCGGTTCCGTGAGTAAGGCCCGTCGGAGCCAAGCGCGCCTGGTAATGACCTGGCGCGAATTCCGTTCTGGTCCCACCGGCGCGCGTATAAGTGTACTTATTTGTTGTGCTTCCTTTTGCCGCCGTATATTCCGTAACCACGGATTGTTCGAATGAAATCGCCCAGCAGAATCATCTCTTGGTTCGAACTCGCGATTGTCGTCTTCCTCTTCGCTGTCGGCCTTGGTATTTGGAACCTTGTCGAGAAAACACTCGCCCGATCCAACACTTTGAATCAGCCGAAGCTCGAATCGTTTCACGTCCGCCTGAAGATCCCTGACCTTGAGCGAAGCCTCATCGCAGCGAGTAATCACCTTGCTCATCTCACTCTCAAGGTGGACGACATGATCTTGGAACAGATCTTGGCCGATCCTGTAGACATGAAACTCCGGTTCGATTCGCCAGCCCTCTTTCAGATCCTGTCCCAAAAACCGCATCTCCGGCTAAGCAGGCTGCAGGAGACGGCCCAAGCCTGGCTGGCGGTGACTGCAAACACCCGGCTCACGGGATTGCTCGAAACGAATCTGAGTCGACTACAAGAACACAACAACGAACTTCTGCGAAAAGCCGCCAGCAAGAGCAACTCGACCAACCGCGAAGAAGCCCTGCTGCAATTCCAGTTATCGAGTTGCGCTGCCGAACTACAGGAAGTCGCTAAAAGCTTGGTCGGCGTCCGCGCCGCTGGGCTGATGGCGCGAAGCCAGTTATATGCTCTCACCAATACCTGGACCGGTTCATGGGATTTGGCTGGCGCCCTCGCCTCGCTCGATTGGACGGACCCGGCTTGGGAGACCGCGCGCGCCCGCATCTTGGCCGACCGAAAGGCCGCGTCGATTATAAATCAACTGCATGCACGAATTGCCTATCAAGGACAAGAACTGAGTTCGCTTGCCACAAAAGCATCCGCCGCAAGGGTCAAAGCGCTCCATGAGTTCCATCAAGCAGAACACATCTGGGTCCGCCAGCAAAAGTGGGGTACCCTCTGCCATTCGACCATCTGGTTTGCGGCTTTTGTTGCCGTCTTTGCCTTGGCTGGCTCTCTCCTCAAGTCCAAGTTCGTAGTCCAGTACAACAGCTTTCTCGTCTTAGGTTTAGGCGGGGGTCTCGTTTTTATCTTCTATGCCTACGGGTCCTTCGAAATCATCGGTGCCGCCAGTTTGGCCATGCTCGCTCTCTTTTGCTTGCTCGCCATCAGCGCCGGGCTGCGGTCCGGCGCGGACGCTCAAAACAACTCCTAATGAACGCCGCACCGTGAACGATAAACGCGTCTTTGATGCTCCGCTCAAGAATCCTGGTGAAGACCTGCTCGGCATGAGGGCGTACCCCGCGCGCCTAGCCGAGTTCATTGGAGAGATCGAGCCGCCTTTTACCATCGGTATTTACGGAGAATGGGGTTCTGGCAAGACAAGTTTCGTTTGCTTTCTCGAGCACTTCCTGAAGAACAATCCGTCTTCAAAGCCGTTCGAATTCATCACCTTCAATGCCTGGCCGTATCGCACCTCCGATGAACTCTGGCGCGCGATGATTATCACAATCGCGGAGAACCTCTACGAGGTGGCCCAGCACGTTCCGGATGCAGATCGCCCTCCAAATACACGCCCGCTCCGGTGGGTTTCCGATTTCTTCCAACGCCCCGCGTTGCGCCTCGGTGAAGACAAGCCGGTCGAATCCGACGAGCGCAGTTATCAGACGTTGCTTGCTCGGTTGGACGCGACGCCGTACGGAACGATCAGCAAAGATTCACAACACGGACTGCAGCTTGACTCGCAGGAAACCACCCTTGCCCTTTTGAAAGCCGCTTTGGCCGGCATGGGGGCATTATCTCCGCTGCTTGCCACTCTCCGGACTTTTCTAGGTTCCGGTGTCGAGGTCGACCTCAACGCCATCTTGCGAAAAGAAAAAAACGAGGCCGTTCGCGAGCGGATCAAGTCAGTAAAACAGTTCCAGCAAACTCTGGGCGACTTGTTCATTCAAAAGGCCGGCAAAAAGCGCATTTGCGTTTTCGTCGACGACCTTGATCGCTGCATGCCCGATGCCGCTCTCGACCTTTTGGAAGCCATCAAGATCTTCCTGGGTGAGGCGCCCTGCATTTTCATCGTTGCGGCAGATGAACATTTGATCGGACAGGGCCTTTTGCTGAGATTCCGCGAACTCATCGGACCCGATACCCCCATCCATGTGCAATCGCTCTACGCTCAAAAAGGACAGCAATACTTTGAGAAGATAATTCAATTGCGAATCTGCATCCCTGCTCGTACTCCCGAACAGACCTACAATTTTGTGGCCGCTCATTTCCCTCGCTGGATGCCGGCCACGGACCTGATCCACGCGGCGATCGGCGAGAATCCTCGGCGACTCAAGCAATACTGCAATTGGCTGACCTTTCAGCATCTGGCCTCCAGCTTCGTGTCCGAACAGCTCCAGCCCGAGCCGCGGGCTGAATTGGAGAAACTGATCAGCTTGCGCTCTTGGAATCGCGGAGCACTCTTGGCGGTCAAGTCGCTCGCTTCTTCTCCGCCGAACAAGTACTCCGAACTGCTTCAGTCGATCGAAATTTCGCTTTCAGAACCCGAGCCAACGACCGACTTGGGTAATGACAGCGCTGATCTCCGGTATATCGCACGGAATTCTCCGCCGATCCGAGTGCTCTTCAGCCGGGAACCCCGCTTCTCGAACATGCGGCCCGGAGCGGTTGCTCAAATGGCGGAAATCATAGACTTGCAAGATGCCCCATTGGACCAATCGGCTACCGTCGTAAGCTCCCGTGACGGGGCGTTCAACCGCTTGCTCCACCATCTCTACACTGTCGGGTCCATTTCGGCCGCCAAAATCCTCATCGAAGATTTGATGTTCCTGCGCGCTTTCTGGACTGAGCTTCCCGAAATCGCAGCCGAGTTCACCCATGCCGCCGAATCTCCGGACTTTGCCGACGAAGTCAGAAAAATTGAAGCCCGCGTCATCGAGCTGTTGGAACGTCGCCTGGATGACCTTGCCCCCTCTGAACCTCTTCCCGTGGTTGGCCAGGTCATTGTCAAGTTGGTCGAAAACCAGCTGAGGGTCGCCGCTGAAAAGAATGCTACTCCTGAACAACGCCGCGCTTCCGATGAACTCCGAGGCTTCTTTCAAGGGCCCACACCCGGTGGCGTAAGAATGTCCTTGTTACTGCGAGAAGAACTGATTGCTTTCGCCGAGATCAGGGATCGGCTTCCCGCCCCTGAAATGAGCGCCGCAGCAGGACCGGTCTCGGACGAGTTGAGGAATCAGCAGATCGCCAACACCATCATCCAGAAGAATCTTCTGCAACCAGGCCGGGCGGAAGCGATCCACAGCGCTCTGCAACTGCGAATCGAGATTGCCAAGCATTTCCTGGCCTTGAGGCGCTTTGCTAAGCTTGACCTCCTGGAGCGCCGCTGGCCTGACCTGGCTTATTGGCTGCGCACAGATCGCGCTGCGGCGTATATCGTTCTTTCCCGAATGGAACAGGGAAAGCCCGTCGATCGTACATTTTCCGAGTCTTCTGTGCGCTATGCCCACTTGGAAAAAGATGACGACTTGAAACGCTTCCTGCGCCTTCGTCCACATTTACGCGATATACCGGAAAAGGAGTTGAACGAGTTTTTCAAGATGTCTCAGACGCTCGCTCCTTCTCTTCCTGCGATAAAGACCGATAACGTCGAAGTCCCAACGCCTCAGATCTCGGGCCAAAAAGTCTCACCGCCAACACCCGAAAGGCCACCTGCGGTCGCCATGGAACTGGCCTACCAGAACATCACCATCAAAATCGCTCCCGCCAATCCTCCTAGCCGGCCCGATGGAACCTTCTCCTATGACGTGACTGTGACCTCGTCGAGCATCGCGGCCGATGCGAATGATACCCACGACGTGACCGGAAATATCTCAATCCAGTTTTCGCGATGGCTCGAAGACATCGATGGGATCGAACGCGTCCCGCGTGCGCCGGAACCTGGGATCGTCACGCGACAATATAAGGCGAGCGATTTCAGTTTTCCGAGTGTTTCGGCGAAGCTTATCGCCCTAGGTTCACGAATCTACAAAGAACTCTTGCCGCCTCCCGTCCGAGGTTTTCTAGATCGGGTTTTTGCAGAGAAAAGGCCCTGTCGGATTCTCTGGGATTTACGCGACCCGAAGCTTCAAATCATTCCGTGGGAATCGCTCTACTTCGAACCGCTACGGAAATCGATCGGCCTGACCAGGAGCTACTCATTCCTACGTTATCTCGGATCTTCTGTGACCGAAATCGTCGCCCCCATTCTCCGCCCGCTTCGTATGCTCGTAGTGCTTCCGACTCCCCCCGATCTGCCACCGCTCAGCACCGACGCAGAGGCCGACATCATCGAACGCACTCTCGCTTCTGCACGGGAAAGCAAACAGGTATCAATCAAGTTCCTTCGGGGACACGAAGCGAATCTCGACGATATTCAGCGAACATTGCGTGTCTTCCAGCCCCAGTTGTTTCACTTCGTCGGCCACGGCGTCTTTGAACCGAGTCAACAGCAAGGCATGCTCCTCTTGCAAAACGAGAATAACGTGCAACCAGTTTCTTCATATGATCTGGCTACACTGTTGCGCGACTCGAACGTCAAGATCGCGCTCTTAAACGGATGCGATACCGGACGAGGTTCGAGCAATGATTCGTTCAACAGCGTGGCTGGCGCATTGGTTATTGCCGGAGTTCCGGCGGTAGTAGCGACCACTCGAGTGGTTGAGGATCAGGCCGCTCTGTTGTTCTCCCAAGAGTTTTACCGCACGTTTGTCGAAGGTTTTACTCTCGAAGCTGCTGTGATCGAGGCGAGGAAGTCCCTCAATAATCACGGGATGAACTGGTCTTCTTACGTCCTGTTCACCGGGGAGAAGAAGGGGCTCGAATCGCTTTACTTTGGCGACGAACTACGTCACGAACGTTGATCGAGCGGGATACGGGGTGCGCAGTCCTCAGCCGGATGCCTGACGTGACCGATGGCGCTAAACGCTGTAGTAGATGTTTAGATTGCTCGAAATGCGGCACCAAGGCTGCACTCAGGGATGCATCATGCTGACGATGGTTTAGTGGATCGCCGAGTCGCACCGCCTTCTCTCCTGTCTGAAAATCGTCTTCCCAAATGTAGGAAAATCGCTGCGACTTTGCTGGTAAGCCACAATTCATTTAGCCGATGAAGGCGGTGCCCGTGGGAGAATTGCCAGTCGGTGCCGAATGGTTGTACGAGGTCAAGTTGGATGGTTAGGTTCGTCTCAGCAAGGACAGGTATTTACGTATGGGATGATTTGCCGGGGCAAACCCTTCAACCGCCGCCTTCAGGTCAGGATGCCGTTCCAGGGAACTCCACGGCATGATCGTCTTTTCACCGGATTCTCGGATCAACCAGAGCGATCGAATATTCAGAATCCTGAGTGGCCGAACTTCTTTTATTTCGTCCCACAGAATGAGGTTCTGCCCTCTCTGCAGATGAACCCCCAGAATGCTGATCCCCACGGCTCGGTGGGTCATCTTCTGTATCAGCCAGGAATATAACAACCCTCCCAGGAAAAAAGGAACGATCAAAACCAGACGCTGCCAACTGAACATTCGCGTGACAAAATCTAGAAAGGCACTGTATGGATCCGAAGCGTGATAGCGCAAACGAGTCATATCGTCCACAACCCGACTGACCATCCCAAAGAACCAAATTCCAACAAATCCGATTTCGCCATAAAGCGCGATCTGCCAAAAGGCGACCTTGAATTCAGCGGGTTTAACCTGATCGGCAGCCGCCAGGGAGAGAACTATCGGGCGCAGATTAGCAACATGCGTTTCCTCCACCGGTTCGCCGGTTTCAGCCGAGTGGAGCAGCGACTTCAATTGTGCTTCGAGGGGAAGAAGTTGTTTAGACCGCGCCCATTGATTGAGCCAGTAGACAAACGCATAGACCGCGATGAACAGCAGCGTAGCAGGGATCTTGGCGTGGAGATGGATCTTCATTCCCCAGGTGGCGACCAGCAGGCCGATCCCCGGCGGAAGCAAGTACCACCACAGCACCGACCCCAATAAGCGCGACTGAGCGCGCACGGAATTCAATTCCGCTCGCAGTGATTCCACGATAGTGGCGCCGGCTGCCGCCGGCGGATTAGCCCGGCGGGCGTGAACCAGCTTCCAGGCCATGAAAATCGAGCTCCCGATGACAATCAAGTGACCCAGGCGCGCCATCGGTGCACGTTCCTTCAAAAGGAAATATCCAAAAATAATGATCCCTAAAGCACAGGCCACCAGTTCGCGGAGATCGCGCGCGCGCAGGCCGCGGCGAAGCTGGTTGCTTTTGCTTTGCAAAGCGGAAATCACTTGCGCCGCCGATACGTCCGGGTTCCTTAAGGGTTGCTGCTGCCAGAGATTCTTTAACTCGTCGTCGTTCATGCCTCCCCCTTCATCAGGCGGAAAAGTTTCTTCCTGGCGCGATGCAACATGACCCCAACGTTGTTGGCATTGATGCCCGTGGCTTCCGCCATTTGTTCGTAGGTGAAGTCTTCCAGGAAAAGTGTGATGAGTGCTTTTTCGAGTGGGTCCAGTTTGTAGATGGCGGTATAAAGACTTGCCATCCGGTCGTCAGTGCTTTCTTCACTAGTCTGCCGTGATTCGATTGCGCGCGTGAGATCGTCGTGTTCGAAATGAATGACGCGGTCGGAGCGTGAAGCCCGCTTGCGAACGAACGAAATCGCGGTGTTGATAGCCACGCGATAAAGCCAGGTGTTGGCGAATTGTCTCTCTTTCAGATCCGGCAGGCCGCGCCAGATTTGGAACAGGATCTCCTGATACAAATCGTCCTGGTCAGCGGAATTCCATGCATAGACGCGGCAGACTCGTAGAATCCTGTTTCGATTCTCATTCACCAGTTCCAGAAACCTGTTTTCGTCTGTGGGCGTCGAATTCAAACTCGCATGTATATCTGATTTGTCGCCGCGGACGGCAACATCATTGCCGCCAGCGAGATTTCTTCTGCCCTGTTTATGCCTTCAAAAGCGTCACTGCGCGATTATCGAGGCGATGCCGGCGGGCCGATGATTTCGCCTTGCGCCGGCGAAAAGTCAGACTCGGCCTTCGTCGCCAGCTGGGGCCTGAAAAGAAGTCCGGCGATCAGGCCACGATGGTCCAGCGCGATCTGCAGGTCGAGCGCGCCCTTTTCAAACGTTACGGGATAAACCATCGCCTCGCCGAGTGGCCGGGGCTCGCCGAGCTTCTGGATTTTTCCCATCTGCTCTGCCAGCCCCTTGAAGAACAGGGTCGCTTTGTCCAGCGGCAACGCCACATCCATCTCCTTGTTCAAATTGGTCTGGATGCCAGAATAATCGCCCGCATTGATTAACTCGACAAGCCGGTTGGCTACCTTTGCGGAACGCTCCGTCAACTCGAGTTTCGTCGCCACGTGGGGTTTACAGACAAACCCGGCGATCAGGTCTCGGTTGTCCAGCGCGATCTGCAGGTCGAGCGTCCCCTTTTCAAACGTCGCGGGAAAAACCATCGCTCCGCCGACGGGCCGCGGCTCGCCGAGCTTCTCGATTCTTCCCATCTGCTGCGTCAACCCACTGAAGAACGCGCTCGTTTTATCCAGCGGCAGCGCCGTGTCCATCTGCCGGTTAAAATTGTTCTGGATGCCAACGTAATTGCCCGCGTTGATCAACTCGACGAGCTGGCTGGCCACTTTTATGTAACGATTCGTCGCTTGTCCGACCGCAGCCTCAGCGAAGAAAAGCGCCGCCGCGAAAATCGCGAAGATCGGCAAAAATGTGCGCAGTGGAGAGGTCTTCCAACAGAGTGACGAGCGCCGGCTCCACGGCGTCAAGTTGCGCGATCGTTCCGCAAAATTTTGCAGGACTGTCGTGGTGCTGCACGTCGTGCGTTTGCCGGGCTTCGATCTGCCCCCCGCGGGCCACGCGCTTGCGGGTAAAGCTGATTGGGGTCTTGATCGCGATGAGATAGAGTCATGTGTTTGCATAATGGTTTCTTTCAGTCCGGGCAACGCCCGCCAGATTTGGAACAGGATTTCCTGATACAAATCGTCCGGGTCAGCGGAATTCGATGCATCGACGCCGGCAGACCCTGAGAATCCTGTTTCGACGCTCATTCACCAGGTTCCAGGAACCCTGTATTCGTCTGCAGGTGTCGAATTAAAACTCGGACATCTATCTTATTAGTCGCTGCGGAAGGGATAATTATTACCGCGTAGAAACATTTTTTTTGACCCTGTTTTGACCTTTCAAAAAGTTGGCATAAAGGCAGGTTTGCCTGGTATCCGCGGATTCGCGTCCGGGATTCTACCCCCTCGGGGCACCTCGTAACACCTAATCCGAGTTCATCTCGTGAACAGTACCGACCGGATAAACTCAGCCTCACGGTATGACAACTTTTTAATGATGCTGCTCTTGCTACAGGCACGGTGCTGACCGTAAAATATGGACTGCCAGGCCCAATCTCAAGCGGTGGCATTCCCCGCCGCTCTCCTCCTTGGCGTAGATTGGTGCCTGGCATTTTTCATTCTTTCGGGGGCGGCATTCTCTGGAAATCCGCGCATCAAGCCCGTGGGTTTCTGTTTTATCCTCAATGCCTGACTTCCCGACATGGGCTCGCTTCCCGTAGTGGCGTTCAATTCACCGGTTGCGCCTCCGGGAATTTCCATTCGCCATTCAAAATCTCGGCACGCGGGCGGTAGAGACGCACCAGGTAATTCCAGCCCTTCATGATCGGCAAACAGTTCGGAATCTTTCCATCGCAACCGCCGAATTGAACCCGAACCGAACCGTCCGCATCCCTCTTCGCCGTAATGCTATTCACGGTGTAAGCCTCGAATGCGTTCCTCTGAAAGTGGCCCTCTGTGTTGTAGAGACTGATCGACCAGAAGGCGTCAATCGGCACGTCCTTGACGGCGAGGCGATGGACCGTCGTGCCATCGTTCCGGCTGGGGGTGACGTTGAGATAGAGGGCGTCTTTCTCCGGATTGCCCCCGAAGGCGAACGCTGTTCCAATCAAGTGTCGAACCGGATCGACCTGGTCTCTGGTTCCGAACGTGCGCCTGGTGTCAGGGAGCGTTTGCGCCAGCGCCAGAAGAGCATCGCGCACTTTTTTCTGACTTGCCTGATCCCAGTTGACCACTTCGAAGCGCCCCGGACCGCGAGGCTGCGTGACCGTAATGGCATCCTGCAGACCGTGAACCACCTTGATGTCCTCAGGACTGGCCGGATCGACCAGGATACGGACTCCCAGCGAGATATAGCGGGTGCCGTTTTTTTCTCTGGTGAAGGTGTGCGTGCCGGCTCCGTAGAATAGGACAGGAGTGTAGTGGTCCTCATCAATCACCTGCAACGACATGAAGCGCTGACCCGCATTTGGCAGTGTGATCGTCAACGGCCCGGCGTCGAGGTCAATGACGGCCAACGAATACAGGGTGTCGCGGTTGGGACGCACGATGTGAAAGTCGAGCGGTATGGGCTCACGGTGGTGTTCGAAGCTGCCCAAACCATGACTTTTAACGCCACCTCCAAAGATCAGGTCCGTCTCAGCACGATTGAAGTTGTCGGGGGTGACAAGGACGCCATTCGTGGCTGGCACCTGTGCGAGGGTGGCATTGGTGATCGCTATCGCGAACAGCAGGCCCGCGTAGATTTTGCCGCAACGAGTTTTCATGGCGCTCTCCCTGCTTGCTGCGCAGTGACTCGTTCGATGTCCGGCAGCTTCCACGTCTTATCGAACAGCGGCTTTTCGGGACCGTAGAAGCGGAACAGGACTTCGAACCGGCCACCTGCCTTCGTGGGAACCCAATTCGATTCCTTGCCCGGCGGAGCCTTCAGTGCAAAGTAAATTTCCGCCGAGCCATCCTTGTTCGTCTGAAGCGCGGGCGTCTGCGACGAACGACTGGACCATGGCAGGTTCCGGATCAGTCCGTGCGTCGCGCGGTCGTAAACGGTAGCGGACCAGAACTGTTTGACGGGCGCGTTCGCCGGCACGTGCAGACGATACGTGCTGCCACCATCGAACGGTTGGCCCTGCTTATCCGTAATCGTCATCAGGTAAAAGGACCCTCGGCCCGAGCGCTTCGGGCTGAAGAACGCCATTGCGTAGACAACGCCGCGGTCGTCCGCGGGATAGCTATCGGGATCTGAGAATTGGGTCTGGAGGCCTCGAAGAAGTTCGGACGTCATAGGAAGCGCCCAACTGGCGCCCTCGTAGTATGAGTTCGTGAACAGAGTTTCGTATTTCGCCTCCAGCCACGCGTGCGCTTCTTTCACCGCCTCGTCAATCACTGCGCGCGTCTTCATGCCGGGGTTGAAGGCCTTGCCTTTCTCGATGCCGATCGTCTTGAGCACGTCAATCATGACCTTGTCTCGCGTCAGCCATGGCTCGCGCTGTACTATTCGATTCAGTGAATCAAAGAAGCGGGCGTCGTACGGGATGTTGGCCTCGAACACGACATCGGACGCGTCGACGAACGTCGTCACAGGAGGGTTCGGCGTTTGTGAGAGCGGATAGAGTTTTATGCGCTTTGCGTAAGCGACGGCCTTCGCCACGCCGCGGTCGCCGCCGGTCTGGAGGATCGAGCGCAGCAGGGCGTATCCCTGGAAGTTACCGGAATGCATTGGGATGTAACCCTCGGGAATCCCGTCCTTATAGCCGGGTGGGACGATGAGGAATTTGCCGCCCCGTCCCTGATCCAGCCCAGCAGTGCCGACGTCTTCCAGCGGCGCCTGCCAGCAATCCATGATCGAACCGGTAATGGATCCGCCCTCGTCCGCGGGCGGGATTTGGAGTACCACAGGGCCAACGTCTTTCGTGTCGAAGAAGGGCATGAAGTAAACGGCGTCGGGGTTGGGGGTCAACGTCTGGTTCTTCCAGTCCGAGAGCTTCGACCAATAGACAATCTTATTGCTCCCCGGGCCGGCATTCACGTCGCGGATCATCGCCTGATACATGAGGTCGAAATTGACCGCCGGCATACCCCAGATCACCGCCTCCACGGCGCGCCGTTCGACGGTGCGGCGGGCTACCTCTTCGGAGGAATAATCTTTCCATGTGCTGCGAGTGTCGACCGCCATCAGAGGCATTACTGAAGCCAGGGCAACGTTGAGAACTTTCGCTTTCATAAGGCGTTTCTTTATTCGCTTTGCCTCCTGTTCTCGTCTTCGAAACCGTGGCGACCTCAATGTTTGAACGAGGCCGGCAGCTCGGCGGAGAAGCTTATCAATCGAGTCGAATCTGAACAGATGCCCTTTGGTGCAGCGGAGATGTGCTCTTTAAGTCAGCATGAAAACTTCGAACGATCTCTCCACCCGCGGAGCAATCTCATTCTATGCAAAGTATTTATGACATGGCTCCCAGGTTCCGGGTGTGGATAAATCTGTGAATAATCTGTTGGCATCTTTTAACAAGCGCATGTCGCAACCGGGACAATCTTGGGGCATATGGTGATCGTGATAAAAACGTATGAATTTGGCGACCGAACCTACGTGCCGCGAAAGCCCGTTCTCTTAATTTTTGCCATCGGCGTCTATCCTCATATCGAGTTTGAATCACTCGGTCAGGCTCGAGAGTTTATTGCCGAAAATTGGCCCGAGAACTCTGCTGATGAGTGGAACAGCGTGCATGTAGCGCAGTTTGCGGACGGTGAATGGTCTCGGATCGAACAAACACAGTTTTTGCCGTCAGCGATGTTATTGGTTTAAGGCGCCCGGATCTGACGAAGCCACGGATCGCCGTAGGATCAGGCCCAGACGAGGAAATTGCCGCCGGACCGTCGGAAGTTTCACGGTCGCTCGACGGTCAAAGCTAATTTCGTCGCATAATAAAGGTCGGCCCGGCAGAACGGGAGATCCACCCTGGTGGTGAGGACGGATGCCTCAGCACGATGCAACAGGGCCAGGGCCTTAAAGGCATCCATCGCTAAATCCGGGGGATCGACAAAGTTTTCGCCGAAGTGCACCTGCCTTTCTTCACCCGTCACATACCAGGTTGGGTAGAGTTGATTGAAGGTCTGCCAAACGCGCGCAACGGCCGCAGGAGCTCCTTTTTGAATCAGCGCTGCAACCTCGGGTGAAAGCTCATGGAAGAGTGCAACTTTATGCCGGTGCGGAGCGATTCGAAACGAGATGGAATCGCCTTTGCTAATGAATGGATCGAGTTGAGCTGAGCCATTGAAATTTGTTAACGTTCCAGTGGCCTTCTCCCACCAACGAATGAGTGATTGGGTTGTCTCGGCTGCGAGACGCGCAGCATCTGAACTGGACGAATCATTAGCCGCCGCCGCCAGTTTTTCGTAAGCGAGAAGTGACGACAGATAGCGATTGGCGTAGAGATCACCACGGGCGGGATCGAGTTTCCAATGAGTGGCAACGAAAGATTGAAAGCTTTGCTTGAGCTGGTGAAATGCCCGGTCCACGCGGCTTGTCTCTGCGCAGCGAAGCCGGTAGAGCCACGCGCTGTAAGTGCCTCCAAATGGATGTGGTGATTGGTCGCCTCCCAGGCGGGCTCGATATGCCACGGGGACATGGAATGTTTCGCGACCGGCACCTTCCTTCAACGAGTAAAAGCCTTTTGGTTCAAAGGGAGGATGATCAGTCCATTCCCGGGCGAGCCGATCGCGAATCCGTGCTTGCAGAGCCGGTGAAACGTGTGGGTAGGCCCAGGCCAGGGTTTCGAACAGGTCACTGCTCTTGTCGAACGAAAAGTCGCGTCCAGCCAATCCCGGGTCGACAAAGAGAGGCGCCCACTCCTTGCCCAGAATTTCTTCGATGGTTTTCGTCAGTCGCGCGGCAATTCCCGAACCTGCGTTTCGGGACTGGCCAGTTGCAGAATGTGTCACGAACTCGGCAGCGCGTGTACTGGCAATCTCGACTTTCTGTTGGCTCGGAGCGCTTCCGAGACAAAGGATCCTGCTGCCCGTCTGCCAATAAACACGCCCATCGCTCACAGCCACCCCCGCGCGGGCCGGACCATGCCATTCGTTTCTCGCCCAGGCAGGACTGCGAAAACCGCCAAAGGTATCGCGCTCGCCGTAGATCGGAAAGAGCTCGTTCTTTTTCAAATCGAATCCGCTCAAAGTTCCCTGGTGGATGATTAAGGCCGTATCACCGCAAACGAGGAAGTTTTGCGCTTCATCAGCCGTGCCCCAAAAGCAATTCCAGGAGGGTTTCTTTCCCTGTTGATGAAATAGCGGAGTGATTCGATTTTGGGCAAGATCGTAAAGACCCATCGTGACGAAAGGAGCCACTCCATGGTTCCAATTGCCGTAGGCACTGCGATAGAACACGAGCAAATGACCCGACTCGGTCAATGCAGGTTGGACTCCCACACCCTGACATCCTCCAATCCAGAGGACCGGCGCAGTGAAAGCCTCGCGCCCTGTTTCCGCATCGAGCACGAAAAACGTTTGTGCCTCCCGGTCTGTTCGCAGGTAATCAATAATCGCTTGCTGCTCGTTTGCCCAACGTTCCGAATTTCCATGCGATGCGTCACTGGCAATCCACTCCTCGGTCTTCTTCCAACTGGTGTCGGAAGCTCCCGCCGCACGAGCCAACAGGGTTCGGTCGCGTCCGATCCTTTGGCCCATGTTGAGAACCGGATTCGTACGGACAATCACGAACTTGCGTTGGCCTGCGGCCACTACCAACGGATAATAATCTCGAGCCGTCTGACCCGACAGCTGTTCAGACCTCCAAAGAATTTCGCCGGTCGTCGCATCCAGGCAGCGTACCTTGAGGTCTTCGGCTGTGATATACACTCGACCTTCCGAGAATGCTGCCGTCTGGCGAATAGGAGCGCCGAGAGCGATCCGCCATATTTCCCTGGCATCCTCGAGGCCAAAACAAACAAAGTCCCCTGCCCTGGATCCTGAAAAAATCCTGTCACCCACAACGAGCGGTGACGCGGATGCTCCACCCTCGCCTAAAAAAACTCTCCAGCGAGGTTCCCCGGAGTTCGCGGAAATTCCGTGTAAAGAACCGTCTCCACTGGCAGCGACGACAAGACCATTGGTGGCGGCGGCAGGAGAATGCAAAAATGGCCCTTCTGCTTTGAAGCGCCAGAGCGGAACGCCGGAAACAGCATCACACCCATAAAGGTTCCCTGAGTGTGTTGCCATGAAAAGTTTGCCGGATGCGAGAATCGGCTCCATCGCCGTCCCCAGCCGCTCACCGTTGAACTCCCGAGCCCAAAGCAGCCGCAATGGTCGATCAAGACTCGCGGGAACGAAACCACTATGCTCGGGGGATCCACGCAATCCAGGCCAATCCCCCTTGGCCATCGAATGACCGAAACAAGCAAAGAGAAGAAGCCAAACTCCGAGCCTGACTAACGTCCATCCTGGCATAACTGATCCCTGCTCCTCGCCGCTTCGGATAGGATGCTCAATGTCGAACTCCACCGGTCACCGCAATTCTGGTTTTCACGGAATTTGCGATGAAACATTGCTCGTGCGCCCGGTGATGGAGTCGCTCGATGTCATCCGGAGCCGGTTGCTTATCGCCCCCGAACGCAATCTTCGGGTTGAGCACGACGGAACTAATCCAGGATTCCCCGTTATCTGCCTTCGTCATCACACCGACCGCTTCATCAACGTAACTTTCAACCTGAAAACCCTGTCGCGAAGCCAGGTAAAGCCACGTTAACATATGACAACTCGAGATGGCGGCCACAAACGCTTCTTCCGGGTCCACACAAGCCGGGTTGGACCAGGGCAAGGGCACGACCGACGGCGAGGAGGAGGCGGCTATTTTAGCTCCGCCATCAAACGACCAGTGATGCTCCCGCGAGTATTTGCCTTGAAGAAAGTCAGGAGATTTTCGACGCCACTGAATCGTAGCCTTGTATTCAGACATGACATCAGCGAAGCGCCGATAAGCTTTTTGCGAAAGAAAAAACTTCTCTTTAGCCGGTACTTCCTCGCTACGGAATCAGCAGACGAGCGCGATAAGTCCGGTTCGAGGCCGCTGAAACAGAATCCTGGAATGACGATTGGACCGCGCTGTTCGTCACGTTACCCAGGGGGGTCCAACTGACAAAATTGCTACTTCCGTCAACCGAATACCGCTTCCCGGGCGTGCCGTTGATCGTCAGGCGAACCACGCCATTACTCAACCCAGGCAGGCTGACGAGGGTCGGCCGGACAAACAACTCGGCCTGACTGGAGGCTTGTCCCACTGAATTCGCCACGACCACCGAATAGACACCTCCATTAGTATGCTGCACGTTGTTGCGCAATAAGGTGGCAGCATTGGCTCCCTGGATAATGCCGCCATTAAAACGCCATTGATAGCTCATCGGCGTCGTTCCAGAAGCAGTGACCGTGAAAGTCACGTTACTACCCGGATCGACAACTTGCTGTTGCACCGGGCCGGTAATTGTAGGGGCTGCTCGAACCGTCAATATCGCCGGCGAACTCGTCACCGAACCTGAATTATTGCTCACGACTACCACATAAGGGCCCTGGTTTGCGCTGCTGGCGTTAGACACAGTGAGGGATGCATTTGTGGCCGCATTCAACACCGCATTGTTGAAATACCATTGATATCGAAGTGGCGCCGGTCCACTGGCGCCGACAGTAAACGTAGCACTGGCACCCGGGTTGATCGTCGCGTTCTGTGGTTGCGAGGTGATCAATGGGGTGAGCGTCGCAAAATTGAGATGGAACGCGATTTTTCCGACTGAACCGGCTCCCGTCCCGTACCCATCGACGACGATGAAATACGTAACTCCTGGGACGGTGGTGAAGGAAACGCGGCTTTGCAGAGTGAAATCATCCATATCGTCGTTGCTCGCGACGCGGACGAGATTTGAAACGGACTGGCCCCCGGTGGGACGATTTGTATAAACCGCCAGGACGGTGTCGAAGGTGCTATTGAGCGTATCCATGGTGCAAGTCCCGACGCCTGGAGCGGTCCAGCTCAGCCATGCCGAGTGAACCGTAATTTTCCCATCGTGATCGGGTTCACCGATCTCCTTGGTGTAACCGGTGTTGTCACCCGCCACGAAGTTCGTCACTCCACCGACCACTCCGCGCAAGGCGAAGAAGTCGTTGAAGTTGGGCGACGGCACCGCCACCGCGACATTAACGACAGCTGAGACGCCCACGGCACCTCGATTATCCGTGGCCCGAGCCGTCAGGCTGTAGTTGCCGACGGCGACATTGCTCCAAACGATGGAATAATTTGGACCGGTGGCTGTGCTTCCAATCAGGTTCGTGCCGGAATAAAAATCCACGCCACTCACGCTGCCATCACCATCAACTGCAGACGCCACGATCGTGATATCGGCGGGTGTGAAGAAAGTCGATCCTGTCGTCGGCGTCGTGATCGACACTGTCGGTAAAGCATTCACCGTGATGGGAACCGCAGCCGACGTCCCCGTCTTACCGAAGTTGTCTGTGGCGACGGCGGAAATAGTATGATTCCCAGCGACAGCATTGGACCAGGTGAGGGTGTAGGGCGAAGAAAGATCCTCGCCGATCTTGTTGGTGATGTCGTAATAGAACTCAACCTTGGCCACGGAGCCGTCCGAATCATTGGCCGATGCCGCCAGGGCTACGTTGTCTCCAGCGTTGAAGAGATTGCCACTGCCGGGCGCGGTGACTTGCACGGTCGGCGCCACGTTATCATCATCGCTTATGTTCACCACGGCATTGGAAGGGGATCCCACCACATATTGGGCTGTCTGCAACAGAGTGAGTATCACCGTTTCCACCGGTTCCCCGCTGGAGTCGTTGAGGACCGTAACGGTGAGATTCGTTGAGGCCGCACCCGGCGCAAAAGTGACCGGGCTTGAGATGACAACATAATCTGCGCCGGGGCTGGCGGTGCCGGAAATGGCGAACTGAACCGTGAGTGGCACACCTACCCCGTTGGTTCGCGTGAGTGTGAACGTGCCAGTATCACCGCCCGGTTCACCTGCGGATGCGTCGGTCGCCAGGACAGTGACCACCGGTGGAATCGAAACCGTGAGGTTCGCGGGTTGGCTCAATACCGATCCGACGGCATTGCTCACGAAAACCGAATAATTTCCGGCGTTGACCTGCTGCACATTATTGAGCGTGAGACTCACATTGGTCGCGTTATTGATGTTGGCATTTCCAAATCGCCATTGGTACCTGAGCGGAGCGCTGCCATTGGCCACGACCGAAAAGGTAACGGAAGCACCGACGAACGCATTGGTACTTTGAGGCTGCGATACAATTACAGGCGAAGCATTCAATGAGAGAGCCGCGGGCGCGCTGGCCGTATTGCCGAACGCGTTCGTAACAAAGACGGTGTAGGTGGCTTCATCGGAAGCCTGGATGTTGGTGATACGATAGGTGGCGTTCGTCGCCCCGGGAATCGGAGCGTTATTCTTGCGCCACTCGTAAACCAGCGGCGTCGAACCGCGCACGGCCACGGCAAAGACTACCGTGCCCCCCACAGGAGCGACTTTGCTTTGGGGTTGCTGAGTGATGAACGGTGCGACCTGCACATCGAGTCGCAAAGACCCGGAGGTCGCGCCGGCTGAGTTCCACACTGTCACGTTGTAAATCCCGGCGTTGGTGGGCTGGACTGAGCCGATGACTAAAGATGTATTGGTTTGGCCCTCGAGGGGAATCGCGTTGAAATACCACTGATAACTGAGAGTTCCACTGCCTGTGGCCGTGACCGTGAGCGTATCGCTCACACCGACAGCCCGGGAATGGTTCGGAGTCAGGCTGGTGATGGAAGGCAAGGTGGCGGCGGCCAGTCCATTGCTGGAGCCTGGCGTCGGCTGGCCGGCAAACCAGTTGACCGGATCATTGCCGTATTGGGCTGCCGCGCGCCGCTGCAGGGAGTTGCCAATTCCATCCGCCAGAGACGACCACGGTCCGGAGTCGCTGTATTCCACTCGATCCACGAGAATTGACGGGACAAATCCGGCATCGGGAAGCCCCAGAAGCTGCGGAGCATCAGGTTTCACCAATTCGACGCTCTCACCGCCATTATCCAGCTTCCCGCCATAGGGCCCGAGAATCTGCACGCCTGCTGGAACCGAGAACTTCGTCCGGAAAGCCGCGAGTTGCGTGGCATTGGTCGCCGGATCGAAGTTAACGATCAAAACAAACGCTGCGGGACTCATGACGAACGCGTCCGGAAAAGTAAAATCAACGGCGTCTCGGAGGCGCCATTTGTTCGTGGGAAAATTGATATGGTAGAGCGGCACGTTGGTGGCCGTGATGTTTTGCAATTCAATGAATTCGTCGAGGGTGTTATCGTTGGTGGCGCCAGGGGTAATCACGTCCGGCGGATGATAGTGGATTTCATTAATAACGATCGGTCCAACCTTGGGGTAGGCATTCGAAAGACCTTTCCCCGTCCGAAACTCCGCAAGACTCGAGGGCGAATCCACGCCAAAGGTGCGCTGACTCATCGCCGTAAAGTCCGTTTTTACGCTGGTGTTGTAGCGGCCGAATGAAACCGGGTTTTCCGCCGCGCCAAATTTCACACTGGTTCGGTAGCCCGTCAGGTTGCCGGCGCTATCTGCGGTAAAGAGGAAGACGTCGTCGCCATGCGCCGAACTCAACGCAAAGCTGGGCGGACGGCCCCCATCCGGATTGAATTGATTCTCGTAGAAGACGACAAATCCGCCCGACGCGATGACGGTTCCGTCCGGAATTCGGAAGCGGAAGGGGTCGCCCTTGCTATCCGAGAGATACCAGCCGCTGATATCAATGGAAGCCATGGTCGGATTGTACAATTCGATCGCATCCTCGAGAGGCGGATCGGTGTGCGTGAGCACCTCATTGATGACGATATCTGGCAATGGGCGCAGATTACTGGCGCCAGGCGTGTCGGTTCCTGGGAAAGAAGTGATATTCGTCGAACCATCAGGGAAGCGGCCTTCGGATACGTTTTGCAATTGGGCTCCGAACGTAACGTAATCGATGAGCGCTTCTGAGGGGCTGAAGATCGCGAGCGACTCACCCACGGTGCCGTTCAACTTGAAATTGGTGTGGGTCGCCCCTTTGGTCGTATTATTATCGGCGCGGAACTGCAGGAAGCCGTTTATTCCCCCTGCGATATAGGACAACGGAGGAATGCGATATTGCGTTCGCAGGTTTAGGTCATCCGTCAGGTACCAGCCGCCGATGCTCACCGGTTGAGGTTCCGGATTATAAAGTTCGAACCAATCGTCTCCACTGGAAGGACTGGCCATCCATTCATTCACTTTCAAACGAGCTGCGTTGCCGAGGGAAACACCCACGTTTTGGGACCCCGGTGTTGGAAGATTCAGCGTGAACGCTCCCGAACCATTCGGTAGCCGGCCAATCGTGTAATCTTCAGGCTGCGTGCCGAAGCTCACGGAACTGACCAGCGCACCGCCACGGGCTGGTTTGTCAAACAGCTTTCCAGCACAGTGGGATCCGAAGCTTGGAATTCACGTGACTTGAAGTCGCGGC
>JADMIO011306028.1_pt1 | contig 48475 bp, 37 predicted proteins | sample 8958161 | NCBI WGS metagenome assembly JADMIO01 (sample SAMN16585339, study PRJNA669376) | soil metagenome | isolation source: Crop rotation soil | place: USA: Cullars Rotation, Alabama | collected 2011
GCCGCGACTTCAAGTCACGTGAATTCCAAGCTTCGGATCCCACTGTGCTGGAAAGAAGAAATGGAATGATCCGGCGATCAGGATTCTTAATCCTGAGCTGAACCTGCCGGACATGGACATCATTCCGGTGCATCGCTCCGACGGTTCCGGCACCACCTTCAATTTCACCAATTATCTGGGCAAGGTGAATCCGCAATGGTCGCGCGGGGTCGGGGCGGATACATCCGTCAACTGGCCCACCGGGGCCGGCGGCAAGGGCAATGACGGTGTGGCCGGGATTGTGCAGCGGATCAACGGTTCGATCGGCTATGTTGAATATGCCTTTGCCAAACAGGCGCATTTGGTATGGATCGGCATGATCAATGAAGACGGGGCGCGGGTGCAGCCTACGATGGCGAGTTTCCAGGCCGCCGCCGCCAACGCCGATTTCGGCAGTGTGCAGGATTTCAGCTTGATCCTGACCAATCAGCCCGGAGCTTGGCCGATCACCGCCGCCACCTACATATTGATGCGCCGCGATAATCCTGCCGCCCAGAATAAGAGCATCCTCAAATTCCTGGACTTTGCCTTGCATGACGGCGCGGCGGACGCGGTGCGGCTGGATTATGTTCCCCTGCCGGACAGTGTGGTGAGAAAAGTGGAAGCGTCCTGGAAGCAGACGCTGAACCTGACGCCGTGAGACCTAAATCAGCCGGCGTGGCGTTTGCGCATTTGCGCGCCATGCGCGAAATCCAGGATCAGCTGGCGCAGGCCCGGCTCGCCGACATGGGTCATGGCTTGTTGCGGCGTCACCCAGCGCACGGTGCGGACGGCTTTCTCCGGCCAATCGTCAAGCTGGCCCGTCACCTGCATGGCGAAAACCTGCACCTTGCAAGGCAGCAGTTCGCCGGATTTGCGCAGCTTGTCATAGGAAAACCAGCCCAGCGGCTTGCGCGCCACCATGCCTTCAATGCCCGCTTCCTCCAGCGCTTCGCGCGCCACGGCTTCGCGGGGGCTTAGGCCTTCGATCGGCCAGCCCTTGGGCACGATCCAGCGGCGGGTGTTGCGGGTGGTGATCAGAAGAATTTCCAGCACCCCATCCGACATACGCCAGGGCAGGGCACCGATTTGAACCTGCGGACTGGGCGATGTGGTGGCGGAGCCGGCTGTCATGGGATGAGGAAAGACGCTCCCCAAGTGAACAGCGCCCCGATCAGGGCGGCGGCCGGCATGGTGATGACCCAGGCGGTGACAATGTCCCGCGCCACATTCCAGCGTACCGCCGAGGCGCGCTTGGCGGCGCCCACGCCGATGATCGCGCCCGTGATGGTGTGGGTGGTGGAGACCGGAATGCCGAGACCTGTCGCCATGAACAAGGTGATCGATCCTGCCGTTTCCGCGCAGACGCCCTGAACCGGCGCCAGCCGGGTGATTCGCGATCCCATAGTACGGACAATGCGCCAGCCGCCCAATAAGGTTCCCAGCGCCATGGCGCCGTTGCAGCCGATCACCACCCAGAGCGGCACATGAAATCCCCCCGGGCTTTGGCCATGGGCCAGCAGCAAAACCGAAATGATGCCCATGGTCTTCTGGGCATCATTGCCGCCATGACCCAGCGAATAAGCGGAAGCCGAGATGAACTGCACTTTGCGGAAAATGCCGTCCACCCGGGCCGGCGCCACGCCGCGAAAAGCCCAGGACACCAGCAGCACCAGCAGGAGCGCGATGGCCATGCCGGTCAAGGGCGAGATCACGATGGCGCCCGCCGTCTTGCCCAATCCATTCCAGACAATGACGCCGAAGCCGGCATGGGCGACGCCCGCCCCCACCAGTCCGCCGATCAGGGCATGCGATGAGGAGGAGGGGATGCCGAAATAGCCGGTGGTCATCTGCCAGCAGATCGCGCCCAGCAGCGCGCCGGCGATCACCGCGTCGGTGATGCTGCCGGGGGCGATGATGCCGGTGCCGATGGTGGTGGCGACATGCAGCCCGAACACCAGGAAAGCGACGAAGTTGAACAGCGCGGCCCAGGCCACCGCGGCGCGCGGCGACAACACGCGGGTGGAAACGATGGTGGCGATGGAATTGGCCGCGTCATTGCGGCCATTCATGAAATCGAAGAACAGGGCGATGGCAATCAGTACGATTAGAAGAAACATCCGTCCTTACACCTGTTCGATCAGGATGCCGCTGATGCGCTTGGCGACATCCTCGAAACGGTCCATCACCTTTTCCAGATGGTCATAGATTTCCACTCCGATGATATAGCCCATGGCGTTGCCTTCGCGGTGGCGCTGGAACAGGGCCTTGATGCCCTGGTCGTTGAGGGTGTCGGAATCGTCTTCCAGGCGGATGATCTCTTCGGTGATGGCGTTGAGCCGGGGGGCGTTTTCCTGCAACGAGCCCAACAGGCCGACCGCCTCCACCGTCAGCCGCGCCGCCTTGACGATGTCATCGCCCATGGCCGCCATCTCCGGCTCCAGACTTTTGACTTCGAACATCAGGATCGCCTTGGCGGTTTTCTGCATCTGATCGATGGTGTCGTCCAAGGTGCCGATCAGGTCCTTGATGTCGCTGCGGTCGAACGGGGTGATGAAGGAGCGGCGGGTCAGGGTCAGCACATCGCGGGCAATGACGTCCGCCTGTTCCTCGAAAGCGAAGACTTTGCGCGCCGCCTGGTCCTTTTCGGGCGTATCGCCCAGCAAGGTGCGCAAGGCTTCGGCGCCTTCGACCAGGGTATGGGAATGGCGATTGAACAGGTCGAAGAACCGGTCCTCGCGTGGCATGAGAGCGTGAAACCAGCGAAACATTGGAATCCTTTGAATGCGGATGGCAGGTTTATGACAGGCCCGGCGCTCATTTGCTATCCATCTGTTTTTGTTTGATTTCTTTAAGCGGCGGGCGCAGGAACAAGCCCGGCCTGCGGGCATTTCCTTTCCGAGATTCGGCTGCCAAAGGAGTGACCCATGAAGCTTTATTATGCGCCGGGCGCCTGCTCGATGGCCGGTCACATCACGGCGGCCGAAGGCGGCCTGACCCTGGCGCTGGAAAAGGTGGACTTGAAGTCCCACACCACCGAAACCGGAGAGGATTTTCGCGCCGTCAATCCCAAGGGTTATGTCCCCGCCTTGATGTTGGATGACGGCAGCCTGCTGACGGAGAACAGCGCCATCCTGCCCTATCTGGGCGACAAAGCCGGGCTGATGCCGGAGGGCATGGGCCGCTACCGCGCCCTGGAATGGATCGGCTATATCAGTTCGGAATTGCACAAAGCATTCGCGCCGTTGTTCGGCGATGCCGGCGATGAGGCAAAAGAAAAAGCCAAAACCCGCATCGTCGCCCGCCTGAAATTCGTGGAGGAGCGGCTGACCAGCGACTATCTGTTCGGGGCGCGCTTTTCCCCGCCCGACGCCTATCTCTTTGTCATCCTGCGTTGGTGCGGGAAAATGGGCGTGGATATTTCCGGCCTGCCGCGCCTTGGCGCGTTCAAGACGCGCATGGAGCAGCGGCCTGGCGTGAAGCGGGCGCTGGCGGAAGAAGGCTTGGCGTAAGTCGCGCCGTTAAACTGAAGCGCCGAATGCCAGCGGCACCCGAAGCTGGGCGACCAGCCCATGCTTGCGTGCGATCAGGCGCACATCGCCGCCATGCGCCCGCGCGATGGAGCGGCACACCGCCAGCCCCAGGCCGAAACCCCGCTTGCTGGAGCTGCCGGCCCGGTAAAAAGCCTGGAACACGCGTTCCAATTCTTCTTCCGGCAGGCCGGGACCATTGTCGATGATCTCGGTGACCGCATCCTGATGATCGGTGAAAAGCCTGATCTTGGCTTCGTCGCCGAATTTGGTGGCGTTATCGACCAGATTGTTGAGGACGCGGCGCATGCCCAAAGCGTCGATCTCCACCGGCGCGGTTTGCGTCTGCTCCAAGGTCACGCGCTTGCCGACAAACACCGCGTCCTCCACCACATCCTCGATCAGGGTGCTGAGGTCGAGACGCTCACGCGAGCCCGGTTCGGAGGCGTCGCGGATGAAGGAGAGGACCGAGCTGATCATCTGTTCCATCTCTTCCACTTCCGCCAGCATGCCGGTGCGCTGCTCCTCCGGCAGATCCTCGATGCGGAAGCGTAAGCGTGTTAGCGGCGTGCGCAAATCATGGCTGATGGCGCCGACAAAGGCGGTGCGGTCGGCGACAAAACTGCGCAAACGGCTTTGCATCTTGTTGAAAGCGATGGCGGCACGGCCGACTTCGGCCGGGCCTTCCACCGCCAGCACCGGCGCGCGGGTATCGCGGCCAAGCTTTTCCGCCGCCATGGCAAAACCGGTGATCGGCCTGGCCAGGTTGCGGGCGAAAATCCATCCCAACGGCGCCACAATGGCAAAGGAGATCACGAACCACAGAAGAACCCGGCGCTGCCAGCTATTGGGGAACGGCGCGGCTTCCGGCTCGACCACCGCCCAGCGTCCGTCGTCCAGTTTCAAAGCGGCGATGAATTCACCGAACACCAGCGGGCCCGGCGCCAGCCCGAACAGCCCGTGCGGCGCGAAGGGGGCGGCCGCTTCGCCGGCGGAGCCGGGCGGCAGGGACGCAGGGTCTTGAGACGGGCGCGGTTGCCTTAAGGGGAAGCCGCCGGCGCTTTCGATGGGCAATGGGGTGTAAAAATAAAGCGCGACCTCGCTGAGTGGCTTGTTCAGAAGCTTGGCCAGGTCCCGGCGGGGTTGTTCCGAAACCCACCAGGCCGAACCCGAGGGATTCGGCGGCGTGGCCTGCACCATGCGCAGCAACGGCCGGCCAGAGCGGGTTTCCAACGACCCGCCCGTCAGCGCGCGGCCGACATCTTCCAGCGCATACTGGGGCGGGGGCGCGGGCGGAAAGACCAGGGTCAGCAGAAGCGTCACCGCCTGGGCCACCACCAGTCCCGCCAGCAGAAGGCCGACGATTTGCAAAGCCAGGGGAGGGCCAGACCAGAAACGATTGCGCACCGGCGTCATGGCCCTATTCTGCCACAGAACCAAAACAGCCGATACCGGCGGGAAAAGGCACCGGGGCCGCGAGAGCCTTGGCTCCAGGGAAGAAGCCGGCCTCTTCAGGAAAGAGGGCGGCAATGCGGCTGTCACGGCCCCGGCAAGGGCAGATACACGGGCCGCCACAGGGATGGCATTCCGCGAGACTCCGGGCGGGAGTCGGTTTCTCATCGGCCGCCCAGATTGCCGCCATATTTCAGGATATCTCCGGATTGTTTCGTCCCGCCGTTTCGCACCGGAGTTTTGTTTTGCTATTGTATCGGGCCCTGAAAAATCCCGAGAGATTTCCCATGCTATTGGCTTTCCATGAGCGCAGCTCAGCCCATGGATCTTGAAACCAGGATCCTGATTGTCGACGATGACGAGGGCATTCGCCAGCTCGTCTCGTCCTATCTGGAAAAGCACGGCTTCAAGACCGATACCGCGGCCAATCCGGTCGAGATGCGGGATCGAATGGCCGTGGACCGCTTTGACCTGATCGTGCTGGACGTGATGATGCCGCGCGAAGACGGTCTCACCGCCATGCGCAAATTGCAGGCGCAAGGCAATCCGCCGGTGATCATGCTGTCGGCGGTCGGCACCGATATGGACAGGGTTGTCGGGCTGGAATTGGGCGCCGAGGATTACATGGCCAAGCCCTGCAATCCGCGCGAGCTCTTGGCGCGCATCCGGGCGGTGCTGCGGCGGCGTCAGAGTTCCGCCGAAAACGGCCCGCCGCCGCTGCCGTCCGAGCAGAAGATTTTTGAAATCTGGACCTTCAGCGGCTGGAAGATGGAGCCGATCGGCCGCGCGCTTTATGATCCCAACGACAGTCCGGTGACGCTTTCGGATGGCGAGTTTCGCCTGCTGCAGGCCTTTGTCCAGCATCCCCGCCGTGTCCTCACCCGCGATCAGTTGCTGGAATATAGCCGCGGCCGGGAGACCGAAAATTTCGACCGCGCCATCGATGTCCAGGTCAGCCGGTTGCGCCGCAAATTGTCTCTCGGCGGCGACGTGAACGAGCTGATCCGCACCGTGCGCAATGAGGGCTATATGTTCGTGCCCCCGGTAACCCGGCAATAAGGCACTCGCCGATAAGTAACCCGGCAATAGGCGTCACGCGCCCATAAAGCCGGCGCGTTTTCAGGCTCATGCCCCTGTGGTAACAAGCGGCGGGAGAAGCCATGAAACGCCTGCATATTGTTGTTCCCTATCGCGCGCGGGAAAGTCATTTGCGGCAATTCATGCATGGCCTGAGCCTTTATTTCGCGCGCGACAAGATCGACCGCCACATTCCCTATCGCGTCACCGTGGTGGAGCAGGAAGAGGGCCTGCCGTTCAATTCCGGCGCCCTGAAGAATATCGGTTTTGTGCTGGGGCGGGAAAAGAGCGATTACACCTGCTTTCACGATGTCGACTATCTGCCGCAATGGGCCGATTACAGCTGGCCGGAAAAACCGTCCGCCATCCTGTGGCATGGCGCCGAGGCCAGGCCCATCCGGGTTGGCGACCATCAGCGCATTCTGCACACCCCGCCGGAAGAGATTTTCGGCGGTGTGGTGCTGGTGCCCAACAACCAGTTTGAACGGGTGAACGGTTTTGCCAATTCCTATTGGGGTTGGGGCTATGAGGACACCGATCTGTGCAGCCGGTTTTTGCTGGCGGGCAGCGATATCGTCAAACGTCCGGGCACGTTCAAAGCGCTGGCGCATGACAGCCATGGCCATGGCGATGACGGCGAGCCCAGTCAAGCCGCGGCCGACAATTGGCGGCTCTATCAAACGCGCTGGCCGCCGCCCTCCACCCCGGTGCCGGTGGACGGCCTCAGCACCTTGTCGTTTGAGATTCTCGGCCGCCGGACTCTCACTCAAGGGCTGGTGACCGAACGTCCGGCAGACTGGGAAATGGTCAAGGTCCGGTTGAAACGCTAAGGATGGCCGCTTTCTTTATTCATAGCGCAGGGCGTGAACCGGATTGGCGCGCGCCACCCGCCAGGCATGGGCGAAGATGGTGGCCCAGGCGATCACCAGCGCGGCAAAGCCGATGGCCACGAAATAAAGCGGGCTGAGCGTAATGCGGTAGGCAAAGCCCTGCAGCCAGCCATGCAGATAGTACCAGGCCAGCGGCCAGGCGATGGCATTGGCGATCACCACCGGCACCGAGAATTGCCACAGCAGCAGGATCAGGACATCGCGGTCGCGCGCCCCGAACACTTTGCGGATGCCGATCTCCCGCGTGCGGCGGCCGGCGGTGAAGGCGGCAAGGCCGAACAATCCCAGGCAGGCGATGAAAATCGCGATGACGACAAAGGCGGCAAAAGCCTGGCCCTGCTTCTGCTGGGACTGGTAGAGCCGTTCATAGCTGTCATCCAGGAAACTGCGCGCCAGGATGGCGTTGGGGGCAAAGGAATGGGAAACCCGCGTGATATGCGCCAGCGCTTCCTGGCTGCGGCCCGGTTCCATCAATATTGAAATTCGTTGCGGAGCAGGATTGGGAAAGACATAGGCTGTGGGCATCACCGGCGATAGCAATCCGCCAGGCAGCGTATCCGCCGCCACACCCGCCACTTTCATATGGGTTTTACCCATGATGACGGTCTGTCCGACGGCCGAGGCCGGGGTATGGCCCAGCGCCCGCGCGAAAGCGGCATTGATGATCATATTGTGCCCTTCGTTGGGGTCGAAATCCGGCCTATCCGGATCGGAGCGGTAATAGGAATCGTCGCCGCGATCAGCGGAGAAGTTGCGCCCGGCGAGAATGCGGATTCCGTACAGCCCAAAATAATCCGGCGTCACCGGGGCAAGTGACGTGCCGATTGTCTGGGAATCGCCCGGCTTTTGCGCCGGTATATTGATGTTGCCTGGGCCGAAGGGCACGAAGGCCGAGCGCGCCACCTGGGTTATGCCGGGGCCCTTGGCCAGCGCCTGGGTGAAACTGTCCATACCGGCGGCGGCCAGCCGGTTGCCGGTATTGATGGTGACGATGTTGTGGCGGCGGAAGCCCAGATCCATGGTGCGGGCGAAATCGATCTGCAGATAGACCACCAGCGCCGCGATACCGAGGCCGATGGAAACCGCGAATTGCAGCACCACCAGCGCGGTGCGCAGGCGGCCCGAGCCGGGATGGCCGGGACTGTTGGCGCGCAGGGCATTGGCGGGCCGAAAACCGGACAACACCAGCGCCGGATAAAGCCCGCTGATCAGGGCGGCCAAAAAGGCGATGGCGCCAATTCCCAGCAGCAGTGGCCAATCCGCCAGATAATGGAAGCTGAGGGGCACCTGCAGAAAGCTGCTGAAGGCCGGCAGCAACACTTCGACCAGGGCCAAAGCGAACAGCAGCGACAGGAAAGTCATCAGCACGGCCTCACCCAGAAACTGGACGATCAATTGCCGTCTGGTGGCGCCGACGCATTTGCGCAACGAGATTTCCCGCGCCCTGAGCGTGGCGCGGGCCGTGGCCAGATTCATGAAATTGAAGCAGGCCACCAGCAGTATCAGGCTTCCGATCACGATCAGGCCATAGAGCGTGGTCCAGCTTCCGGCCGGACGCATGCCTCCGAAACCATCGGTGGTGAGATGCACATCGCGGAAGGGCACCAGCCGCGGCTCCAGCACGGCGCTTCCCGCCACCTGAGCTGTTGTAAGCGAAGAAAGATCAACCAACCGGTCCAAGACGGGCTTGAGCCTGGCGAGCAAGCGGCCGGCATCGGCGCCGGGCGTCAGTGTGACATAGCCATAAGTCGAGCGGGTCGAGAGCCATTCCTGTTTCTGCTCCGGGCTGATGCGGTCCACCACCGAATTGTTGGGCACGAGCAGGCCCATATCGAACTGGGTATTGTGCGGCAGGTCGCGCATCACGCCGCTGACCCGTAACGGCACCGGTGTAGCGCCACAATCGGCGGCGGCGGGCGGGCAGGGCGGCGGTTCCGCCAGGATGGTCTTACCGATGGGATCGCCGTCTCCGAAATATTTGCGCGCATTGCTTTCGGAGATGACGATGGATTCGGGCTGGGCTAGCGCCGTCTTGGGATCGCCCGAGGCCAGCGGGAAGGCGATCACCTCCAGGAAATTGGGATCGGCAAGGGCCACCGGTTCCGAAAACTGGCGGTCACCCACGGTCATGGTGATCTGCTCCATCGCCAGGCGGGTGGCGTTTTTCACTTCGGGCAGATTGTCCCGCATCGCCAGCGGCAGCGGCATGGTCGTTTGGGTGGAGATGATGTCGGCCCGGCCGGGAAATCGGAACGTGGCTTCGACGCGATAGAGATTTTCGCTGTTGGGGATCCATTTGTCGTAAGACAGTTCGTCCCGCACAAACAGGGCGATCAGGGTAGCACAGGCCAGGCCGACGCCAAGTCCGGCGATATTGATGAAGCTGTAAAGCTTGTGGCGGGCGATGTTGCGAAGCGCGACAGCGAGATAATTCCAGAACATGGCTCTCTCCTATTCGGTGCGCAAGGCGTGGATGGGATTGGCGCGGGCGACCCGCCAGGCATGGGCGAAGATGGTGGCCCAGGCGATCAGCAGCGCGGCGGCGCCGGCCGCGAGGAAATAAGCGGGGCTGAGGGGGATGCGGTAGGCAAAGCCCTGCAGCCAGCCATGCAGATAGAACCAGGCCAGCGGCCAGGCGATGGCGTTGGCGATCACCACCGGAATGGAGAATTGCCATAACAGAAGCAGCAACACATCGCGGTCGCGCGCTCCGAACACTTTACGGATGCCGATTTCCCGGGTGCGGCGGCTGGCGGTGAAGGCAGCCAGGCCGAACAGCCCCATGCAGGCGATAACAATGGCGATTGCCACAAAAATGTCGAACACCTGACCCTGCTTTTGCTCGGATTGATAAAGCTGTTCGTAAGCGTCATCCAAGAAGCTGCTCGCCATTGTGGCATTGGGAGCGAAGGTGCGGGACACTTGCGCGATATGGGCCAGGGCTTCGTCGGTGCGGCCCGGCTGCAGCAGCAGCGACACGGCCTGGCTGTCCGGGGGCGAGTAGGCATAGATGGTCGAAACCACTGGCGACAGCACGCCCGCGGTCAAGGTGTCCGCCACCACGCCCACCACTTTCATGTGCGCCTTGTCCAGCACGATGACCTTGCCGATAGCGGACGCGGGTGTCTCGCCCATGGCGCGAGCAAAGGTGGCGTTGATCATCAGGCTATGGCCGTCATTGCTGCCGCGCGGGCCCTGCACATCGTCGGCGCGGTCGGGGGAGAAGTTGCGCCCGGCCAGAATATGGATGCCATAGAGATCGAAATAATCCGGCGTGACGGGGATCATGGAGATGCCGAAACTCTGGTCATCGCCCTCCACACGCACCGCCATGTTTTGGCTGCCGTGGCCGAACGGCACAAAAGTGGAGCGGGCGACCTGGGCGACGCCGGGCGCCTTGGCCAGGGCCTGGGTATAGCTTTCCAGGGCGGCGGGCGTGAGCCGGTTCATGGTCTGAATGGCCACGATATTGTGGCGTCGGAATCCCAAATCGAGGGTGCGCGCGAAGTCGATCTGCCGGTAGACCACCAGGGCGGCGATCCCGAGGCCGATGGAAACCGCGAATTGCAGCACCACCAGCGCCGTGCGCAGGGAGCCGGAGCCGGAACCGCCGGAAGTGTTGGCGCGCAGCGCTGCGGCTGGACGAAAGCCGGAGAGCACCAGCGCGGGATAAAAGCCGCTGGCCAGCGCGGCCAAGACGGCGATGCCGAAAATTCCAAGCAACAAGGGCCAGTCTGTCAGATAGTGAAACTGCAGCGGCAGCTGCAGAAATGCGCTGAAGGAGGGCAGCAGCATTTCCGCCAGCGCCAAAGCCAGAAGCAGGGCCAGAAGCGTCATCAGCAATGCTTCGCCCAGAAACTGGATCACCAGCTGGCGCCGGGTCGCGCCAACACATTTGCGCAAGGAGATTTCCCGCGCCCGGAGCGTGGCCCTCGCCGTTGCCAGATTCATGAAATTAAAACAGGCCACCAGCATGATGAGAACGCCCACCACCCCCAGCCCATACAGCGTGGTCCAGCTGCCGGGGGTCCGCATGCCGCCATAGCGGTCGGTGGTGAGATGGGCGTCCTGAAAGCGGGTCAGCCGCGGCGTAAGAATGGTGCTGCCCAACACCGGCGTGGTGGTGAAGGATGAAATATCGATGGAACGGTCCAGGATGGGTTTGAGCTTGGCCACCACCATGGCCGGATCGGCGCCTGGAGCCAGGGTGACATAGCCAAAGGTGTTTACGTTGGCCAGCCAGTTCTGCTTAAGCGCCTGGTTCAAACGGTCCACCGCCGAGATATTCGGCACGATCATGTCCATGTCGAACTGGGTATTGTGTGGCAGGTCACGCAGGATGCCCCTTACCGTCAAGGGCACGGGCGAGGTGTCACAAATTGCGGCGTCCGGCGGACAGGGCGGCCGCTCCGCCAACAAAATTTTGCCGAGCGGGTTGGCTTCTCCGAAATATTTTCGCGCCGCGCTTTGGGACAGGATCAGTGTATCCGGCCGGGCCAGGATGGTGCGCGCATCACCAGACACCAGCGGCAGGGCAATGATCTGGAAAAAATTGGGATCGACCAGCGCCACTTTTTCGGTGAATTGGCGGTCTCCCGATGTGATGGTGATCTGTTCCAGCGCCAGGCGTGTGGCGCTGATCACTTCCGGAATATCGTCCCGCATTGCCAGCGGCAGCGGCATGCTGGTCTGGGCCGAGATCATGTCGGCCCGGCCGCGGAAATGATAGGTCATTTCCACGCGATAAAGTTTTTCGCTGCCGGGAATCCACTTGTCATAAGACAGTTCGTCCCGCACGAACAGCAGAATGAGGATGGCGCAGGTGAATCCCACCGCCAGCCCGGCAATACTGATGAAGCTGTACAGTCTGTGCCGGGCGATGTTGCGAAGCGCGACAGTGAGATAATTCCAGAACATGGCTCTCTCCTATTCGGTGCGCAGGGCGTGGATGGGATTGGCGCGGGCAACGCGCCAGGCATGAGCGAAAATAGTGGCCCAGGCGATCAGCAGCGCGGCAAAGCCGGTCGTTACGAAGTAAAGCGGATTAAGGTCGATGCGGTAGGCGAAACTTTGCAGCCAGCCATGCAGGTAATACCAGGCCAGCGGCCAGGCGACGGCGTTGGCAATCAGAACCGGGACAGAGAATTGCCATAACAGAAGAATGAGCACATCGCGGTTGCGGGCGCCGAAGGCCTTGCGGATGCCGATTTCCCTTGTGCGGCGCGCGGCGGCGAAACCCGCCAAACCGAACAATCCCAGACAGGCGATGAAGACGGCAATGCCGACAAAAGCCGCCAGCAGCTGGTCCTGTTTTTCATCGGCGCGGTAAAGCGCCTGGAAATTATCGTCCAGGAAGAAACGTGTGATCGCGGTGGAGGGGGAATAACGATGCCAGCTTGCGTCGATAAAGGCCAAGGTCTGGGCGACGTCCTTGCCGGTCAGCCGCACCGTCAGCATCGGCACCTGGCTTCTGCCGTAGAAAAACATCAGCGGCCGGGCCGGTTCCAGCGCCGCATCGAAGTGCGCGTCGCGCAGCACGCCGGCGATGCGCATCTCGACACCGCTCACCTGGATGACTTTGCCCACTGCCTGATCCGGCGTGAAGCCGAAGCTGCGGGCGGCAGCCTGGTTGATCATGAAATTGTGATCTTTGTCTTCCGGCCCAAGTTGGTGGGCCTCGTCTTCGCCGCGGCTTTCCGACAGCATCCGTCCCGCGGCCAGTTTCATGCCGTAGAGACCGGGAAATTCCGGTGTCATCCAGAACGCTTCGATCCAGGCCGCGCTGGGCCGGCCGGGCGTCTTCACCGCGACAAGCGCCCGGGTGGCGGAAAAAGGCACCTTGTTCGACAGGGCGGCGCCGGCAATTCCAGGCTGTTGCCGCAAAAACCCGGCGAACGCGTCGCGCGCCCCGGCTGAGAGCCGGCCGGCGGTGTTGATCACCACCAGATTGTCGCGGCGGAAACCCAATTCCTGGCCGTGCACAAAATCGATCTGGACAAACATCACAATCGCCGCGATCGCCAAGGCGATGGAGACGGCGAACTGCATCACCACCAGGCCTAGGCGCAGCCAGCCGGAACCGGCAAGACCATCGTTGCCGCCGCGCATGACAATGGCGGGACGAAAACCCGACAGCACCAGGGCGGGATAAAAGCCGCTGGCCAGGCCGGCCATGACGGCGATGGTGACGATGGTCAGCACCAGCCGCCAGTCATCGCGATAGGAAAAGCCGATGGGATATCCCAGGAAATTGCCATAGGCCGGCAAAATGATTTCCACCAAAGCCAGCGCGAAGATCAGCGCCAGCAGGGCTATGACCACCGCTTCGCCCAGGAATTGAACGATCACCTGGGTCCGCCGCGCCCCGACGCATTTGCGCAAGCCGATTTCGCGGGCCCGCAGCATCGCGCCGGCGGTGGCCAGGTTGGTGAAATTGCAGCAGGCGGCGGTCAGGATGATGATGCCGATCAGGGCCAGCCCGACAACTTCTGTCCGGCTGGTGCCCGGCACCATGTTGGCGGCTTCGCCCGCCGCTTGGATATGCACCCCGGCATAGGGCGTCAGATGCACCTGCATGATCCGGCTGGCCGGCATGGTGGTGTTCAACCGGGCGGGGAGATCCACTTGCCGGTCGATCACGGCGTTGAGTTTGGTCAGCAAAGCGGCGGGATCGGTCCCGGGCGCCAGGCGCACATAGCTGTAGCAGCAGGGAAAAACCCAGCGCGCCTTGTCGGTATCGCCGACGCGATCGACCTGTGAGGTGATGGGAACGATGGCTTCGGCGCGGATCTGGCTTTCATGGGGAAGGTCGCGGAAAATTCCCGTCACCCGCAACGTCACGGGCGCACCGGAATCGGCGCGGGTGATGCTGACGTTTCTGCCCATCGGATTGGCGGCGCCGAAGAATTTCCGCGCCGTGGCTTGGGACAGGACGATGGACTCCGGCGCCGTCAAGGCGGTGGCGGGATCGCCGGCGATAAAGGGCAGGCGAATGACTTGGAAGAGATTGGCGTCGGCTTCCTGAACCGCCTGCACGAATTGCCGGTCGCCGGCAGTCACCGTCAAACTTTGAGGCACCAGGCGGGTGGCGGCCGTCACTTCCGGCAGATTGTCTTTCATCAGCGCGGGCAGAAGATAGGGGGTGCGGGCGATGCGCAGCGAGGCGCCGCCGGGCGGCGTCATGGTGTGGCTGACCCGGTAGAGGCCGGCATTGTCCGGCAGCCATCTGTCCCACAAAAGCTGGTCGCGCACATACAGCATGATGAGAATGAGGCAGGCCAACCCGACGCCCAGTCCCGCGATATTGATAAAGCTGTAAAGCTTGTGGCGGGCGATGTTGCGCAGCGCGGTCAGCAGATAATTGCGGAGCATCTTCCCTCCTATTCCGTGCGCAGGGCGTGGATGGGATTGGCGCGGGCAACGCGCCAGGCATGGGAAAAGATGGTGGCCCAGGCGATGCCGAGGGCGGCAAGACCGGCCGCAAGGAAATAAGCCGGGCTGAGCGTGATGCGGTCGGCGAACGTTTGCAGCCAGCCATGGAGGTAATACCAGGCCAGCGGCCAGGCGATGGCATTGGCGATCACCACCGGCAGGGAGAATTGCCATAACAGCAGCAGCAACACATCGCGGTTCTTGGCCCCGAAGGTTTTGCGGATGCCGATTTCCTTGGTGCGGCGCTCGGCGGTGACGGCAGCGAGGCCGAACAGACCCAGGCAGGCAATGAAAATGGCCAGCCCGACAAAGATGGCGAACAACAGGCCCTGCCTTTCCTCGGCGCTATATAAAGCGTCAAACCTCTCGCTGAGGAACCGGCGATGCGGCGCCGTCATGGGCGCGAAGTTGTGCCAGGTCTGGTCGATAAAGGTGGTGGCACCCGCGATGTTGTCACCCCTTATGCGTATCGAAAGAATGAAATTTTCGCTGGCATCGTTGTAATAGACGATCGCTTCGGCGGGGGCGCGTGCGCCTTCGAATTTGGTGTCGGCCAACACCCCAACCACCCGCACATGATACATGTCGATGGTGACGATTTTGCCTATGGCCTCTTGGGGTGTGAAGCCCAGCCGCGCCGCCGCCGCTGCATTGAGCATGACATTGTGGCCCTCATTGGCGGGCACATCCCTGTCATCCACATAAACGTCTTCCGCGCGGTCCGGTGAAAGCATGCGTCCCGCCAGCAGGGGAATGGCGTAGAGCCGGGCGAAGGCCGGATCAATCGATAGCCGGTTGAGGGAAATATTGCCGGGCATTCCGGGCCGCTGGGCCAGGCTGATATTCAAATCATTGTTGAACGGCACTTCACTGGATAAAGCGACGTCCAGAATGCCGGGGTGGGACTTGAGGCTCTGCACAAAGCTGTCGAAGTTTTGGCGTGAAAAGGTTGGGTCGCCCTCCAACACCATCACCCGGTCATAGCGGTATCCCAGTGCGATGTTGCGGGCGAAGTTGATCTGGCTGAACACCACCAGGACGGCGATGCCAAGGCCGATGGAGACGGAGAATTGCAGCACCACCAGTGCGGCGCGCAGCCGGCCCGATCCCGCCTGGCTTGACGCATTGGTGCGCAGCACATTGGCAGGGCGAAAGCCGGACAGTATCAGCGCCGGGTAAAAGCCGCTGAGCAATCCCGACACGATGGCGACCGCCAGAATGGCCAACAACACCGGCCAGCCGGAGAGATAGTGGAATGCAATGGGCTGGCCCAGGAAACGGTCGAACAGCGGCAGCAGCATTTCCACCAGCGCCAGCGCCAACACCAGCGCCAGCATGGCCATCAACACGGCCTCGCCAAGAAACTGAAAGATCAGCTGGCGGCGGCTGGCGCCCACCGTCTTGCGCAGGGAAATCTCCCGCGCCCGCGACAGCGCCCGGGCGGTGGCCAGATTCATGAAATTGAAGCAGGCCACCAACAGGATCAGTAAGCCGATCACCGCCACGCCATAGACGGTGACCCAACTCCCGGAGGGCGTCATTTCGCCGTTATAGTTATCGGAATTGAGATGCACATCGGCAAAGGGCGTCAGGCGCAGGCTGACAATCTCGCTGCCGCGTTTGTTCAGGCCAGCCTTTTTCAGAAGCCCGCCCAACAGATCGTCCAGCACCGGCTGCATCTGGGCAATGACAGAAGCCGGGCTGGTGCCCGGCGCCAGCCGGACATAACCGAAGGCATTGTAGGCGGTGGGGTTCTCCTTGGCCTGTCGCGTCATGCGGTCGGCGATGGAGGTGTTCGGCATCAAGACATCGATGCGCAGCTGGGAATTGCCCGGCACGTCGCGCAACACCCCGGTAACCTTGAGCGGGATGGCCTGGCGCTGGCAGGCGGCATCGTCATCCTTGCAGTGCGCGTTGCCGACCGTGACGGTGCGGCCGATCGGATCGGCGTCACCGAAATATTTTCTTGCGGTCGACTGGGACAGAACCAGCGATTCCGGCTGGCTCAGCGCCGTAGCGGGATCGCCCGCAACCAGGGGCAGCTTCACCACCTGGAGGAAATTCGGGTCCACCACATCCACCATGCCGGAGAATTGGCGGTCACCAGCGGTGACGGTGATGGTTTCCATCATCAGCGCACTCACCGCCGAGACGCCGGAGATTTTTTCCTTCATCGCTTCGATAACAGGAACCGCCGACCGGGGCAGATTAAGCGGTGGGCCGCCGGGCGGGTAAATCGTGTCCTCTAACCTATAGAGGTTGGCGCTGTCCGGCAGCCATCTGTCGTAGGACAATTCGTAACGCACAAACAGAATGACAAACAGCACACAGGCCAGGCCGACACCCAGCCCCGCGATATTGATAAAGCTGTACAGCTTGTGGCGGGCGATGTTGCGCAAGGCGACGGTGAGGTAATTCCAGGCCATCTAAAGAACCTTGCGGATGCTTTCGGTGACGATGGCGCCGTCCAGCAGATTGACGATGCGATGGGCATATTGGGCATGGGAATGAGAATGGGTGACCATCACGATAGTGGTGCCCTCATCGTTCAACTGGGTGAGAAGCTGCATGACCTCTTCGCCATTGCTGGTGTCCAGATTGCCGGTGGGCTCGTCGGCCAGGATCAGCTTGGGCCTTGCCACCACGGCGCGGGCCACCGCCACGCGCTGTTGCTGGCCGCCGGAAAGCTGGGACGGCATGTGGCGGGCGCGGTGGGCGATCTTCACCCGCTCCAGCGCTTCCTGGGCGCGGGCGCGGCGCTCGGCGGTGGAGACGTCGCCATGATAGAGCAGCGCCAACTCGACATTCTCCTGCACCGACAATTCGTCGATCAGGTTGAAGCTCTGGAAAATAAAGCCGATGGTGTTCTTGCGCAGCTCCGACAGGCGCGCTTCCGGATAGCCGGCGATATTTTCGCCGTCGAACCAGTATTCGCCGGAACTGGGACTGTCGAGCATGCCCACGATATTGAGAAAGGTGGATTTGCCGCAGCCGGAGGGGCCCATCACGGCGACGAACTCGCCCTTATGGACTTCCAGATTCATGTCGCGGTTGGCGGTGGTTTCCACTTCATTGGTGCGATAGACCTTTGACAGGTTTTTCATGGAAATCATGGCAGCCCCTTCATGGGTTGTTGTCCGGCGCCCTGAGTTCGACGCGGTCCATCTTGAGATAGGATTCATAGCCGGAGGTGATCACCTTCTCGCCGGGCTTCAGCCCGTCGATCACTTCGACATAATCGGGATTGCGCCGGCCCAGCCGCACATTGCGCTTCAACGCGCCGGCGCCATTTGCATTCAGGACAAAGACCCAGTTGCCGCCGGTGTCCTGGTAGAAAGGCCCGTTGGGCAGCATCACCGCGGCGGCGGCGCCGCCCAACTCCAGCTTTAAATCCAGCGCCTGGCCGACATGCACGCCGGGGGGCGCGGCGCCTTGAAAATACATGTCCACTTTGAAGGTGCCGTTGATCACCTGGGGATAAACTTTCGACACTTTGGCGCGCCAGCTCTTGCCATCGGCGGTGAACAAGGCTTCCTGGCCCAGCACCACACGGCCGAGATAAAATTCGTCCACTTGCGCCGTCAGTTTGAAGCGGTCGGCGGAATTGACCTGGCCCAGCACTGCGCCTTGCGCCTTGGATTGTCCCACTTCCGCATCCAAAGCGGTGAGCTGGCCGTCCATCGGGGCGCGGATGGTGAGGGCGTCGATGCCGGCATCGGCGAGGCTGACCTGGCTGCCCGCGGCCTGGCCGGTGATCTGGCTGGTGCGGATTTTCTGCTGCAAATTATAGGACGCGGTCAGGGCATCGCGCAGCCGCAGATTATAAGCATAGTCCTGCTGTTCCTGTTCAAACACACGCGGCGCGATGGCCTGGCCGTCGAGCAGGATCTTGTCGCGCTCCAAATCGCTTTTCAGTTTGGCGATGCGGTTTTCGATATCCAGCATGTCGCGCTGATATTTGACCCGGGTATCCTCGAACTGAAGCTGCTGGGCGGCGACTTGAAGCTGCAGCGCCGGATTGGACAGGATCACCAGCGGCTGGCCGCTTTTCACTTGCGCCCCGTCTTCCACCAGCACTTGTTTGACGGTGCCGCCTTGTTCGGTGGTGAGATAGGCGGTGGTGTAAGGCGTGACGGTGGCGCGCACCGCGATGTAATCCTCGAACGGGCCGCGTGTGACAGTGCTGATGGTCAGGCGGTTGGCGGGGATGCGGATGACATTGCCGCCGGTGGTGGTGAGCACCCAGCCGGCCAGCGCGGCCAGAACCACGGCCCCCGCCGCCCATGGCGCATAGCGGCGCCAGCGCGGTTTGGGCGCCACCATCCGGTCCATGGCGGGGCTGGCATCAGCCGTCATCAGACGCACTTTGGGATGGGGTTTGGGAGTCTCCATCCCCTAGCCATCGCAAGCCCCATGCCATGAAAACACCTTTTGTTTTCAAATGGTTAGAAATGACGTTTGGCGAACCCTGTCCGCAGACGTACAGTAAACCGGACACCTGTCCGTTTTCGAACAGATAAAAACCATGCCTGAGCCCATGGCCGCCAGCATTCTGGTGGTGGACGACAACCCGGACATCCTGCACGCGGCCCGGCTGCTGCTGAAGCGCCATTTTGCATCCATTGAAACCCTGGCCGATCCCGCCGGGCTGGCCATGGCCATGCGTCAGGCCAATCCCGATGTCGTGCTGCTGGACATGAATTTCAGCGCCGGGGCGGATGACGGCGCCGAAGGCCTGGCGCGGCTGACGGAAATTCTGGCCATCGATCCCGATGCTGTGGTGGTGCTGATCACCGCCCATAGCGATGTCGAGCTGGCGGTCGAAGGCATGAAGCGCGGCGCCGCCGATTTTGTCACCAAGCCCTGGGAGAATGAGCGGCTGGTCGCCACCATCATGGCGGCGATGAATCTGCGCCGTTCGCGGCAGGAAACCGCCGAGCTGCGCCAGCGTCACAATGGCTTGGCGGCCGCCACCCATATGGAATCCGGCATGATCGGCACCTCGCCGGCCATGCTGAAAGTGTTCGGCGCCATCCGTAGGGCCGCCCCCACCGACGCCAATGTGTTGATCCTGGGTGAGAACGGCACCGGCAAGGAATTGGCGGCGCGGGAAATCCATCGCCTGTCGCGCCGGGCCGGGGAAGTGTTTCTGCGGGTGGACATGGGCAGCCTGTCCCCCGGACTGTTTGAAAGCGAATTGTTCGGCCATCGCCGCGGCGCTTTCACCGATGCCAGGAAGGACCGCACCGGTTATTTCCGCGCCGCCACCGGCGGCACCCTGTTCCTGGATGAGATCGGCAACGTGCCCTTGCCGCTGCAAGGCAAACTGCTGACGGCGCTGGAACGGCGCGAAGTGGTGCCGGTGGGGGCGGAAAAGCCCGAGCCGTTCGATGTGCGCCTGGTCTGCGCCACCAATCTTCCGGCCGAGCGGCTGGCCGACGCAAATTTGTTCCGCACCGATCTGCTCTATCGCATCAACACGGTGGAGATCACCCTGCCGCCGCTGCGGGAGCGGGCCGAGGATATTCCGTTGCTGCTGGCGCATTACGCCGCCCATTATTCCCAGAAATACAATCTGGCGCCCAAGCGCTTGTCGGCGACGTTGATCGACCGGCTGGTGGCGTGGTCGTGGCCCGGCAATGTGCGGGCGCTGCGCCATGCGGTGGAACGGGCGGTGATCCTGAGTGAAGGTGAGATGTTGAACCCTGGCGATTTTCCCCTGGCCGACAATGACACCAGGCCTTTCAGCCATGACGGTGAGGTGGCGCGGCTGGACATGATGGAAAGAACCGCCATCGCCCGCGCCCTGGAAAAACATAAGAATAATGTCAGCCGCGCCGCCGAGGCTTTGGGCTTGACCCGCGCCTCGCTCTACCGCCGGATGGAGCGCTATGGCCTATAGCCGCTTTTCCGCCCAGACCTTGCTGCGCCTGGGCGGCTTGATGGCCACCCTGGCGGCGCTGATTTGGACCGTCACCAACACCGATTGGTATGTCTGCATGCTGATCCTGGCCGCCATGACCGTGGGGCAGGCGGTGTTGCTGCTGCATTTTACCCGGCGTTCCAGCCGCGAAGTGGCGCGCTTCCTGGAAGCGGTGGCGTTCGACGACAGCACGGTCAGCTTTCAGGGCCTGGCCAAGGAAGACCCCTTCAGCGAGTTGGGCGCCGCCATGACCCGGGTGATGGAGCGCCTCCGGCATGGCCGGGCCGAGCGCGAGGAACAAGCGCAATATCTTCAGGCCTTGCTGGCCCATACCCCGGTGGCGCTGGTGGCGGTGGAAAAGACCGGCAGTGTGCAATTGCTCAACCTGGCGGCGCGGCGGTTGTTTGAATCCGCTTGCGCCGAGGCCTCGCAATTCGCCCGTTATGGTGCGGGCTTCGCGGCCGGGATGGAAAGCATCAAGCCGGGCGAAAGCCTGATCCTGCGCATGGAGCGGCGCGGCGGCGCGCTGCAATTGAAAGCCGCGGCCACCGACATGGTGGTGGGCGGCAGCTACCGGCGGCTGATCTCGCTGCAGAATATTGAAAGCGAATTGACCGCCCAGGAGCTGGCCGCCTGGCAGACCGTGATCCGGGTGATGGCGCATGAAGTGATGAACTCCCTGACGCCGATCTCATCATTGGCGGCGACAGCCTCGGACCGCATCCGGGAATTCGCGGCGGGGGTGCCGGAGGATCATCCCGGCCGCGCCGCGCTGGACGATGCCCGCGAAGCGCTGGAAACCATGGCGCGGCGCAGTGAAGGCCTGCTGCATTTCGTGCAGAACCATCGCCGCTTGACCAAGCGCATGGTGGCGAATGTGGAAATTCTGGGCCTGCGCCGGGTGTTTGCGCGGCTGCAGCGGCTGCTGGCCGACGAATTGGCATTGCGCCACATCGAGCTGGATATTTCGGTCGAACCGGAAAGCCTGGAAGTGACCGCCGATCCGGAATTGCTGGATCAGGCCCTGATCAATCTGATGCGCAATGCCATCGAGGCGCTACGGGCCGATATGGGCGGACGGATCGTGCTGTCGGCCCGCATGGATGGGGAGGGCCGCACGCTCATCACCGTGGCCGACAATGGCCCCGGCATTCCGGAAGAGCAGCGTGAGAAAGTGTTTGTGCCGTTCTTCACCACCAAGCGGCAGGGCAGCGGCATCGGCCTGACCCTGGTGCGCCAGATCGCCACCGTGCATGGCGGCAGCGTGACCATCACCCCCACGCCGGGCGGCGGCGCCACCGTCAGCCTGCTGTTCTAAAGGCCGTTAAGCCCTTTAGCCGGCTGGGAAAAGCCCCTGCGGCGGGTCCGTCTGGACAGGGGGGATGGCGTCATCTAAGAAGCCGCTCCCCTTGTGGGCCCAGGTAGCTCAGTCGGTAGAGCAGCGGACTGAAAATCCGCGTGTCGGCAGTTCGATTCTGTCCCTGGGCACCATTCAAAACCCAATCGCGACGCGATTGGGTTTTGAATGCCAAGGGCCGATAGGCGGCCCGAGCGGCAGCGTTATAGGGCCGCCATTATCGGCCTGCGGCAGTCCATCAAACAAAAACCAAGCCGGTCCGCGCTGCGATGATCCCAGCGTCGGGTTCACACATGGCAATCCTCTTGTGAGGCGCCAGCCAAATGTCGATTTCGATCATGGCAGCACCATTAAGCCAGCTTAAAATCGGCTTCAACCGAACGGGCACGCGAACGTGCCCCATCGACTCCCTGATTAGCTCACTACGCCTTCCTCGCCTTGCGACGACGCATCGCAACCGCGCCGGCAAAACCAGCGCCAAAGATTGAGAGGGTGAATGGTTCGGGCACGTCAGTGGGCGTGACGCCCCCTACGTTTGGGCTGAAAATGAGCGAGTAGCCCGGATTGTTCGCGAGCCAAGTTGGGTCAATGGCAATCATCGGATCGATCGAAGCTGAGACAGAACTGTAGTCGTATAGTCTCAAAAATTCGCTGAACGCTGATTGCGAGTTAGCAGCGACGGATGCGGTGTACGTCCCGCTGAAAGATGAAGGAAAGCTACCGCCGCCGGTTGCGTTGTCGCAGTACGAAGGTGGAAGAGTTACGGGATCACAAGACGTTGCGCGCAAATTAAAGACCGGGTTGGCGTTGCTGATTGTGATCAGGGCTTCAGTCAGGGAGTCCGGCCCTGCGGACGTGGATGCGCTAGCTGTGATGAGGATTGGAACAAATGAATTTGTCGGTCCCAGAATTTTAAAATAGAAAGTGCCCGTAATATTGTATTGGTTGCCCGCGGTTGGGTATGTAGCAGTGCCATTCGCGCTGATTTCCATATCACCATTCGCATAGCTAGCCGTGTAGGTGAGTGCGCAGCTGCGACCAGGAATGGTTGTACAGGGGTCAACCGAGTGCGTTCCAAAGCCGACGACGCCAAAGTCGGTAGTGATGTAGGCGTCTTGAACGACGTCGGCCGGCACCGCCACTGCAGGAACAGAAAAGCCGACCAAAGCAGCGACCGAAATGGCTGCGGGCACGAGAAACCGACGCGGCAAACGAGGCACGGTCAAGAGAATGCGTGACATTTATATCCCCTGGTTGTGTGACGGTTGTCGAAACGCACCTGTAATTGTGCAATCCGCGTGCCAAGAGGTTAATGGATTGAGTTTATTGCAGACCGGAAACAAAAATGGCGGAAGCGGTGTAAGCGCCGTTTACACTGGGCGTCAGTTTTGCATTGCTTTTCTGTAATTTTCGGCGAGATGGTTTCATCAATGGCGGGGCCATCCTCTTTCGCATCCGCCCTGATCATCTTTGGTGCCCCTTTTGGGGGCGGCTTCTGCAAGTCCCTGGGGGTATCCCATGGCGCGTTCATCCACTCTTCCCGCGCCTGTTCATCCAACAATAGAACTGTTGCGTCAGGATGAATTGGAGCTACATCGGGGCTTGCGTCCGTTGTTAGGAAGCTGAAGACCAGATGCTCGCCAACCATTGAACTAGCCTTAATCCATCTATCGCCTTTCCACTCTTTACGGACCTGGCAATTACGGATCATCGTTGGCCGCGTTATAGATTGACCCGCGAAGTGATCATTAAGTCCCGCTCTCCCCAAAAACGGGCACCCGCTGCGCCGCGGCCTGGAAACCGCCGGACTGCCGCCGCCACAGCCGCGCATAGACGCCATCGCGCTGGAGCAATTCGGCATGGCTGCCCATCTCCACAATGCGGCCGGCATCCATCACGATCAAACGGTCCATCCGGGCGATGGTGGAGAGCCGGTGGGCGATGGCAATCACGGTGCGGCCTTCCATCAGGCTGCCGAGCTGCTCCTGGATGGCCGCTTCCACTTCCGAATCCAGCGCCGAGGTCGCTTCATCCAGCACCAGGATGGGCGCGTTCTTGAGAATGACGCGGGCCAGGGCAATGCGCTGACGCTGGCCGCCGCTCAGCTTGACGCCGCGCTCGCCGACATGGGCGTCAAAGCCGTGACGGCCCTGCCAGTCCTCCAGCGTGTGAATGAACTCCAGGGCATGGGCCTTGCCGGCGGCATCGCGGATATCGGCTTCGCAGGCATCCGGCTTGCCATAGCGGATATTGTCGCGGATGGAACGGTGCAGCAGCGAGGTGTCCTGTGTCACCATGGCGATATTGGCGCGCAGGGATTCCTGGGACACCTGGGCGATATCCTGGCCGTCGATCAGGATGCGCCCACCCTCGACGTCAAAGAAGCGCAACATCAGATTGACCATGGTCGATTTGCCGGCGCCCGAGGGTCCGACCAATCCGATGCGTTCGCCCGGGGCAATGGTGAGATCGATCCCCTGCAACACCCCGCGCGTCGTGCCATAGCCGAAATGCACATCCTCAAAGCGGATGCCGCCACGGGTGACCTGCAGCGTCTCCGCCGCCGGCAGATCCTGCATCTGCCGCGGCACCGCGATGGACCGCATGCCGTCCTGGACGACGCCGACATTCTCGAAAATGGCGGTGACATTCTGCGCCACCCAGCCGGAAATATTCACGATCTGCCACACCAGGGGCAGGGTCATCGCCACCGTTCCCACGGAGATCGAGGCGCGCGCCCATAAGGATATCGCCAGCGCGCCGCTTCCCACCAACAGGCTGGCATTCATCACCGTCAGTGTGGCGCCGAACAAGGTGAACATGCGCAGCTGCCGGCGGAACGCCGTTGTGTGTTCATCGACCGACATCTGCACGAAATCATCTTCATCCCGCGGACGGGCGAACAGTTTCACGGTCAAAATATTGGTGTAGCTGTCGACCACCCGGCCGGTCAGGGTGGAACGCACTTCACTCAAGTGATGCGAGAGCTCGCGCAACCGCGGCACGAAGAACCGAAGGAACACGGCATAGGCCGCGAACCAGACCAGCACCGGCAAGGCGAGACGCGGATCGCGCGCCGACAGCAGCCAGATCGCGCTGGAGCCATAGATGAGAATGTACCAGATGGCATTGGTGGCGGCGACCACGCTTTCGCGCAAGGAAGGCCCGGTTTGCATCACCCGGTTGGCGATGCGCCCGGCGAAATCATTCTGGAAGAAATTCCAGCTCTGGCGCACCACATGCCAATGGCTTTGCCAGCGGACGAGATTGGTGAAGCCGGGATTGACCGCCTGGTTGGTGACCAGGGCCTGAAGGATGACGGCCAGGGGCCGCACGAACAGCAGCACCGCGCCGATCAAGATAATCTGGCGTGCGTCGCCGGCGGCCAGAGCATGATTGTTGGCGGCGGCCAGAATCGCCACCACCTTGCCGATAAACACCGGGATCATGCTGTCGAGCAGCGCCACCGCGGTGCCGGCGAAAAACAGCGCAATCACCAGCCTGCGGATCTGTTTGGCATAATGCCAATAGAAGGCCATCAGTCCGCGCGGCGGCGGGGCCTCCGGCGATATCGCAGTGGGCTCCAACAGCCCCTCAAAGAGCGCAAACATTAGGGTACTCCAGAAAGCAAAAGCCCCGCGGGGATTACCGGCGGGGCCTTTGCGCGAGGTGATGTGTGATGGAAATCACACCCGCCAACAGCAAAGCCCCCAGGCGGCATAGGCCGCGCGGTGAAGTTGGGAATCGGAAAAGCAAAACATCATGGGCGGCGACGGTATGCGCGGGTCCGCGAATGGTCAATCAGCGGTTGGGTGCGTTTTGGACATGACTTGTAAGCAAATTCAGCGACTCAGATCGCTGCCTGGATAAATCGCTGAGGCACCAGGCCAACTTTTTCCCGCCCGCGTCACACCAGATTGACAGTCGCGATGGACGCCAAGGGCGCCCACCCTACTCACCAATTCTTTCTCATCTCACGGCTGCCGTTGTTCTCGTCTTATGGCGCCCAAGGGTTGAGCAACTGCGCTGGAGAAATAGGGCTGCGGATAGCGCTTGACTTTTACATAGATATTCGTCTATATACGTATATGGCTATAGAAGCACATAACCTGAATGCCGCGTTTTTTGCCCTGAGTGACGCCACACGGCGGGCCATTCTGGCGAAATTGGCCAACGGCGAGGCGACCGTTTCGGAATTGGCGGCGCCTTTCCATTTGAGCCAGCCGACCATCTCCCGGCATTTGAAGGTGTTGGAGAGCGCCGGCCTTATTGAAGGCGGCCGCGACGCCCAGCGGCGGCCGCGCAGGCTTGTTCCGGACGCGATGAAAGACATCGCCGCGTGGATCGAGATTTTCCGCGGTCAATGGGAGAGCAGGTTCAACAACCTCGAAGCCCACATTCTCAACGTCAAAAAAAAGGAAGATTGATCATGCCGGCGAGTGCTGGGACAGGGCCCAAGATTGGGCTCACGATCGACCGCAATGCGAACACCATACGGCTGGTCCGCGAGCTTCCCGCGCCACCGCCGGCGATCTTCGACGCATGGACCCAGCCGGAACAAGTGTCGGTCTGGTGGGATCCAACAGGCAAACGGCTGTCCGAATGCGTCATCGACTTACGTCTGGGCGGGTCTTTCCGCTTCGTTTCGTGCGATCATCCGGAAATGCCGTTCGGCGGCGTCTACCGCAAGATCGAGCGCCCCGGTTATCTTGAGTTTGAAGCGATGGCGGCGACAGGCCGGGTCGTATTTGAGATTTCCGGGCAGGGTACGCGCATGACGGTGGAGATCGTATGCGCGTCGCCCGAACATCTCGAACAATATCTCAAGATGGGCGTCGACACAGGAACGGCCAAGACGCTCGATAACCTCGTAGCCTATATCGCGCAGCGCTCGGACGCTGCAGCCAGAGTCTAAATCGGCACAGCGGTCGAACCATCATGCCAAACGCGAACCCTGCCTCCGGTATTCCCACCGGCTCTGTCCGGCTGCTTCTATGTGCGGGTGTGCTTCTGGCACCTCTGTTCTATGCCGTCATTCTCATCCAGCTTGTGACGCGGGAAGGGTTTCTTTTTACGGTCCATCCCATCAGTTTGCTTGAGCTGGGACCCTATGGCTGGGTCCAATCCTGGAATTTTGGGATTTGCGGAATTTTATCAATTCTTTTCTCCGTTGGCTTGGCACGCAACAAAGCGCCGCGGTTTATAGCTGCTCTTTTCCTGCTCTCGGGGATCGGGCTGGCTCTTGTCGCGGTTTTTCCGCCCGACCCCTACAAGGGATTTCCACCCGGTATGCCAATGCACCCCGGCGGGGAGAGCAATCATTCCAAGCTTCATGGACTGGGCTTTTTGATCACGTTCGTGCCCTTGATTGTCGCTGGCCTCCTTGTCGGATTGCGCGTTCGCCGGCAACAACCCGGTTTTTCGGTCATTTCGATTTTGGCATGCTGTCTGGTGCCGGTGATCATCGGCTCCGGGTTTGCCGCCCCGGGGCTCATGAGCATCGCATTTTTTGCGGCAGGAATTATCGCGCTGGGCTGGATGTCAATTTTCGCGCTGACGCTCTTGCAAAGCCGCGCCGTTAGCGCAGCTAGCGGTCAGCCCTTCTGATCGGGGCGGGGCTTACGGATCCGCCTTGCCTGCGTCATAGACCAGATTGCTGGGCGAGGGGCCGAAGGACGCCCAGGGCACCACGGCCACTTGGCTCACGCCTTTCTTGGAGAAGTCGCACACCCCGCCGGCGAAGATTTTCTTCAGCCGCGCCATCTGGTCGGGGGTGAAGCTGACCTTGTAGTCCGCCGCGCTGACCGGCTTGAGCTGGCACTTGATCACATTGCCCGCCAGCGGGCCGCCCGCGATGTAACGCACATTGGACCAGGAGGGATAAAGCTTGTTGCAGGAGGTGTTGGGCTCATGGCCGAACACCTGTTTCTCCTTTGTGAAGGCGGTGGGCGAGGTCCAGCAGCCATCCACCATGTCCGCGGGCTTGTCCGCGACCACTTTGGCGCGTTGCGCTTTGGACGTTGTGTCTTTGTGCACGGCGTCGACCCAGGAGATGAAACCGGTCCAGGCCTTGTCGAACGGCACTTCCTTGCCGCGCCACATCACATGATTGGCGGTGTCGCCGCTGGCTTCCTGCATGCGGTCGCGCATGGCGAAGTGGTGCCATTGATAGTGATAACCGGCCTCGTCGCGCATGATGCCGCTGATATCCACCACCGGAATGGTGGCCAGCCCGGCGCCGCCATTCAGGATCATGCCACCTTGATAAGCGCGCTTGAGGGCCTCGGTATCGGCCGCCACCCTGGCGGGCACGTAGTTGGCATCATTGTCATAGCCGCCAATGCCTTCATTCAACGTCACGAACTGTTCCGGCGTGATAACGCCATCATTCAGCGCTTTGAGGCCATATTGCACCCCGACATTATCAAAGGTGCGCAAGGCAAAGCCGGTCTTGGGGTCGGTGCCATAGACATTGCGCGCCACGTCGAAAATGGTTGGGCGTGCGCCTTTGGGATTCTTCTTGGGGTCATAGCGCAGATTTTCCGGCACCAGGGGACTCCACACCGCGGAATTGTAACCCTTGATGTCGTCGCGGCCCGGCACCGGATCGGTGCGCTGCGCCTGATTGGCGGCATCGATCCAGGCCTGGGTGCCTTGATAGCCTGACACCGCCACTTGCTGCGCCTCCGTGAATTTTCCCGGCGCCGTCTTGCCGAAATAATGGGTGAGGAGATGCCCATCCAAACCGGAGAAGGCGATCTCCACCGGATCGGGGAAGGTGCAGGCGATCAGGATACCGTCAAAGAAACCGGGCATGGCATCGGCCAACTGGCTGGAGCCGTAAGAGCCGCCGGAACAGCCGATGGAGACGGCAATCTCCGGCACGCCGATGGTCTTGATGAAATGCTCGCGGCTCATATACGCCGCTTCGCTGGATAGCACTGCGTTGCAGCTCTGCGACGGGTTCGACAGGGTGTTGTTGATCAAGGCATAGCCTTCGCCCAGCCGCGCCGGACTGAAAATGCTGGAATCCATGCTGGGCTGGCGTGAACTGCCGCCGGCCAGGCCCTGGAAATACCAACCGCCGGGGCAACCCGCGCCTTCAATGGTGATCAGCTTGTGGTTCCAGCCTTTGGGCGAACGCGCCCAGGACATATCGGTGTCGCTGGCGGGATCATAGAGCACGGTGCTTTGATAGATGCCGCGGTCCACCGTGCTGGTTTCCAGCCGCACAATGAATTTCATGGTGACGCCGCTGCTGGTGGTGGTGCTGGCGATATCGGCCGGCGGCTTTGCAGGATCCGCCAGCGGCTTCAGCATGTCCGTGCCCTTGGGCAGATAGAGATAGGTGATCTTGGTGGCCGCCATGCAGTCCTTGTCGGGCGTGGCGCCATAGGCAGTCTTGTCGGGCAGGGTTCTTTCCGTGCCGCCATAGATGGGAAAATCCTTGGTGACACAGATAAAGGGCGTTTCATGCGGGCCGGAGGTGATGGGACCGGCGGCGGAATAATTGGTCAGGGTCAGTTTGGCACCGCCGGCGCTGATGGTGTTGGCGCCCAGCTTCAATCCGCTCACCAATCCGTCGCGGCTGCCAGATGCGCGCCCGGGCATAAAAGATTTGGTCACGTCCTGGCCGTTCAACAGCACCGGCCCGTCGCCCGTGATTTCAACGAGCGCGCTGCCGCCGCTCACCCGGTCGGGACGCGAGGACAGAATTTTGATATCGGCTGCGTTTGCGGCGGTGATTGAGACAGCAGCGGCGATGATGGTGGCAAGAACGAGCTTCATTGTGCCCTCCCTTAAATCCTGTGCCGGACCTTGCCGCCATTTTACAGCAAGTGGGTTTGGCCACCATGGCCGGCGCCGTTTTGCCAAACCGGACGCATGTGCTTGGATTTGCTGGTGAACTTAGAGGGCCGAAGGACCCTCGGCGTCCACCTGGGGGACGCTTTGTCTGGAGAAAAACCAGACCCCGGTGAAGGCATCTTCTTGGTCCGAGCCATCTGCTCCGGTGCGCGCATTTTGGACAGACGTTTCAAAGACGTCGCCTGATTGGCGCGCAACGTCGCAAAAAGCTTTCAGGGGGCTGTGCACGCTGCAATGTATGAGACGAATACATTGCGTTTGCCTGCCCGCGGCTGAAACATCCGGAAAGGTAATTGTTGGCAAATATCACCATCCGAATTTTCTGCGACAGTTGATTACAAACTAATGGCCACCCGACACACAATTAAGTCTTATTGCCCAAAATCCCGTGTTACCAAGATTTACGTATAAAAAATAAGTAAGGACGCGGGGGAATTTCTTTTTAATCGTTAGCAGCAGCATTTCAGCGCGTTCATTTTGAACGCGGCCATCCATTCGGTTTCCCCCTGCGTCTCCACGAGTGACAAGGATAACCAACCCGCTCTCCACGCGGGAACCAGAGGGGAATTTTGCCATGAACAAGTCGAGATTGCTTGCCGCGTCATCGGTGATGGCGCTGTCATCGGTGATTGGCACCGGCGCATCCGCGCAAGAAATCGAGCAGGTGGTTGTCTCCGCCTCGCGCATTCAGATCGCCGGTTACCAGCAGCCGACCCCGGTTTCGGTGGTTGGCGCGGCCCAGCTCCTGGAAGCAGCCAATTCCGATATCGGCGACACGCTGCGCCAGATGCCGTCGATGGGCAATTCCCAGACCCCGGAAAAAGGCAGCAGCGGCAACGCTTCGAACAACACCGCGCTTGGCATCAGCGGCATCAATCTGCGCAATTTGGGTTCCAACCGCACCCTGGTGCTGTTCGACGGCCAGCGCGTGGTCTCGCCCAACCTCAATGGCGGCGTCGACCTTTCCACCATCCCCAACACGATTGTTCAGCGCGTCGACGTGGTGACCGGCGGCGCTTCGGCGGCCTGGGGCTCCGACGCGGTGACCGGCGTGGTCAACATCGTCATCAACAAGAATTTCACCGGCCTCAAGGCTTCGATCGATGGGCAGGACACCGGCCAGGATAACCGCCGCTCCTATGGCTTCACTGTCACCAACGGTTTCGACATTCTGGGCGGCCGCAGCCATATCGAATGGGCGGTCACCTACAACAACAGCCCGAGCACGGTGTTCGAAAGCTCGGCGCATTGGTTCAACAACCCGGGCGTGATCGCCAATCCGCTTTATGTCGCGGGCAATCACTCGGTGCCGCAGCTGATTCACGTCAACAATGGCGGCCAGCGCGACTGGGCCGGCGGCGACGTCACCACCGGTCCCCTGGCGGGCCTGGGTTGGGGCGCCGGCGGCACGCTCACCACTTACCATGTGCCGGTCTGCACCTATTACGCCGCAGCCGATACCGCGCCGTTCATCAACAGCAACACCAGTTCCAGCGTGTCCTACTGCTTTGGCGGTTCGACCAACCAGCACACCTCGGCGGCCAATATCGGTCTTCTGTCTTTCCCGCTGGCGGCAGGAACCGGTTTCTTCATGGGCACCTACAAGATCACGCCGGATATCCAGGCGTCCATGATGCTGAACTACGCCTATAACCGTGGCTTTGGCTCCAGCCTGACCATCGATGAATCGGCGGTGATCAAGACCGACAACGCCTATCTCAATCCCACCGTGCTGGCGCGCATGCAGGCCGCCAACGTCACCTCCATCACCGTCAGCTCCAATATGACGGATCCGCTCAACATCGATAATGCGGAGAATCTGCATAACTGCCAGATGACCGTGGGCTGCCCCTTCTCCAAATCGGTGCGCCAGATGTACCGCGCCGTGTTCAGTCTGGATGGTGCGCTGGGGGATAACTGGTCGTGGAACACCTATTACCAGCACAGCGAAAACCACCTCTATGAGGTGGATACCGCGATCGAAATCAAACAGAACTTCCTGAATGCCACCGATGCGGTGACGGTGACGGCCGCCAACCAGGCCAAGTCGGGCCTAGCGATCGGTTCGGTTGCTTGCCGCGTGACCCTGACCAATCCGACCAATGGCTGCGTGCCCTATAACATCATGGGCACCGGCGTCGCCGATCAGGCGGCGGTCCGCTATATCCTGGACAATAACGACTTCTATCACCTGAACACCGAAGAAGACTCAGCCGGTCTGTCGATGCAGGGCATTCTGCCTTGGGATCTGCTGGGCGCCGGCGCGCCGTCTACTGCGTTCGGCGTGGAATACCGCAAGGAAGCGGCGGTCACCACCGCCGATCTCAATGGCGATCTTGGCGCCCTGGGCGGCGGCAATTTCGTCGGCATGCGCGGTCAATACAATGTGATCGAAGGCTTTTTGGAATTCGACATCCCGCTGATCAAGAATGGCATCGTCAACGGCCTGGACGGCAATTTGGCCGGCCGTATGACCAGCTACTCGACGTCGGGCCTGGTGGAAACCTGGAAGGTCGGTCTGACCAGCCAGATCAATGACGATGTCCGCCTGCGCTTCACCTGGTCGGTGGACATCCGCGCCCCCAGCCTGGGCGAGTTGTTCAATGACGGTCCGGCTTCGGGCGGTCAGATCGACTACAAGACCGGCAACAATGTGCCGTCAGTGCTCTCTGAGACCCATGGTAACGAGAATCTGTTCCCGGAAACCGCGATCACCTATTCGGGCGGCATGGTGCTGACCCCGCATTGGATCCCGGGCCTGACCATGTCGTTCGACTGGTATGCCATCAATGTGAAGGGCGTCATTCAGACGCCTTCGACCACCCAGGAACGCAACTTCTGCCTGACCGGTCAGCTCAATCCGGCCGGCGGCAATTACTGCCTGAACTGGGTCTATGGCGCGCCGATCATTCCGGGCACCAACCCGAATGGCCTCAGGTTCGTTTACACCTATCCCTATAACAACGGCTTCCTCACCACTTCGGGCTTGGACTTCGTCGCCGACTATGCCTTTGACTTCATGGGCGGCAATCTGGCCTGGCATCTGCTCGGCAACTATAATGACGAGCTGACCCAGTCGGTGTTCGGCGCTACCAATGCCGACGGTTCACAAGCGACTGCCGACAATGCCGGTGAGCGCGGCCAGCCCAAGATGCGTATGACGTTGGGCGCCACCTACACCTCCGGTCCCTGGAGCGGTACTATCCAGACCCGCTATCTGGGCACCGGTCATCTCAACAACAACTGGACCAGCGGGGTGCAGATCGACGACAACCGCGTTGCTCAGGTTGCGTATCTCGACCTTCGCGGCACTTACCGGTGGAACGACAATGTTCAGTTCTATCTGTCGGTCGACAACGTCTTCCACACCCCGCCGCCGGTCACCGTGCTTACGTCGCCCAGCACCAACGGCGTATCGACCACCAGCGCATCGACCTACGACACGCTGGGCCGCATGTGGCACGCGGGTGTCCGCTTCAGTTGGTAAGGTTTTTACTCGCGCCGGGGTTTATTACCCTTTGTGTCGGCCTCGGCAGAACTTCTCCCCGCGGGTATTACCCGCGGGGACTTTTTTTCGGCTCATCCCTATAACGTCAGCCGCTCAGCACACTTTGTCCCGCGATCGGCCATCGTCGCTGAACGTCAAACCGAATCGTGTGCCTGACTATTCCCGGAAGATGTCTAGCGAATGCGCGTCAGCTTCGTTGTTTGATTGTCGCGCAAGGTCGCAAAAGTCTTTCCACGGATTATTTCAGCCGCCAATGTATGCGACAGTTACATTGCGTTGCGAGCCATATGGTTGTTCGCGAATATTATTACTGTGATCAAAAGAGACACTTAATTACAAATCATAAGCTTCATGACACACAATTAAGTCCGATGTTTCAAAATCCCGTGTTACCAAGATTTACGTACAAAAAATAAGTCAGGACGCGGGGGAATTTTTCAAAAGTATTAGCAGCAGTATTTCAGCGCGTTCATTCTGAACGCCGTCATCCAGTCGGTTTTCCCCTCTCGTCGCATGCGTGACAAGGAATAACCAGCCCGCTCTCCACGCGGGAAACAGAGGGGAATTTGCCATGAACAAGTCGAGATTGCTCGCCGCGTCATCGGTGATGGCGCTGTCTTCGGTGGTCGGTACCGGTGCCTTCGGGCAAGAAATCGAGCAGGTGGTTGTCTCCGCCTCGCGCATTCAGATCGCCGGTTACCAGCAGCCGACCCCGGTTTCGGTGGTGGGCGCGGCCCAGCTCCTGGAAGCGGCCAACGCCGATATCGGCGACACGCTGCGCGCCATGCCGTCCATGGGCACCTCCCAGACTCCGGAAAAAGGAACCAGCTCCAACGCGGGGCAGACCGGTGCGCTTGGCATTAGCGGCATCAACCTGCGCAATTTGGGGGCGACCAGAAACCTGGTCCTGTTTGACGGCCAGCGCATCGCCAGTTCCGCCATCACCAGCGGCGTTGACCTCAGTGTCATCCCCAACACCATTGTCCAGCGCGTGGATGTGGTGACCGGCGGCGCCTCGGCGGCCTGGGGTTCGGACGCGGTGTCCGGCGTCGTCAACGTCATCATCAACAAGAACTTCACCGGCCTCAAGGCCAGTGTTGACCTGACGGACACTGGCCAGGACACCCGCAGAACCTACGGCTTCACCGTCACCAACGGCTTCGACATCCTGGGCGGCCGCAGCCATGTGGAATGGGCGGTCACCTACAACAACAGCCCGAGCACGGTTTATATGAACACCGCGCATTGGTTCAACAACCCGGCGGTGGTCAGCAATCCGCTTTATGTGGCGGGCAATCATTCGGTGCCGCAGCTGATTCACGTCAACAATGGCGGCCAGCGCGATTTGCCCGGCGGCGATGTGACCTCCGGTCCGCTGACAGGTCTGGCCTGGGGTGCGGGCGGACAGTTGACAACCTTCCATCCCGGCAATTGCACCAATTACTCCGCGACCTCGACCTTTCCCTATATCGGCTCCGCCACCACCACGTCCGTCGCCTTCTGCTATGGCGGCAGCGCCAACCAAGCAACCTCCGCGGCGAATATCGGCATCCTGTCCTTCCCGCTGCAGCAGGGCACCGGCTTCTTCTACGGCACCTACAAGATCACCCCCGACATTCAGGCGTCGGTGATGCTGAACTATGGCTATAACCGCACCCACAGTTCGAGCCTGACCATTGACGATGGCGGCGCGATCAAGACCGACAACGCCTATCTCAATCCCATCGTCCTGGCGCGCATGAACGCGGCCGGCGTCAGCACCATCACCGTGAACTCCACTCTCACGGACGGCATCAGCATCACCGGTCCGACCGATTATGCTGACCAGTTCAAAGCCGTCGGCACGCCGGTGACCCAGACGGTGCGCCAGCTCTATCGCGCGGTGTTCGGCCTGGATGGCGCGCTGAACGACAACTGGTCCTGGTCGGCTTACGTGCAGCACAGCGAAAGCCATATCTACGAAGTCTACAAACACATCGAAATCAAACAGAACTTCCAGAATGCGATTGACGCGGTGACGGTGACGGCGGCCAACCAGGGCAAGTCCGGCCTGGCGATCGGCTCCATCGCCTGCCGCAGCACCTTGACCAATCCCACCAATGGTTGCGTGCCCTTCAACATCATGGGCACCGGCGTGCAGACCCAGGCGGCGGTCAACTACATCGAAGACAATAACGACTTTTTCCACGCCAATATTCAGCAGGACACCGCCGGCGCCTCCATGCAGGGCGTGCTGCCATGGGATCTGCTTGGCGCGGGTGCCCCTTCCACTGCCTTCGGCGTGGAATACCGCAAGGAAGCCGCGGTCTCGACCGTCGGCGCCAACGGCATAGGCGGCTATTTGGGCGGCGGAAATTTCTACCCGATACACGGCGAGTTCAACGTGATCGAAGGCTTCGCCGAACTGGACGTCCCGCTGATCAAGAATGGCATCGTCAATAGTCTCGATGGCAATCTGGCCGGCCGCATGACCAGCTACTCGACCTCCGGCCTGGTCGAGACCTGGAAGCTCGGCCTCACCAGTCAGGTCAACGACGATATCCGCCTGCGCTTCACCATGTCCTACGATATTCGAGCGCCGAGCCTGGGCGAACTGTACAACAATACGCCTGCTTCCGGCGGCCAGGTGGACTACAAGAACGGCATCAACTCGCCGGCGGCTCTCTCCTTTACCAGCGGCAACGCGAATCTGGTGCCGGAAGCCGCGACCACCTATTCCGGCGGCATGGTGCTTACGCCGCACTGGGTGCCGGGCCTGACCATGTCGTTCGACTGGTACTCGATTAACCTGAAGGGCATCATCAACACGCCCAGCACGGCCCAGGAGCGCACCTTCTGCCTGGCAGGGACGCCGACGCCCACGGGCGGAAGCTATTGCGACAACTGGATCTACGATCCGTCGGTGATCATCCCGGGCACAAACCCGAACGGTCTGCGGTTTGTCTATACCTATCCGTACAACAACGGCTTCCTCACCACCTCGGGCCTGGACTTCGTGGCCGACTACGCCATGGATTTCATGGGCGGCAATCTCGCCTGGCATCTGCTCGGCAACTACAACGACGAGGAAACCCAGTCGGAATTCGGCGTCACCAATCCCGACGGTTCGCAGGCATCGTATGACTATGCCGGAGCGATGGCGATCGGGCCGTTCTCGGGCGTGCCGAAGATGCATATGACGCTCTCGGCCACCTATACCGGAGGCCCGTGGACGGCCACGGTGCAGACCCGCTATATCGGCACCGCCCAGCTGGTAAATGGCTGGACCTCGGGCGTCCAGATTGACGACAACCGCGTCGCCCAGGTCGCCTATCTCGACCTGCGTGGTACCTATCGTTGGAACGACAATGTCCAGTTCTACCTGTCGGTGGATAATGTCTTTCACACCCCGCCGCCGGTCGCCACGGGCATCGCCACCGGCACCAACGGCACGTCGTCAACAAACGGCTCGCAATACGACACGCTGGGCCGCATGTGGCACTTGGGTGTTCGTTTCAACTGGTGATTTGAACACGGGCCGGGGCTTTTTACCCTTGTGTCGGCCCCGGCACGCACTCCTCCCCGCGGGCGAAAACCCGCGGGGCTTTTTTTCCGCCTCACCCGGGTGAGGGGTGAGGCGCGCAGGGCCGATACGGACCGCGTAGGGCGGCATCCAAGTAAGAGATGCGACTACACCACCAGAAACAGAAACGCCGTAGCGGCTGCCCAAAAGGCCAGCACCGCCAAAATAACCCAGCCGGCGCTTTGGCCTGGTGAGCGGCCATACTCGCTGAATTCAAGCTCCTCGTGTCCAAGGCGCGGCCGCGCTTTCGCCCGCGGCTTGCGGCGCACGGGAACCAGAAAGACTTCGTCAAATCGTGCCGTCAGCATGGCAGTCCTCTGACCATTACCTCTGACAAGAAAACGGGCAGGGGCCGAGAAGGTTCTGCGTCCGATTGGGGCAAATTCGTGTCGCGGCGCGTGGACGCTGCCTACAATTGGGAAAGCGGTAAAGACTGTGACCGTGCAGTCTCGCGCTATCAGGGCTGGCGGTGGAAACGCACTTCGTCAACCGCCTTGCCGATGATGTGGCCGTCAATGGCGGTGAGCAGATCCTGGCGTGACGCGTCCGGCCCCAGCGTCAGTTTGGTGTCCAGGGCATAAAGCTCGAATGTGTAATGATGATAGAAATTGCCGCGAAAAGCCGGGCCGCGGAATCCGATGGCCGTGGCGGACGATTTCAACTGAATGCTGCCGTCGGGAAGCCGCGCCTCGTTGGGCACGCCTTCGGGCAGGCTGGTGGCCGTGGCGGGGATGTTGAAAATCAGCCAATGCGTCGTGTCCATCACGCCTTTCATGGGCGCATTGTCGGGATCGTGCATGATCAGGGCGAAGCTTTGGGTGCCGGCCGGCGCATTCGCCCACGCCAAAGCGGGCGAAACTGGCTTGTCCACCGCCGCGGTATATTTGTCGGGCAGAATGCCGCCATCCTCAAAGGAGCTGCTGGTGAGGCTCATGGGTGTCGGCGGCGGGGCGGCAGGCTGCTGCGCCATCGCCGCGCCTGCGGCTAGGCAAACCACACACAACGCCATGCTGGGGATTGAACGCATCCTGGTCTCCCGATTGGCCTGAGGCGAAAAGCTTATGGCGGCGGCGCGGGCAGGGTCAATGTGCCGGGGGTTTGTTGACGCGGCACGCCGCCGCTGGGCAATCTAACGCCGCGCCAAAGGACAGACAGTATGACACGCACCCTGGCTTTCGCCCTCGCACTCACTTTGTCTTCCGCAGGCCTGGCAAATGCCGACATTACTTTGGTTGCCCCCGGCGGCGCCAAAGCCGCTTCCGATATCCTGATCGCAAAATTTGAAAGCCAGACCCACATCAAGGTGACGCCGACCTATGGATCGGGCCTGGGCACCAAAAAGCAGGCGGCGGAAGGGACATTTGACGTCTCCATCGCCCAGCCGCCTTATCCGGACATTCTGAACTCGCCCAATGTGGATGTGAAAAGCCAGACCCCGCTGGCGAGCGTGGCGGTGGGCGTCGCAGTCAAGAAGGGCGCGGCCAAGCCCGACATTTCCACCCCCGCCGCGGTGAAGGCGATGCTGCTGGCCGCCAAATCTGTGAGTTTTCCCGATCCGTCGGGCGGCGCGGCGGCAGGGGTGAGTTTCGAAGCCACGCTGAAACAATTGGGCATCGCGACCCAAATCGAAGCCAAGATCAAGCGCGCCCAAGGCGGCGCCGGCGCCATGAAGCTGGCGGCGGCGGGCGAGGTGGAGATCGGCCTCACCTTCCTCAGCGAGATGGAGGATCCCGGTATCGATGTGGTGGGGCCGTTGCCGGCTTCGATTTCGCCGCCAACCCAATTGGTCGGCTTTATCTCCGCCCATTCCAAAAATCACGCCGAGGCGGAAAGCCTGCTGAAATTCATGAGCAGTCCGGCCGCAGCCGATGTGTATCGTTCTTTGGGAATGCAGCCGCTGCACTGAGCGAGGAGAGCGCCATGAAGAGTGTTTTTCTGATTGCCGCCGCGCTTCTGTGGGCCGCGCCCGCCTTTGCCCAGACCGAGGGCGCCGTGCTGCCCGAAACGGCGGAGCAGGTGACGCCGCATATTCATCTTATTCACGGCTTTCCCAATGTCGCCATCATCACCGGCAGCAATGGCACGCTGGTGGTGGATACCGGTCTTGGGCCACAGAACGGCGCCACCGTCGCCAAGGTGGCGGCGAAGCTTTCCAGAGGCGGCAAGCTCTATCTCACCACCACCCATTATCATCCCGAACATTCGTCCGGCGAAGGCGGCTTTCCCGCCGGCACGGTGCTGATCCGCCCCAATGCCCAGGTCCAGGATTTCGCCGACGATCAAGGCCGTATGCTGACCACCTTCCGTGGCCGGCCCGGCTTTGGCCCGCTCTTGGAGAATGTCACTTATCGCAAGCCGGACATCACCTTCGACAGCGAATACGCGCTCGATCTTGGCGATGTCCATGTGCAGCTGCTTTATAAAGGTCCGGCGCATACCCGTGGCGATGAGGAAATCTTTGTCCGGGAAGACAGCGCCCTGATCACCGGCGATGTGGTGCAGAACAAGACCGGGCCGCTCTTCACCGGCACCGGCCTGGGGCCCGCCAACTGGCTGGAGACGGTGCGGGCGCTGCAAGCGCTTAATCCCCGCATTGTCATTCCCGATCATAGTCCGGTTGGCGACGGCGCCACCCTGATCGCGGCGGAAGCGGATTTCATGCAGACCCTGGACGGCCGCGCCCATATCCTGAAAGCGCAAGGCGTGGATGTGAAGGAAGCGGGCGCCATCCTCAATACCGAGATGAAGGCCAAATATCCCGATTGGACGCTGCGCGATCTGTCGGATGCCGTGGTGCGGGCCTATGCCGAAGGCGATAGCTGGACGGTGCAGGGGCAAGGCAGCATGACGATGACGGGCCAGGGCGGCATGACCCTGACAATGCCGGCACAAGGCGGCAGGCCTTGACCCGGTTTGCGGGATAATCAAGTCCGCGCCGCTTTATTTTTCCGCCTAGAAACTCATCCACCCAAACCGCGTTTGCTGGTTACACAAACATGGAGGATGGAATGACGACGAGTTCCGGACACACGACCGCGATCCTGGCTTCCAAAGTCAAGGGAACCTCGGTCTATAACGACAAGGGCGACAAGATCGGTACGGTGGAGGACATCGTGCTGGACAAGCTCTCCAACCAGATCATGTTCGCGGCGCTGGGATTCGGCGGCGTGCTGGGACTGGGCGAAAAATATTATCCGGTTCCCTGGTCGATGCTGGACTATGACGAAGACAAGGGGGGCTATGTCGTGCCCCTGAGCAAGGACCGGCTGGAAAATGCCCCGTCCTATGATCTCAAGGACCTGACCAAGCATGACGGCAGCGTGGGCGGCATCCGCGAGAAGACCTACAGCTATTACAATATCGACCGCGACTGGCAGTGAGTGACAGCCGCCGCTGAGAATATCTCAGCGGCGGTTTTTCTGCCTTTTTCCCATTCTGCGATTCATTATTTGAGCCGGGGATCAGGCCCGCCCCGTTGTGGCTTTGCCTGACTGGGGGCAAGCTCCCGTCCAACAGCGTCAACAAGGCGCGTACGGGAATGGGGAACGTCATGGAAGAACAGAGTCAGGTTCCAATCAATTTGGATCATGCCGACCGGCGCACTTTTGTCACCGTGATTGGTGCGGGCGTGGCCGGCGCGGCGCTGGCGACCGCGGCAGGCCCGGCCATGGCGCAAACCGTGCCAACCGGCGGCATCGCCGGCGCGACCGAAATTCAAAAGCCCAAAGGCATGGGCCCCAAAGGCATGCTGGATAACCGCTTCCCCGAAAGTTACCAGGAATCCATCACCAAGGGCGTCGAAGTGCTAATCGGCTACTTCTCGGCATTGAACCGCCGCGACCTCAAGGCGATGGCGAATTATCTGCATTTCCCTTTCGCTACGTTTGAAGGCACCGATCCGGTGCTGGTGTCCAGCCCGGAACAGCTTTTCGCCAACACTCCGGCTTCAATGAACATGACACTCAATCCCGAGCGCTTCACCGATCATGACGGTTACATCAAGCAAGGCAGCTACGACATCATCCAGAATATAGAGCCGCATTGCTTCGATCCGGTGGTGTGCGGCCTCTCCCTGACCTATGACCGCTTCGATTCCAACGGCAAGCGCCTCTTGCGCTGCGAAGGGGTTTATTCCGTCACCAATATCGAAGGCAAATGGGGCATCGAATTGATGAGCACCATTTTCACCCCCGATATGCAGGTGGGCTTTGTCTATGCCGATGCAGAAATGTGGGCCAACCGCTTGCGGCTGGATCACGACATTTCCTATCACCTGGCCGATGTGAAGTATGAGCCGGTGCCGCAGCTTGGCCCCTCCGCCAGCATCGCCAATCATGCCGGCCAGCCCTGGTCGCTGGGACCGGCGGGCAAGGCGATGGATCAGTTCGTGATCAAGGGCGTGAAAACCCGGCTGCGCTTCGCCGAGAACAAGACGCCGCCGCCGCCAGCCGGAACCGGGCGCGACATGGACGCCTATTACACCGGCTATCGCAAACTGTTCCAGGATGCCGGTGACGGTAATTTCGGTTTTGTCTATGGCCGGCTGCCCAACTCCAGGGTGTTGCACCAGTCATTCAACAAGGCGCATCAATTCTCCGGCGCCATCCGCTTCACCGCCCAGGGCGAATTGTGCAGCTACAACACCGATATCGGCATTCTCACTTATAAGTATGGGCGCTGGGCGAGCCAGGGATCGGCCTGCTACACCACCCCGCATGACCGGTCGAACGATCTGCTGACATCCTAAGCCATGACATTCCTGCGCCGGCTCAACCGCGCCGAAGCGGCCACGCTGCTCGGCACTCTGCTGGGCTGGATGCTGGACGGCATGGATGTGATGATCTTTTCCCTGGTGATGCCCACTTTGATCGCGCTGTGGCACATCAGCCAGGGCCAGGCGGGTTTGATCGGCACCGCCACCTTGCTGGTCTCCGCCGCCGGCGGCTGGCTGGCGGGGCTGGCGGCGGACCGCTGGGGCCGGGTACGGGTGCTGCAGCTCACCGTGCTGTGGTTTTCCGTTTTCACCTTTCTCTCCGGTTTCACCAACAGCTTCGGGCAATTGCTGGTAACGCGCGGCCTGCAAGGCCTGGGCTTTGGCGGCGAATGGGCGGTGGGCGCGGTGCTGATCGCCGAGACCATCCGCAGCGAATTTCGCGGCAAGGCGGTGGGCATGGTGCAAAGCGGTTACGCCCTGGGCTGGGGCCTGGCGGCGATTGCCTACACCATCCTGTTCAATCTGCTGGACCGTGAAATCGCCTGGCGGGCGCTGTTCTGGCTGGGACTCTCGCCCGCGCTGCTGCTGATCTATATCCAGGCGCGGGTACCGGAATCGCCGCACTTTGTGAAAAAGCAGAGCGGCTCGTTTCTCGACATCTTCTCCGGCGGCATTTTGAGCATCACGGCGCGCTGTTCGTTGGTGGCGCTGGGCGCGCAAGGCGGCTACTACGCCATCACCACTTTCCTGCCTCTTTATCTGCAAACCCATCGCGGGTTGTCGGTGACGGCGCTGGGCTGGAATCTGGCGGTGATCATCACCGGCTCTTTCCTGGGCTATGTCGCTTCCGCTTGGTCCACCGATGCTTTTGGCCGGCGGCTAACATTGATCACTTTTGCCCTTCTCTCCTTCATCATTGTTTGTTGTTACATGTTCCTCGATCTCTCCGCCGATGCGGCGCTGGGATTTGGATTCTTTCTGGGCTTCTTTCCATCGGGCGTCTTCAGCCCGATCGGCGCTTTCTTTTCTGAACTGTTTCCCACACGGGTGCGGGCTTCGGGGCAGGGCTTCTCTTATAATGTCGGGCGCGGCGCCGGGGCCCTGTTTCCCACCTTGGTGGGCGTGCTTTCCACCCAGATCGAACTTGGCCGCGCCATCGCCATTTTCGCCGGCGGCGCCTATCTTCTGATGATTGTGGGCACCCTGTCTCTTCCGGAAACCCGCAACAGCGCCTTGAAGGACTGAAATGACCCGAAAACTCACCATGGCCGATATCGAGGCGGCGGCCACGCGGCTGAAAAACTGGGGCCGCTGGGGCGCCGATGACGAGATCGGCACCCTCAATCACATCACCCCCGAGTCCATTGTGGCGGCGGCCCGGCTGGTAACCAAGGGCAAGGTGATGTCCTTGGCGCTGCCCTATGATTCCGCTGGGCCGCAAGGCGCCAAGACCAATTATCCGCCGTTGGGGCGCTTTAATCCCATTCATCTGATGCTGCGCACCGGCACCGATGCCTATTCCGGCAAGCTGGATGGCCGCGGCATCCGCACCACCGACGATATCGTCATCATGCCCCTGCAATGCGGCACCCAATGGGACGGCCTGGCGCACGTGCTCTATGGCGACAAGATGTGGAACGGCTATGACTGCCGCAGCGTCTCGTCTTTCGGGGCGGAGAAATGCGGCATCGAAAAGACCCGCGAAAAAATGATTGGGCGCGGTGTGCTGCTGGATATCGCCCGGCTGATGGGGCGCGAGGTGCTGGAAGACGGCTTCGCGATCACTCCAGAGTTGCTGGAACAGGCGGAAATTAAATTCGGCGTGCGCGTGGGCAAAGGCGATTTTCTCCTGGTCCGCACCGGCCACGTCGAAGCCAAGCTGAATGCCAAAAACTGGGACGGTTATGCCGGCGGCGATGCGCCCGGCCTGTCGTTTGAGACCTTGGACTGGCTGCAAGCCCGGCAAGTCGCGGCCATTGCCACCGACACTTGGGGGGTGGAAGTGCGGCCCAATCCGTCGGATGAAGTGGTGTCGCCCTTCCACTGGATCTCCATTCCCATCATGGGTCTGACTTTGGGGGAGATTTTCAATCTGGGAGAATTGGCCAAGGATTGCGCCGGCGATGGGCGCTATGAATTCATGTTTGTCTCGCCGGTGCTGCCGATTTCCGGCGCGGTGGCGTCACCCACCAACCCGCTCGCTATCAAATGAGATTTATCATAGCGGCGTCGATGCTTTTGAGCGGTGGCGCCTGGGCCAATGACGTCTCCTTTTCCGTCGATGTGGCGCCCAATGCCCATGTCAGCGGCACGGTGGATGTGGACGACTCGTCGGGTGACATCAATTCGGTCAAAGGCGAGGCGTCGGGCGCGGTGAGCGGCGCCTTCACACTTAACCAGGTGAATCCGCAAATCATTGTCGGGCAGGGGCCGCGCCTGACGTTGAAATTCGACCGACGCAACCAGCAGATCAGCGCCCAGCTCGATAGCGCAAATCCGGTCACATTGTGGGAAAAGCCGTAACCGCGCGCCGCCGGAAATGCTCCAGGGAAGGCGGCGCGCGGTCCGGGGCTTTGGCGGGCGTTACGACTCGCCCACCTGTCCAACCCAATAGGCGGCTTGCGCGGCAGGTCCGGGCGCAATCGCCGTCACTTCATTTTTTGCGTCCAGGGTGAGGCGGACAAACTCCGCCACGCCATGGGATTTGGTGTCCACGCCCGGCGCGATATTATATTCATTCTGGGCGTCCAGGATCAGGGCGCGCCCATCGGGATACATATAGCTGATCCGTCCGATCGCCGTTGCGGCCATGGCCGAACTGGCGCCCGCCAGGATCAGGGCGGTGGATAGAATGAGGGTTCTGACTTTCATCGCTTCCTCCATTTGGTTCGCACGATGTGTGCGCATGGGGATGATCTTGGGATCAGTTGCGGAAAATTTGTGGCAGGCGTGACCATCCGCTCACGGAGAATTTCTTTTTTTCATGCTGCGCTGCTCAGCCAAAATTTTGCCGCGAGGCGCGCTTAGAGAGAAATCAATGCGGAAAAATTCCCGATGCGGGGAATAATTCCCGCCTACATGAAATGCGTGGCCGGTTAAACGGCAAATCCGGCCGGCGCTTCACCGTGCAAGAACTTCTCCCACATTGTCTGATAGGCGCTCTCCATGTTCCGGCAATAACGCGCCGTATCGAACAGCGGCATGGACGAACGGTTACCGGCCAGTCGGACGCGCAACGCCGCCAGTTCATCTTTGTTCGTCGCCAGCGCAATCGCGCGGCTTTCAAAATCAGCAAGATTTTCCGTGATCAATTCGGGCAGCCCGATGGCGGACAGCAGGCTGGCGGCGACCCGTCCCGGAAAAGTGGTGCCGCGGCAGGTCAGCAGCGGCAGACCCGCCCATAGCGCATCGCTGGCGGTGGTGTGGGCGTTATAGGGCAGTTCATCCAGCGCCAGATCGGCCAATTTCAGCCGCGCCAGATGATCGGGATGATCGGCGGTGGGGGCGAAGATCAGTCGCGAAGCGGCGATGCCGCGGGCTTCGGCTTCGCGGCGGATATTGGCCACAAAGGTGGGATTGTTGTCCCACAGCCAGAGCACACTGTTTGGCACCGCCGCCAGTATCCGCATCCAGCGGGCGAACATATCCGGCAGCAGCTTGTAGCTTTGGTTGAAATTGCAGAACACCAACGCCTGTTCAGGCAACCCATGCGAGGCGCGGCTCGTATCCGGACCGATGGGGCGCTGATCGTCATTGGCCTGGTAGCTGTCCGGCAGCCACACCACTTTTTCGTCATAAAAGCGCTGCTCACTCTCCGGTATCACCACCCGGTCGGCGATGATGTAATCCATATAGGGCGCGCCCAAGGTGGCGGGGAAACCCAGATAATTGACCTGGACCGGCGCTGGCTTGCGCGCAAATACGCCCATGCGCGGCAGGCCGTAATAGCCATTGAGATTGACCAGAATGTCGATCCCGGCCTCCGCCACTTTGGCGGCGGCGTCATCGTCATTGTCGGCGGCGATGGACATGAAACCATCGAAGGCCGACTCCAGCCGCGCTCGCATGGCGCTGCCATCGCCCTTGTCATTGTCGATGGCGATCAGTTCAAAACGGTCCTTGTCATGGTGTTCAAACAGGCCGGCCGCCAAAATGGCGGTGGCCTGCATGCGGAATTCGCCGCACAGATAGCCCAGCCGGATTTTCTGGCGCCGGCGCGGCTGCCACAGCGGCAGCAGCGGCGGGTGGGCGCGAGACGTGTAAAGCCGCGAGCAAGCCTGAAGATCGGCGGGTGAAGAGGAGATCGCCTGGAAGATATAAGGCCGGATCACCCGCTTGCCGGCGCGCACCCCGTCTTCGGCGCGCTGTTTGAGGGCGGCAAAACCGCGCCAATCGCCACCGCTGAGGCGCAGCAGAATGAGATTGCCCAGTCCATAGTCATAATCCGGGGCGATGGAAAAAAGCTTTTCCCGGTCGGCCAGGGCGGCGTCCAGATCGCGGAAATGCTGCCAGGCGAGATAGGCGCGGTTGTTCAGGGCTTCGACATGATCGGGGTCCAGGCTCAGCGCCATGTCATAGGCGGCGCGGGCGTCTTCCATCCGGCGCATGTTCTGCAGCACGCCGCCGCGATTGTTATGGATGGTGGCGTCGTTCTTCAGTTTCAGCGCCGCGTGATAAGCCACCAGGGCTTCCGGATAGCGCTCCATGTCATGCAATAGGCTGCCGATATCGGACATGGTCTCGAAATCGCCGGGCGCCAGTTTGTAAGCCTCCAGCGCGTCCTCCCGCCGCCCCAGTGCCCTGAACGCCGCGCCGCGATTGGCATGGGCAAGGAGAATATGCGGCGCCAGCGCCAGGGCGCGGTCGAATGCGGCCAGGGCTTCTTGCGGCCTGCCCAGGTCCATCAGCGCCACGCCGCGGTTATAATGCGCCATCACATTGCCGGGGTCATGCTTCAGCACCTGGTCGAAACCGGCCAGGGCTTCGCTGGGACGGTTCAAGCTGCGCAAGCTGCTGGCGCGGTTGATCATGGCTTCGAGATGATGGGGCGCAAGGCGCAAGGTGCGGTCGAAAGCCGCCACGGCCTCCTCATGACGGCCAAGACTCTGCATGGCCGCGCCGCGGTTAAATTGCGCCGGAACAAAGTCGGGCCTTAATTGCAAGGCGCGGTCGAAATCCGCCAGGCCATGGCCGGGGCGGCCCATGCGGCAGAGCAAATTGCCGCGATTGACCAGCGCCTCCACCAGATTGGGATCGGCCGCGAGCGCATTGCTGTAGCTGGTCATGGCGTCATTGTCCCGGCCGTGCGCTTCCAGCAGCAAGCCGTGATAGATCAGCGGCGCGGGCGCGCGTGGGTTGGCAGCCAACGCCCGCTCGATCGAGGCCAGGGCCGGACCGGTCTCGCCCCGTCCATGCTGGATCACGCCATGCAGATAACAGGCGTTGAAATTGCCCGGATCGATGGCCCGCACCTGCATATAAAGCCGCTCGGCTTCGGCCAGCCGGCCTGCCTGATGCAGCGCCATGGCCCGGTCGCATAGGCTCTTTATCTGGGTGGAATTCATGCGGGGCGGAACTTAGCCGACCGCCAAAAAAAAGCCAGCCGCACCCGTGGTCACACAGGCGCGGCTGCTTTTTACTTACAAATCCAGCTTACTGCGAAGACTGCTGCTGGTTCAGTTGAGCGGTGATCTCGGCTTCGCTTTTGTTCAGCGAAGTTTCGCTCTTACCCCGATAGGCGGCGCGGCCGCCCTGATAGGTCGGGCTGCTATCCACCGAACCCGACAATTGACTTTCGGCGCTAACCGATGGGCTGGACATCGCCATGCTGCTGTTGGGGCTGCTGTTCATATTGCTGGCGCTGGAAGCGCCGGCTGTGGGCGAACCGTCGCCATTCTTGCCGTTCATATTGGCGGCGCCGGTCTGCGCGCCCTGTATTCCGCCGGTGGGGGCGGCGATGGCCGGGTCGGACTTGCCGCCGGACGGCTGCGGATCAGACATGCTTTGCGCGAAAGCCGGCGCGGCCAGCAGCATCAAGGCGGCGGCGGAGAGAACAAATTTCTTCATGAAGCACTCCTCTTTAAGGAAACAGTCCTTCCCTCAACGCGCGAAAAGAAGATTGGCCGCGCCAAGTTCCGTTTTGGTTTCGTCACGCCAACATCAGCGGTGCGAAAGTTCCGCACGGCGGATACCAGGTTTCGCTATCAACCCAGCCTTCCTCGCCGATCAGGCGGACAAAACGCACCGCGCCCAGATCGTCTTCTTCCCAATCGCTCTCGCCGGTGCGGACCAGACGCAGCAGCCGCTGTTCCGACGGCGGACCGACCGGCAAAATAAGCGCGCCGCCGACACGAAGCTGTGTTTTCAAGGCGGGTGGGGCCTTGGGGGCCCCGGCGGAGACGATGATGGCGTCGAACGAGGCTTCTTCCGGCCAGCCCTTGGTACCGTCGCCGGTCATCAACTGAATATTGTCATAGCCAAGCTTCTCAAACCGCGCCGCTGCGTCATCGCTCAATGAAGCATGACGCTCGATCGCGAAAACCTCGGCTCCGATGCGGCTGATCACGGCGGCGGCGTAGCCGGAGCCAGCGCCGATCTCCAGCACCTTGTCGCCGGGCGCGATGGCGGCGGCCTCGATCATCGCCGCGACGATGAAGGGTTGGGAAATGGTCTGGCCTTCGGCAATCGGAAGCGCGCTGTCTTCATAAGCGAATTCGCCATAATCCGGCGCCACGAATTCCTCGCGCGGCACCTGCCCCATCGCCGCCAGGACATGGGCGCCGGCAATGCCCCGGCGCTTTAGTTGCGCCGCCACCATGCGGTCCCGGGCATAGGCAAAGTCGGCCATGGGCTTGTTTTCCTTTGCAAAGAAAACGTCTGTGACGGCTTTCCGGATGCGGGCTTTTGGCGCTTCCAAAGGTGCGCTAACCTTCAAAAACGCAAGGCACGGAGATGGCGATGGGCAGGAAACGGGACCGGCTGATGGCCAGGGTCAGTGCGCTGGAAGAAGCCTTTACCCAGCTTCTCTCGGAAAATCTGCGCCATGGCGTGGGTAACCCCGAACCCAAGGCCAAAGCCAAAAAAGCCAGGAAAGCTTTCCAGCACATTGGGATCCTAAGCTTAGAATTCCACGTGGACAAGTTGTCGC
>JADMIO011081435.1_pt1 | contig 48473 bp, 40 predicted proteins | sample 8958161 | NCBI WGS metagenome assembly JADMIO01 (sample SAMN16585339, study PRJNA669376) | soil metagenome | isolation source: Crop rotation soil | place: USA: Cullars Rotation, Alabama | collected 2011
CGACAACTTGTCCACGTGGAATTCTAAGCTTAGGATCCCAATGTGCTGGAAAGCTTTCCAGCAAAAAGTAATCAGAGCCTGGTATGTAAGGAGGAAGACCACTATATGTCTTTTAGCTCCGCTACCAGCTCCTGCAGGACCTTCTTGGCATCTCCAAAGAGCATCGAGGTCTTTGGGCGGAAGAAGAGCGCATTCTCGATGCCTGCATAGCCCGGCTTCATGGAGCGCTTGTTCACAATCACATGATCGGCCTGCTCTACTTCGAGGATGGGCATGCCATAGATGGGTGAGGCCGGATCTTCCTTTGCGGCAGGATTCACTACATCATTGGCGCCGAGAATGAGCACTACGCTGGTGCCGCCCATCTGGTCGTTAGCATCCTCCATCTCGAGGAGCTTTTCGTAGGGTACATCTGCCTCTGCGAGCAGCACGTTCATATGGCCAGGCATACGACCTGCCACCGGGTGAATACCGTAGCTTACCTCTACGCCTTTCTCTTCTAAAACTTTCTCCAGCTCGTGGGTAATGTGCTGCGCCTGCGCCACCGCAAGGCCATAGCCAGGGATGATGAGCACCTTGCTGGCATAGGCCATAAGCGTTGCCGTATCGTTGAGGGAGATTTCCTTAAAATGCCCGCCGCCTTCTGCCGCCTGTGCCGTAGCACCACCTGCCTTAGCCCCTCCGAATGATCCGAGCAGCACATTCTTCAAAGACCGGTTCATGGCCTTGCACATCAGAATGGTGAGAATGGTGCCCGCTGAGCCTACCAGAATACCGCCAGTGAGCATTACCGGATTATCGTAAAGAAATCCGCCGAAGGCCGCGGCTACGCCGGTAAAGGAGTTAAGCAGCGAGATAACCACCGGCATGTCGGCGCCCCCGATGGGCATCACGAAGAGAATGCCATAGATGGCGGCCAGCGCGAGAATGACGTAGAAAATCACTGGCATGTCTACAAAGCCGCCAATGAGCGCGATGGACAAACCAATGATACCTGCAAAAAGTGCGAAGTTGATAGCCTGTGCGCCGGAAATACTGCGGTCCCTGATCTTGCCTGCAAGCTTGCCCCAGGCCACCATCGAGCCGGCAAACGACACGGTGCCAATGATCATACCAAGCACGATGATGAGCAGATGGCCGGCGTGGGCACTTGCGAGATCATCGGAGAGCTTGCCGTATTCAACGATGGAGATGAGCATCGCGCAGGCGCCGCCGGTACCATTGAAAAGGCTCACCATCTCCGGCATGGCGGTCATCTGCACGCGCTTGGCAGAGAGAGTACCGATAACACCGCCCACGGCGAGACCTGCAAAGATCCAGATGTAGTTGCCGAGACCGCCGGAGCCGTCTTCGGCCTTGCCATAGCAGAAGATGGTGGCGAGAATGGCAATGGTCATGCCGGCCGCGGCCACAAGGTTGCCCTTGCGTGCAGTAGCAGGACCGCTCAGCATTTTGAGCCCCATAATAAAGGTGATGGAGCCGATGAGGTAGGCGAGATGGAGGATGAAATTCATGATGTTTAAATTCCAAAGTCCGGAATCCAAATTCCAAGGGGTTCCGAATGGAGGCTTTTAATTAGTTGGTGGTGGCGGACTTAGTTTAATAATGATAGCGGAAAAAATTCTTCGCATTTCCTCCGATTCCTGTTGCAACTGATTATTGATTTCATCTTTATCGCTCCACAGATGCTTCAGCCAAAACAGCGTTTCTTTTGCCTCCTTTCTCGAAATTTTCAAACGCATCAGCAAGTCTTGTTTACCTAGATTCTCATTCGCCTCAATGTAATTAGCACCGATGGAAGATGACGGCCTTGCTAATTGCAGCTTATAAACTCTATCGACTTCGTCCCATTTCCGGCTTTTCAAATAATCCCTGCAAGCCAAGGAGAATCTCAAACAACGTTCCTCTAAATCCCTCATGACATCTGGACTTTGGAATTTCTATTTGGACTTTGGATTCTGGCTTTTGGACTTTTTATTGCCGAACATTTCAAGCATCCGGTCGGTAACGACGAAGCCGCCGACCACGTTAAGGGTGCCAAGCACCACGGCGAGAAATCCGAGGCCGAGGGCGAGATAATCATCCGAGGGCGCAGAGCCCATCACAATGATGGCTCCGATGATCACAACGCCGTGAATGGCATTGGCGCCGCTCATCAGCGGTGTATGTAGCACACTCGGCACCCGCCCAATCACTTCGATGCCGAGGAAGATGGAGAGAATGACGATGGTGATGAGCCGGTAGTTTTCTAAGAAGAAAGCGGAGAGGTCTTGCATGGAGCTTGTTGGAGTATTGGGTGCTACGCGTTAATGTTATTGGATAGTCGTTGAACAGTTGTTACAAGGCTATGGTGTCCATTGCCAATGCAGATTTGCTCCCGATTGGCTAATGGGTCAATTGGCTCATTGAAGAAGCAACCCGCTCATTCACAATTTCGCCGCCGTGCGTAATGGCAGTGCCCTTCACGATATCATCTTCAAAGTTGAGCTTCACCGCCCCCTCCTTATCAATAATCAGCTTCAGGAAGTTGAGCACGTTCTTCGCATACACCTTGCTCGCGTCGGCGGGCGCAGTGGCTGCCAGCGCGCTGTTGCCGATGATAGTGACGCCATTATGCTGTACCATCTCGCCGTCTCGTGTTCCATCCACGTTACCGCCGGTAGAGGCCGCGAGGTCGATAATAATGGAGCCCGGCCGCATGCTCTCCACCATCTCACGCGTGATAATGACCGGCGCCTTTCTGCCGGGTATCTGCGCCGTGGTGATGATGATGTCGCTCTTCTTCACGCTCTCGGCAAGCCGGGCCTTCTGCCTTGCCTGAAACTCCTCACTTTGCTCTACCGCATAGCCACCGGCTTTGCTCGCATCGGCAGCACCTTCCACCTCAATAAACTTTGCCCCCAGGCTCATCACCTCTTCCTTCACCGCCGGCCGCGTGTCGCTTACCTCAACCACGGCGCCAAGCCGCTTCGCAGTTGCAATGGCCTGCAGGCCTGCTACACCTGCACCGAGTATCAGCACCTTTGCAGGCGGAATAGAGCCTGCTGCCGTCATAAACATGGGGAAGTAGCGGCTGTATTGGGTTGCCGCCAGCAGCACGGCCTTGTAGCCGGCAATATTGGCCTGGCTCGAGAGCACATCCATGCTCTGGGCACGTGTGGTACGCGGAATAGTATCGAGCGAAAAAACCGTGAGGCCGCGACTCGCCCATTGCTGCATCTGCGCGCCATTGAAGAGGGGCTGAAACACGCCCATCACCACCGCAGCCGTCTTGAGCTGCGCCGGTACATTCTGCGGATGGATGGTGAGCAGGATATCCGCATCGCTCATAGCTGCGGCATCCATAATCTGTGCGCCGGCCGCTTCATACTCGGCATCACGGTAGTAGGCGGTGTCGCCTGCTCCGCGCGTAATCCAGACGGTTACACCCATTTTGGTAAGGGCCTGCGTCACTTCGGGCGTAAGGGAGACGCGGGTTTCGGGAGCAGCTTCTTTGAGAACGCCGATGATCATTGCGGAATGTTGTGGAAAGGGGCAATGTACAAAAAGCATTCATTGCAGAGAAGGAGACGGACAAAAGAATACTATTCCGAATGGGATCCGGCGTGATGGATGCCGAAAAGGATTACTGCTGCTGAAGTGCCCCGGATGCGCAGGGGAAGTGCGGAGCTCGCGCGGCGCAGCCAAGCGAATGCGAAGCACCGAAGCGTCAGCGAAGCCCGGAGCAGCCGGAGACTGCTGCTCCATCAAGGTGTCCCTGCCCGATGGCCCACATCATTACAATCGCCAGTGAAGCTAACATCATCAATTGTCCGGCTCTGCGCTTTCCCGACGCTCCGACACCTGCGCCATAAACGCATCGAACAAGGCCTCTTCCCTGCCCTGCTCGTAGGCCTCCTGATAGTAAACACCGCTTACGTCCCGGCCTTTTTTAGGCAGTGCCTTGCCTTCGTCGAGCGGGAAGCCGCCGGCCACGGCGAGCCAGGGTTTCGAGGCCGTATCGTCTGTTGCGTAGGTTACCTTGTAGAGATAGTACCGCTGTGCCTCGCCATCCACCGATGCTGTGCGCATGCCGAGGTAGCTCACCTTCGCCACCTCCTCATCGTCGTTGCCTGAGGCTGCCTCGTAGGCGAGTGCACGGGCAAAGTAGCGCTGCGTCTTATACTTCTTTGGATAAAGTCCGGCACGGCCCTTTTCCTCTAAGCCGCGATAGAGTTGCAGCCGCATCGAGGAGTCTGCGGCAAGGCCCAGTATAACAGTACTATCGGCGGGACGATTGTGCCGCAACAGCTCCATCAGCGCATACATTCTCAGGTAAGCATTGCGCGGGAGCACATAATAGTCTTTAAGCGCCTCCGTGGAAGCATCGCTGTTATAAGCGCCCAGCAGCTGGATGAGCTCTGTAGGATGAGCAAAGACCGTAGTATCCTCCTGCATTGAGCGCACAATGCGTTTTGAGGCAGCAATAAAATCCGGCTCCGCGCTACGGATGTCCTCTATATGCAGCAGGCCGCTATCGCGCAGCCGCAGTAATAAGGCGGCCAGGTGCTGGCTGAGTTCCCTGTCGCGCACAAGTGGCAGCAGCCTGGGATATATGCTGTGCAGGAGCTTCAGGCTGTCGTTGAGGGCAAAGCGCAGATCGTAGGAGGAAACGCCGCCGGTAGGATACGTGGTGAGCAGATCCGCCATCATGTTGTAGCTCGCCACCGTCTGCATGCGCGCGAGGGTCAGAATAATGGCGTGGCGCTTGATGGTATCGCGGCCGGCAAGCTTTGGATAAAGCGTGCGCAGAAAGCGTAGCGTGCCCGTATCGGCAATGGTTGCGAGGTGCTGTCCGATAATGGCATTCACTGCATCGTCGGTATCGTCGCCATACAGGGCGTGATAGCTGCGCACAAACGCCGCTTGCAGTGCTGGCAGATCTTTCCGGGTAAAGGTTGCGGCGCGCAATCCGCTGATGGCTTCGTCGCGCTTATCTTCTGCTTTACTGCGGATGCCGGCCAGAAGCTCATCGCGCCTGGAGCGCAGCCAGTCGAAGCGAGGGGCAGGCTGCAGCGCCCGGAATCCGGTATAAAAGCCATCGCTTACATCACTTCGTAAAAGCGCTTCGTCGCCCGAGGTAAAAATCTGGTACATCACACGGCCATGCTTCAAAATCCGTATCCGGTTATAGATTCCTGCACCCTGTTTCCGAAGGATCCATTCCCGGCCTTCATCGGTGCCGTTAACGGTCTTGCGCATGCTTACAATTACATCCTTTCCGGGCTCATAATAATCGGCCAGCTGCTTCGTCCAGGCAGCACTGTCGGAGGTGTACCATTGGGATGCACTAAGCGTATCTATCGACACGGTATATGTGGTACTGCTGTTGCTGTCGTAGGCTGTGTAGCGCAGCTGTGGCGGGAATGAAGGCTCACTGATGCGATGCAGCGGCGATGGCGAGTAGGTAGTGAAGGTTTCCGCAGAATCCCGCTGGGGGCTGGTTTGTGACTTACGGTAAGGCAGCAGCCTCAGGGTAGAAAAAACCGAATCGGTATTCACGCGGGCCAGATGGCTGCTGTCTGCCAGCAGTAGCATCAGATACTCCCGGTTGCCGCGGACAACCATCAGCGCCTTCATTGGGATGCCGTTCGCCTTGCCGGACACAAGCATTGCCATTGCGCCTTCGATGTGGTAGGGTTGCGCCGTTACCGGGTGGTAGCGTGTTGCAAGCTGCTCGTACTTCTCCATTAGCGCCGAGCTATCGTTGCGGATGTGGTAATCTTCCTTCACGCCCTGTATCGTGAGCATCTGATAAAGCTCATTGGTTGCATCGAGGCCCGCATAGGTTCGCACATCCCAGCTTTTCGTCACATCCTCGGTCAGGGGCAGCTTCATGGGGCTAAGCTTCGTTACTGCGCCGATGGTTACTGCCATTGTCGTGTCGGTAAAAGGGCGCATGTTCAGAATGCCGGCAACCGGCGCAGCATGGCCGATGATTTTATAAGACTCGAAAAAACGGGCAGCATCTGCGCTTGTAAGTCCCGACTTTTTAAACCCGTACATCATCACCATATGCATCACGCGCTGATGGTAGAATAGCTGTACCCGCGCAGGATTGCCCTGCATATCGGCGGTGTACTCACGCCCTGCGATGCCCTCATGCATAATCGTCTTGTAATGCGGATGCTTCCCGGTTCCAAAGAGATTCCCTGCCAGACGCTCATAAGCCCCGTCCGCATGCATGCCATCCATGCTTAGCACCGCAATGGTGCAATAGCCGACCATGTTGAAGAGGTCGAACAGAAACTGCGCATCTACCAATCCGTAGATCTTTACGGATGCGGGATTGCCAGGCATCTGCACGGTATAATTGCCTCCTACGTCAGACACGTTATACCAGGGGGTAGGCACTTCTTTAAAGGTGTACTTGTCCGCCTCCGTCTTATGCGCGCACATTACCGGTGTTAAGTTAAAGCCGCGCCGGCGCAGCATTTGGATCACGCCACTGTCTCCGGGCAGATGCGCTGCCCCGACTGCGAAGAACATGCTGCGAAGTGCCGAAAGGCTGTCCATCCGGCGTGCCATCTTCACATTCCGACGATAGAGCAGCGTCGACATATTGTTGCCGGTCTCTGCAGTCGCAGCCTCGATTCCTTCCAGATTCTGCGCTTCATAAAGCCCGATCATTTCCTCGATAAAGGAGCGGCCCCGAACCACCGGGTTGGTGAGGAGATCAATGTCCGATTTATCTACGGTCTCCTCATTGATAATGCCCGTCTGGTCGGCAAGGTCTTCGATGCCGCCCAGCCATTTACCCTGGCGGCGCGCAATGTTGTAGAGGTAGGCATCCACAAAGGTGGGCATCTCACCTTTGGTGAGGTAATCATCTACCCAGCGGTTCTTTTCTTTCAGAATGTCTTTGCCGGTAATCTCGTCGGCAGGCTTGTGCAGGCGCTTGGAGAGCGGTGCGCTGTACTTTTCATAATCCTTCTTGCTCAGAATTTCGTCCAGGCGTTTTGCATGATCCGTCTCCAGCTTATCGAAGGCTTTGTTGATGTAATAGGCTACGAGTTCGTCAGGGTTGAGCTCGATGGCCAGCCCGTCGCTGCGCTCGATGGCCCGATACACCGAATCGTCGAAACGAAAGAGCCGCTTATCGCTCAGGTGCATGGTACCAAAGAGATAGGAAGGCCTGGTAAGGCCCTTGCCCGAGATACGCCAGAGCAGGGTATGGGGTACAGGTGTTTGTGCAGCCGTGCGGCGCGCGAAAAAGGTCAGGCATACGAAGGCAGCAAGCGCCATCACAAGGGCACGGTATCGGAACAGCATGAAACGGGAAGAGTGTATAGGTGGCTAAGCTACCGCAGAACAGAGATTCGGAGCGCGGTCTTTCAATATGTAAACATGATTCCATACACAATGCCCTGCTTTATTTGCCCATTCTATAATAAGGCAAACTATCTAAACCGCCCAGGCAGCCGCTTTTTGCAAAAATTTTGTTGCAGTAGCACGCACCCTTAAACGTGGCACAATTCCTGCCATCTCACGGACTACAAAAAATAACCTCTGTACGCCATGAACCTTGTAAAGAGTCTCCTTCTGCTGCTCGCCCTTTCTATGGGGCTGAGCTCCTGCCTTGTTGCCGGGCCCGGATATTATCACCCGCGGCCGGGCTACCGTCCATATCACGGCGGACCGCGTTGGCATCATCCGCACGCGCACCGTCCGCATTACGGACCACGACGTTACTAAGAGATTGAAAAGGCTGCATGTATGGTGCGGCCTTTTTAATGCCCCTACATTCTATTGATAGTGCGCGGCTACGTCCGCTGCTGGCACTGATCTTTACATCCCAACCCCAGCCATGATTCTCCTCTCTCCCCACACCGACACGGTCTTCAATAATCCGCAGATCGGCTATCGGGACGGATACCACATTGGCCTGCTCGACAACTTCATCGGCGTACTCACTACCTACCTGGCGCTCTATCAGCATGAGAGCATGGCGCAGCTCGAGCGCGATGGCCATATCCGTATCTACCACAACCGCGGCGAAGAATACGGCTATCTTACCGATGCACCCAAGCTGGACCCAGAGGAAGACGTCGTTATCGTAATAGACATCTGTGCCGACAAGGCCGGCTATGCCGACTTCGACGTGAGTATTGAGAATATCCACAACTATCCGGACCTCGATGAAATCATTGCTGAGCTCGCACGTGAAGGCTACCGCATCCGGCTAAAGCCTTACACCGGCGATGCCCGCGACCAGGACGAGTCCTTCTCCTGGATTGAGCTCGGCATTCCTGTGGTCACCTTTACCATACCCATCCATGCAGAGGGCGACAACTGGCACCGCATTCAGTGCGATAACACCGTAGCTTATGAGGTAGTGGCCAGGGCGGCCAATTGCCTTACCCGGTTTATTCTTCATTCGCTGTAGCGACTCGTCGGGAAGAATACTGGCAGAATATTCCGGTAAAATGGGTACGACAGAATAGATTCCGTCATATTCATAAGGGTGATCCCATTTTCTCACCAAAAATTGCCCGCCGGATCATACTTTGGTTAGAAATGATCTTCTCCAATAGCCAAAACAATAATCATTTTCCCACTAGGGCCCAAAAATGCAGTCACGCCGCCTCCCCAGCCTACATTCTATCCCTCCGTGGCAGTCACGCTGCAATGCCACTTCCCACTATAGGCTCGCGTGGTAGTCACGCGGCCTTACCAATTCTCCCGGCGGCCCCGCGTGATACTCACGTCAGCCAACCGCGGGGCCCGGCACCCTCGCGTGAGCGTCACGCGGCACTAAAAACGGTCCGCACATCCCGGCGTGGCAGTCACGCCGCCCCGGCAGCTGTCTGCACACTCCCGCGTGACCCTCACGCTACACCCACGAGGGGTTCTATCCTCCTGTCCCATCTCAACGCCTTAACGCTTTAACGACTCACCCCCCTTCCGCCAACTACCTTTGCGGCCGCTGCAATGTCTGCCGTCGCTTCCCCTAAAATTGCCCTTGTAGGAAATCCAAACTCCGGCAAGAGCTCCCTCTTCAATGCGCTGACCGGCCTGCGCCAGAAGGTGGGCAACTTCCCCGGCGTAACGGTGGATAAAAAGGTGGGCAGCTGGCATTTAACAGCCGGTGGTGTAACGCAGAAGGCCCAGTTACTTGACCTTCCGGGCACCTACAGCCTTTATCCTAAAAGTGCCGATGAGCAGGTGACCTGCGAGGTGCTCCTTTCTCCCGATTCGCCCGACCGGCCCGACCTCATCATCATCATTGCCGATGCCAGCAACCTGAAGCGCAACCTGCTCTTTTGTTCGCAGATCATCGACCTCAAAATACCCGTTGTTATCGCCCTCACTATGGGCGACATCGCGCGCCGCAAGGGCATCTCCGTAGATACTGCAGCCCTCGAACGCGCGCTCGGCGTGCCAGTCGTATCCATCAATCCCCGTAAGGGCCGCGGGCTGGCACAGCTCAGGAAAGCGGTTACGGACATTATGGGTCATGGGTCATGGGTCGTAGGTCATGAAGCCACGACCCACGACCTACGACCTACGACCCACGATCCACGAAAAGACTTTATCGACCTCCGCGCCCTCACCGGCGGCGACTGGCTCGATGAACTGGTCGCTATTACCCGTGCCACCTCGCCCTATGCCGCGCTCCACGTGGCCTGCAACTGGGCAGAGCTGCAATACCTGAGCGCTGCCCAGCGCATCCGCATTGCGGCGCTGCTCGATGAGGTAGGCTTTCAGAAAAGAAAGGTGCAGGCCGAGGAAGTGGTGCAGCGCTATGCCCGCATCTCCGGCATCATGGCAACCAGTGTTGCGGAAGAAAGCCCGCTTGCCAAAACGCTCCGCTCCGAGCGCATTGATAAGGTGCTGCTGCACCCGCTCTGGGGCAACCTTATACTGCTCGGCGTGCTCTTCCTGCTTTTCCAGAGCATCTTCACGCTCGCCCAGTATCCGATGGATTGGGTAGAAAAGGGCTTTGCCCTCACCGGCGGCTGGTTAGGCAGAGTACTGCCCGCCGGCCTCTTAACCGACCTGCTCGTAAACGGCCTGCTGGCAGGCCTCTCAGGCATCGCCGTCTTTGTGCCGCAGATCATGATCCTGTTTGGTGTCATTACCATTCTTGAGGACACCGGCTACATGGCGCGCATCTCCTTTCTCACCGATCGCCTCATGCGCTCCGTAGGCCTCAACGGCCGCTCGGTGATGCCGCTCATCTCCGGCATGGCCTGCGCGGTACCCGCCATCATGGCCACACGCACCATTCAAAACCGGAAGGAGCGGCTCATTACCATTCTGGTAACGCCGCTCATGAGCTGCTCGGCGCGGCTTCCGGTTTATACGATACTTATTGCGCTGGTGGTGCCCCGGCATTATTACCTCGGCATCTTCTCGCTGCAGGGCCTCGTGCTGATGGGATTGTACCTGTTGGGTTTTGCCGGAGCCCTCTTTGTGAGCAAGATTTTGTCATTCATCATCAAGGTGCGCGACCGCTCTTTCTTCCTCATGGAGCTGCCCGTATATCGGGCTCCGCGCTGGAAGAATGTGGGCACGACGATGGTGGAGAAGGCAAAGATTTTCGTGACTGATGCGGGTAAGGTGATCATCGTGATCTCGCTCCTGCTTTGGGCGCTTTCCACCTTTGGGCCGCCTTCCAGAATGCACGCGATTGAAGCCCACTATGCCACCCTTAAAGCCGCGGACCCGCAAGCGGCGCAGGTGCTGGACCGCGAACGCGGCACGGCCAAGCTCGAAGCCTCCTTCGCCGGGATGCTTGGTCGTGCCATTGAGCCGGTCATCCGGCCACTTGGCTATGATTGGAAGATCGGCATTGCGCTCATTACCTCTTTCGCGGCACGCGAGGTGTTTGTGGGCACCATGGCCACCCTCTACAGCGTAGGCACCGATGCTGCCGACGACGCGCCGCTGCGTGCAAAGATGAGCGCCGCCCGCCGCAAGGACGGGAGTCCGGTGTATACCCTGGCTACGGGGCTTTCGCTGCTTATTTTTTACGTCTTTGCCATGCAGTGCATGAGTACGCTGGCAGTGGTGAAGCGCGAGACACACAGCTGGAAGTGGCCGGTGATACAGGCCGTATATATGCTGGCAATGGCATGGGTGGGCGGCTGGATCGTGTACCAGGCTTTTGTCTGAGGAAGCGTAATATTTCAGGAACCGGTTTTTGAAATCATGCCGGGTTGAATTCTGCCTGCATTCCCTGCTACCTTCGCCTTATGCACCCGAAACCCACCATTGGCATCTCTATTGGCGACCTCAACGGCATCGGGCCGGAGGTCGTGATCAAGACCTTTTCCGATGCCCGTATGATGGAGCTTTGCACGCCGGTCATCTTCGCCTCCCCCAGGCTCATGGATGCGGTGCGCAAGAGCATCGCCGATGCGCCATTCTCTTTTGCGACGGTCAAAGATTTCAGCGCGCTCAGTGAGCAGGCGGCCAACGTCTTTGCCTGCTGGGAAGAAGAGGTGCCCCTGCAGCCCGGCGCCCTGACCGACACCGGCGGTAAGTATGCCGTGCGCTCGCTGCGGGTAGCCGCGCAGTGCCTGAAGGACGGGCAAGTGGATGCGCTCGTTACTGCCCCGATTCACAAGAGCAATACGCACCTGCCCGACTTCGCTTACACCGGCCATACCCCGTTCCTAAAGGAGTTTTTTGGGGCCAAGGATGTGCTGATGCTCCTGTATAACGAAGACCTGCGGGTAGCGCTTGCCACGGAACATGTGCCCATCGAAAAGGTGAGCAGTCTGATTACAAAAGAGCTGCTACAAAGCAAGCTCACCTTGCTGCGTGATACGCTGGTGACGGATTTCGGAATATCGAAGCCCCGGATCGCGGTGCTGGGACTGAATCCGCACGCAGGCGACGAAGGTCAGATAGGGCGCGAGGAGGCAGAGGTGATTAAGCCCATGCTTGAGGGACTACAGGCGGCCGGGCAACTTGTGTACGGACCGTTCAGCGCGGATGCGTTTTTTGCCCGACGGAGCTATATGCGGTTCGACGCAGTGCTGGCCATGTATCACGATCAGGGGCTGGTGCCTTTCAAGACGCTGGCGGCGGGCGAAGGGGTGAACTTTACGGCCGGTCTGCCGGTGATCCGCACCTCGCCGGACCACGGCACTGCTTTCGACATTGCCGGGAAAGACCTGGCAGATCCCTCCTCATTCCGCGAGGCGCTGTTTGCCGCCATCGACCTGCTGCGCAACCGGCGAGCGCATGCAGAGAACACGGCAAATCCCTTGCAGCGGAGCAAGGTGGTAAAGGAGCGGCATTAGCAGTTGATAGGTTGAGAAGTTGATAGGTTGTGCAGACTTATCAACTTGCCAATTTGTCAACCTAACAACATGCCCCGCCGATTGGCGGGATTTTTTTGTCGTGATGGCTTCGCGCAACAGGCGGGGGTGTCCGCTGTGGCCCTTCGCATCCGCTGCGTGAAATACAAAGCACTGGAAAAGCCAAATAGCATTGTTTAGTTGAACGGTGCTATCGCCACTGTTGCCAAATAGGGGCACCTAAGCTTAATCCAATAATTATCGCTACTAATTTAACTACTACCTTATGAACAGAGACGGACAAACGCGCAGCATCTGGCAGGACAGCACACCGGACTACACGGCTGCCAATTCCTGGAGCCGCGAGACGGTGTATGATGCCATTATCATTGGTGCGGGCATCACCGGGCTGACGACTGCGATGCGGCTGCAGGAAGAAGGAAAGAAGTGCCTGATTGCGGAGGCGCACAACATCGGCTACGGCACAACGGGCGGCACGACGGCGCACCTGAATACGATGCTCGATACACCCTACAATGTGGTGGAGTCAGACTTCGGGAAGGAAGGCGCGCGGCTCCTGCGACAGGGCTGCGCGGAGGCAATTGCGCAGGTGCATGAGAACAGCGAGCGCTACGGTATTGACTGTGGTTTTTCCTATCAGCCGGGCTATCTTATTGCGCAGGACGGTAAGGAGTTCGATGAGCTAAAAAGCATTGTGGAAGCAGCTGTGCGGGCAGGCGACGAGGTGAACTACAGCGATACGGCGCCCGTGCCGATCGAGTGCCTGAAGGCAGCCCGCTACGAGCGTCAGGCGCAGTTTCATCCTACAAAATACCTCGCGGGGATGGCACATGCTTTTGAAGCTGCAGGCGGTGTGATTCTCCAGCATTGCGTAGTGGCGAACGTAGATAAGGAGGGTGAACTCTTTACGGCCAACACTTCTCTTGGCGATCTGAAAGGCCGCGCGGTGGTGTATGCGACGCACATTCCGCCGGGCATCAACCTGCTGCATTTTCGCTGCGCGCCCTACCGCTCCTATGCGATGGCTGTGAAGCTGAGCAATGATGCGTACCCCGATGGACTGGCTTACGACATGAAGGACCCGTACCATTACTTCCGTGCGCAGGAGATAGATGGTGAGCACTACCTCATTGCCGGCGGCTACGATCATAAGACGGGCCATGAGGAAAATACTGAACGGCCTTTTGCGGAGCTTGAGGCTTACCTGCGCAAGCATTATGACATCTCCTCGGTGGCGAATAAGTGGTCGTCGCAATACTGGAATGCGGCGGACGGACTGCCCTACATCGGGCCACTGCCAGGCGCGAATGATGGTGTATGGGTAGGCACCGGTTATGGCGGCAATGGCATGACGCTGGGCACGCTGGCGGGCATCATGTTGAGCGATGCCATTCTAGGGCGGGAGCATTATCTGGCGGAAACCCTGAAGCCCTCGAGGATCAAGCCCATTGCAGGTTTCCTGGATTTTGTGAAGGAGAATGCAGATGTGGTGAGCCAGTTTGTGGGGAAGCGTTTTGCCTATGAGAAAATTGCTACGCTTTCGGAACTCGCCGCCGGCGAGGCAACACTCGCAGACTGGGAAGGCCGGAAGGTGGCGCTTTACAAAGACGAAAGGGGCAAGGTGCATGCAGTGGACCCTGTGTGTCCGCATGCAAAGTGCATTGTAGGCTGGAACAGTGCGGAGAAGAGCTGGGATTGTCCCTGCCACGGTGCGCGCTATACGCCGCAGGGCGAGATGATCACCGGGCCTGCGCGAAAGGGCCTGACACTTTTGCTTTGGGAGGGGATGGACGGGGATTGAAGTCGTAGGTCGTTAGTAGTAGTAGTAGTAGGGGGATAGGTGTGGTGCAAAAAGATGACCAATGACCTGTCACCCATGTCTCATAACCTACGACCTATGTGTCAGCATCCGCACGATCATCACGATGATGGCGATAAGGAAGACGATGATGGAGATGCGGTTCATGCCGTGCATGAGGAAGAGGTTGGCATTGCGGGGCTCGCTCTTGTCGCGCTTCTTGAGGAAGAGGTACTGCTTGATCTGGTTCAAGACGGAGCCTTGCGGGGGCGTGGGCTTTGGGGTGTTCTGCTCCATGGTATTTTAAAGATACAACGAACGGTTTGAGGGAAAGGTTGCAGCCTGTATATTTGCGGCCCGTTCGGGGGATTAGCTCAGTTGGTAGAGCGCTTGCATGGCATGCAAGAGGTCATCGGTTCGACTCCGTTATCCTCCACCCCGCTCCCAGTAAGGGTTTCAGCCAAAAACTGAAACCCTTATTTTTTGGCTGGTTTAAACATGGTTTAAACATTTGGAGCAGATTGAGAGTTAGGCAGGCAACAACGGATCCTTTACAGCAGGGCTTGCTTAAGGCGCTTGAATGATGACTACAATGCCTGCACCTCCCTCACCGCCTCCGCCAGCGAAATGGCTTCCACGCCCTGGCCCATCGGGTAACGCTCTGTGGACGGCGATATACACCACGCATTCGGCACGTTCAGCGTTTTGAGGCACTCATAAAATCCCCGCGAAGGCTTGGCCGAAGCACTGAGCTTGATTTCGGCACAGAGAATGGGCTTTTCGCCTTTTACCAGCACAAGGTCGGCCTCGGCACCGGCGTGTGTGCGCAGGAAATACGGCGAAACAGAACGGGGCAGCACCTGGCAGATCTGCTCAACGACGTAGCCTTCCCAAGACAGACCCACAAGGGTATTGCCGAAGAGTCGCTCCACATCATCGATGCCGGCCAGGGCATGCAGCAAACCCGGATCACGCACATACACCTTTGGACTGCGTACGAGCCGCTTGCCGGTGTTGACGTACCAGGGCAGCAGGCGACGAACCATGTAAGCGCCTTCCAGGTACTCCAGGTAGCGCATCACCGTGGGTGCACTGATGCTGAGGCTGCGGGCATAGGCTTCGCTGTTCCAGATGCTGCCGTGATTATGGGCGATCATGCGCCAGAACCGGTCTACCAGCACGGAAGAAAAGGCGACACCGAAAAGCTCGTTGAAGTCGTGCTGGATGTAGCTCTGCAGGTAGTCGTCGAGCCATGTTCGGGCGGCATCATTGCCCGGTGCGAGCAGTGCCTGCGGAAAGCCGCCGCGAAACCAATGCGTCTCCTGCGAAATATTTTCGGGAAGTTCGCTCAGCCCAATGGGCGTAAGCTCCAGGTAAGAGATACGGCCGGCCAGCGAATCGGAGATGCCTTGTACCAGCGCCGGAGCGGCAGAGCCGGTAAGAATAAACCTGCCCGGCCGCCGGTCTTCGTCTATCAGTGGGCGAAGTATGCTGAAGAGTTCGGGCATACGCTGTACTTCATCAAGCACTACACATTTATCGGTATGACGGCTGAGGTATTGCACAGGATCGGTCAGCTTTTGGATGTCTGCGGGCCGTTCCAGGTCCAGAAGAATGGCCTCATCGTTGTTGCCGGCCAGTTTGCGGGCAAGTGTAGTTTTGCCCACCTGCCGTGGGCCCAATAGGGCAACGGCTGGCATTGTTTTCAGCCTTTCTCTAACCAGATATTCCAGATTACGTACAATCATAGCACAAAAGTAACCTTGAAAATCCAAAGTTGAATTTTGGATTTTCAAGGTTACTTGCCTTGCTTATTGAAATGTATTGCACCCGACGGTCTTATTTTTATAAAATACTACATTCGTACACTAATGTCAGACAACGGACTTTCTCTTTTTAAAGCCTTTTACCAATCAATACCTGGTCTGACAGAGGACGATCTTGAGCAATACACAACATACAGCGCAGCATTGCAATCGGAAGTGAAAGACCTTAACCCGGTTGCTGCAAATAATCTGGTTCAGGATAAGCTTAATGCCTTGAAGCCGGATGCCGAACTGCTGAACCTCTATGACTCAATCCGTGATTTCCAGTTCTCGGCAATGGGAGAGTCATACGAGTTTGAAGAAGGTCACGACTTTGTTTCCGATACCGCAGCTATCGCAAAAAGACTTACTGGGAAACCAGATTCCGGCATGGAAGCGCTGCCGGCACTGATTGCCCAATTGAAAGAAGCGCTGTTGGTCAGACTGAAGATTGGTATCCTTAAGAATTATTTGGACAAGAATGCTAGTTCGCTCCATGAATACCGGCTTAAGCAATTGGAGCAAGGCATTTTAAATAACGCGCACACTGACGAACCCAAATCTTTGAGTGAATTTACCCACACGCAGCAAGCCATCGCCATCCACTATCTTTTCCACGAAGCCTTGGGCATTACTGGTATAGATACAACGCGGCTGATGGAGTTTGCACACCTGCTTTCTGCCAAAAAGATTCCGCGGAACAAAGAGACCTGGAAAGAGAACATCCGCAACAGCGGTATTAAAAGCGCATTCAATAAAGCCTGGAAAAAGGAAGACGCCAATCACCTGGCTGACCTCAGGTTTGTGCTGCGCTTCTTCAAGCCGCTCGATGTCGTGGGTGCAACCGGAATTGGAAATGCAGTTACCGCTTTGGAGAAACGCATTGCCCGGATCAGCGAAAAACTAAACAAAGCAAAGGACTAGAAATTTGGGGTTACCCCACTACCTGCCCCACTGATTATCAATACTCATTTTTGCTTTGCCTTCTTGATAAAACCTAAGGGCTAAAGCAAAATATGAATAAACTGATCCTCACTACACCGGAAGAATTAAAGCAGCTGATCACCGATTCTGTTCAGACTGCGCTGAGCGAACACGCTGCTGCAACAGAATCTAACCCAAACACACGCACCGGCCCCCAGGTATTTAACGATCAGCGAGGCGGCCGGCTATCTCAATCTGGCGAAGCAAACGCTGTATGGCTTCACCAGCAGCCGCACCATTCCATTTATCAAGCGGGCCAAACGGCTACTATTTACCAAAAGCGATCTGGATGAATGGCTGACCCAGGGCAAAAAACAATCGCTGACCCAAATACGGGCTGCGGTGACCGGTTCCACCCGGAAAGCTGCATGATTGGCTGAGTGCTTACGGGTTCTTTGGCTAAACTCATTGCTGCATTCTACATTCTTTTCAATTCCTGCCGGGAAAACGATGCGTTCAACCGGATTTCCTGGCGGGAACTGCTGAGCTCAACCGGCATTCACCCCAAATTACATCAAAACAACCCGGTTAAAAACCGGTTTTGTAGTCGCTGGTTAGCAAAAAGGAAGTACCGGGTTAGCAGCATTGTAGTGGCCAAGTAGTGAAAGAACCTAAAACAGCACAAATACTCGCTGATTAGAACCGTTTTGCGCATTTTTAGCAGCTTTTCACAACCCGAACATCACTATAAACCGCCATAACAAACACAAAATGACCGCAATAGGGTCAATATTAAATCGTCAACTCATGAATAGTCAATATACAGAAGAGATAGCAACACTAAAAAGGGAGATCAGCACCCTCGAAACCAAGTTAATGTCGAGCGACGTCAAGCTGGACCTGTGGATGAACATCGCAAGACAGAAAGAAGAGACCATTAAAAGCCTCTTACAGCGCAACAAGCAACTGGAAAACCCCAGGGGCAGTCATTATCACTCGCTTAGCTGGCAAGGAAAGGTCATTTTCTGCATCAAGAAACTGAAGCGGCCGCTTCGCCTGCAGGAAATAAGCCAGGAACTGGAGATTATGGAAGCCGAAACAGAGGGGCTGAAGTATCAGGGTGATAATTTCATCTCGGTTGTACTCGCCAAAGCGGTAAAGATGGGCCGATTACATATTGAAAAAGTGCGGGGAACCAGAGGCGCTTACTATGCGCTGCCGGAATGGCTGAATGAAGAAGGAAAACTGAATGAAAAAATGCTGCGGGGATTGATGTAAGTGTGAGTCAGCTTTCGAACTATTTTATGTCTGATAGGTTAACTTATGTAAGCTTACTCCGGCAGCCAGGAAATTTCCTTGGCTTCGTCGCGGCATTCCTTCATCGTTTTAGCAGGCACTATAGAATCTTTCTTCGTTAAAACACCTTGGTGAGAAGAACAGCTGCCGCTGCCACGTGATTTGGAAAACCATCCATCTCTGCAAATCGATCCCTTGATTGTTTTCTTACTTCTTTCATACAACCGCATGGTTAATGTATCAATAGGAGTAAGGTGGTCTCTAAATGATAAACCAAATATGGAGATGGCGCTTATTGTAGCTACAATTACATTTCGGCGACTGGAGAGATAATATCTTACTAACCTGTACGGCCAATATATGAAGGCGTCCTTTCGTTTGTGCTCTTCGATCTTCTCACAAATAGCATCTGCTAATTCCTTCTCATTCAGCTCATTTACAGAAAGATATTTGATCGTAGGAGAGATTTCCGGCAGCTCCGTGGCGTCCAGCTTAAAAGGAAGAATATATTCCTGAATATCTCTTTTGGCTCTCCTCCAGGCATGTTTCAGCTCGAATTGCGTCCAAACCTTTTCTTTGTAATGGGAAGAGATAAAAATCACGCAAAGCCTCGACTGTCTATTGTAGATGCCGGAAAGATGCTTTTTTAATTCTTTACCCCATATTTTTATTAAATCTTCTTTATAGTAATAGTAATCTACGTTGCGGGATTTTAAATGCATAGCTACTCCTTCAACGAAAGCATGATTTTCTTCGGCAAAAGAAAGTGTGACATCGTATTTGAAATTCCTAAGTATCATGTCCGTCTGATTTGATTACAATAAAGGGGCTTGTAGACGGCCAAATGAGCCACCTATTACATTTATATATGTTACAAGAATTAGGGCCTGCTGATAATCAAAACTCGATATGATTATCGTGCAGAAACCTGATTAGACCAATACTAGTATTAGTGTCTGTCTTGCGGCAGATGTTCTTACGGTGGGTTTCTACCGTAAGTGGGCTCAGGCTCAACTGTTCAGCTATCTGAGCAGTAGTGTGCTCTTGCAGCACAAGCTTTAATATGTCGAGTTCTCTTGGTGTAAATAAGGGCTTGCCGGTACTGTTTTTAGCTTTCGGCAGGTTCGGAAAATATTTTTCGCCACGGATCACTGCAGACAGGCAACTGATCAGAGCGGCCTGTCCGGTATTTTTTAAAAGATAGCCCGCGGCTCCGCCGTTCATCGCATCGCGGATGTCGCGTGGATCGCCCTGCATGGACAGGATAATAACTTTAGTGTCGGGTACAAGCTTGGAAAGCTTATACACCAGCTCCAGCCCGTTCATGCCGGGCATGCGCAGATCAATCAGTGCGAGGTCCGGCTTTTTGATTAAAATCTCTTTGCAGGCAGTATCACCATCATTCGAAGAGCCTATAATTTTTATATTTTCTTCGGTGCTTATCAGCAATTTCAATCCATCAATAACGATCTGATGGTCATCGGCAAGATATATGGTCACAGGTTCGGTCATGAATTAGAATTAAGCGGAATTTCAATAATTACGGTAGTGCCTTTTGGCGAAGAATCGATATTCATTACGCCTTTACACACTTTGATGCGGTTCCTGATATTCATCAGGCCAATGCCTTCCCGGTTGGCACTGTTGCTGCACAAGCCGATGCCATTGTCTTCAACAACAATTTCCATGTTGTCGTTTTCCACGTTTATCTGAACGGATGCCAGCGTGGCCTTCGCATGCTTATGAACGTTGTGCAACAGCTCGGCAACGATGCGATAGCAATGGAGCTTTATGTGGTTGTCGATGCCGTTGGCGGCCGAAGCTATAAACAGATCGTATCGGCAGCCATTTCTTAAGCTAAGCTGCTCCATATAGTTGAGCAATAGCTGTTCAAGGTCCTTATCATTAAAAAAGTAGGGCTGAAGATTATGCGATACCGCTCTTACTTCCTCCACCGCCTCGGCTACACCGGAGAATATTTTTGCAATCAGCGCTTCGTGCTCCCGGGCATTCGACTTCAAGTATTCCAGGTTCATTTTTAACCCAGAAAGCTTGGCGCCAATGCCGTCGTGCAGCTCCTCGGCAAGCCGTGTCCGTTCTTTTTCCTGCCCTTCCTGTAGGGCATCAAAAATGGCCTGCTGCTTCCGTATATCTTCTTCGTGCAGCTGTGCCTTTAGTTCAATGACTTTTTTTTGGTGCAGAAAGGCATATAGCACAATGGCTATTATCAGTAGCAGCAGTATTAACGAGCCTGCCAGATAATAAATTATGACACTGTTTTCTGTTTGAAGCATTTGAATGATTGGGCGTATAAATAATTGGCAACTATGTTGAGCCCGGCATGAATGTATAATCCAAGTTTTTCGGTAAAAGGGCTGCGCACCAAAAGGTCTTTATTGAACATAAAGTACAATACGTTGGCACCGAAATAAATCATCATTCCGGCATTAACCCAAAACATTGGATACCTGGCGCTATACCGGGGTTCATCGGTGCTAAACATAAAATATAAATAGATCAGGCAATAGCAAAGCATGGTTGCAGAAGCATAGCTGCGGCCCAGCGTATTTATCATCCAAATGTTATGAATAAACAGTGCATCTGCCAGCGCTGCAATAGTGAAAATGATCATATTGATGCCGATTAAAACCGATAGCAGGCGGTTCTGCCGGAAAAACAGGTAGAACACAGTGGAAAAAGTCAGAAATTCTACGATAGTAAAGAGGTGCAGGCCGGGCATATTGTTGTGATACAATCTTATCAACACGCTGGCCTGCACTTCAAATACTATGGATGCCAAAAAGAAATAGAAAAGAATCCGGAACGGCCTTGTCAGCCTCTTATAGTTTATCAGCCCTGAGAAAATAGGTAATAATATACTGGCTTGCGACAGGGTGATATAGATGGCTCTTAGCGACAAGGCTTAAATCATTTGGCGAACAAGTTAAGAATAATATAGCTGTGGCTATAATTATTCCGTAACCACCTGCACTCTTGTTTGCACCGGTGTTGATGCCTTAAGGTTCCCTATGCTGGTGCAGCTGCTGGGGCAGGGATTTGCATAGTCGTAATAAGGATAGTCGTCATCGATAGTGAGGTCATCATCGCAGCCAATGCCAGCCGTGGTAGAAACGGCGATCAGGGTCAGTTGGTTGTCGCCGTTAAGGCCGGCGTAAAAGCGAACACCATTTACCGCTGAATACCCTGTATAGTTGGTGATACCTAACAGGTTGATGAGGGAAGACTTGGTCATAGACCAGGAAACAGGAATAAAAAACGGATCTGAAGCGCCCCGGAAGTTGTCTGTAAACTCTTCTGCAACCTCGCTATCTATGATCGATGACGTACGACCCCTTTTGTAGCTATCCAGCGCCGGCCGGTCAAAGTTCTTAGGGAGTGATTTCAGGTACTGAAAAGCTTCCTTGGTTTCATTGTCTGTTGCAGCGGCATTACCCGCCTGCAGTGTTGCTGTTTCGTTGTTGTAAGCGTCTTTTGTGCTCATGATTGATTTGTTTTAAAGAGATGAGTGATGGTGCAAATGTATCGTCGGGAGAACGGCTGATCCTATACCTATACACAGGTATTTCTGCCTTGTAATTAACCCCTAATCCGCAACTTCATTTCAATATACCTGATGATAGGTATAGGTTTGCGGGCATGCAGATGAAATCTTTGCAGGACGAAAAACAACAACTGGCAAAGCATGAAAAAAGCACTTGTAGTAGGCATTAACAATTATACGTCGGCACCGCTGCATGGTTGCGTTAAGGATGCCACCGATGTTAGCGGCTTACTGGAAACAAACGGGGATCATACCGTTAATTTTGATGTGTTACTTAAAACCGATGTGCCTCGCCGAAGTACCCTTCGCGGATTGATCGTGGATCTTTTTGCCGGGGAGGCCGATACAGCTCTTTTTTACTTCTCCGGCCACGGCTTCATCAACGAACTGGGCGGCTACCTGGTTACGCCCGACCACCGGCAGCATGACGAAGGCATTTCTATGAATGACCTTCTAACGCTGGCCAATCAGTCGAAAACTAAAAATAAGATTATCATTCTCGATTGCTGCCACAGCGGTGCCATTGCTGCACCCGTCTTATCGCACAATGCTGCCGGGCATATTAATGAAGGCATCACCCTGCTCACCGCCAGCCGGCAGGATGAAGTGGCCATAGAAGTGAATGGTAAAGGTGTGTTTACCAACTTATTGCTGGAGGCGCTTAAAGGCGGCGCTGCCGATTTAAGCGGCCATATTACCCCGGGCAGCATTTATGCCTACATCGATCAGGCATTGGGCCCTTGGGATCAAAGGCCCATTTTCAAAACAAATGTCAGCCGTTTCATTCCCCTGCGTACCATTAACCCAAAGCTGCCGGTAATCACCCTGCGCAAGATCACCAACTATTTTCCGAAACAGGATACCGCATTCGCACTCGATCCTTCTTACGAATACACCAACGACCCGGCGATCGAATACACGTACACAGCGCCTTTTGCCCAAGAAGCTCATGTAGCCGTTTTTAAAGCGTTGCAGCAAATGCACAGTGCCGGGCTTGTGACACCCGTGGGTGAAGACCATATGTACTGGGCGGCCATGAAAGGAAAGAGCTGCCGGCTGACGCCTTTGGGCGAGCACTACTGGCGGCTGGTGAAGGAAAAGAAGATCTGATAAAACCCTTTTCAAAAAACATAGCACAAGCAGCAAGGAAGTAAAAAAGTAAAACCGGCGCCTCTGGTTGTAAGCGCCGGTTTTCAAAATACCCGAACCCAGGCAAAGCACGGACTTGTGTACCGACGCTGATGAGGTATTTCGTTTTTTCCGCAGGTACTGCTTCCGTATCAAAGGATTTTTACAACCAGGTCATCGGCACCTGTCATTGAACGCCGAATTAAAAGACAATAAAAAATGGCAAAATTTCAAATCAGAAAGTCTCCTAATGGAGAATTCTACTACCACCTGAGAGCTACCGGAAACAATGAGATCATTCTGCGTGGCGAACAATACAAGACAAAAAGCGCTTGCATGAACGGCACAGCGTCTGTAAGAACCAATTCAACGTATGATTCCCGGTATGAAAAGCTATACTCCGCAAACCGGCAGTATTATTTCAACCTTAAAGCCGCCAACGGAGAAGTGATCGGCACGAGTGAGAACTACACTACAATTGCCAATCGGGATCATGGTATTCAGCTTGTGAAACAACAGGCACCAACGGCACCAGATGAAGATTTGACTTAACCGGCTCCACGTTGCTGGAACAACATCGTTTCGGCAACATGGATTAATTGCAGTATTGAGCAACCCACTTCTTCTATCTTTTTCTGATGCAACCGATAACTAATAAACGTCCAACGATGAACAGTGTTTCTGAACCTTTTAACCAGGAGGTGCTTTTTGATAATGAGCAGATATTCCAGCGCCTGTCAGCGGAGCTGAAAAATGCCAGGTCTCAAATATTGGTCGCCACTGCATGGTTTACCGATCCTGATCTCTTGCAACATCTTCTGGAGGCGGCTGCCCGAGGCGTCAACGTCCGGGTAATTATGGCAGAGAACGACGATAACAAGAAGCTGGACTTTGAAGCATTACAAAAGCTGGGTGCCGCCGTTTATAAGGTCGTTAGGCAGTCCGGTTATCGCGGCATGCGCAAGCGGTTTTGCATTGTAGATCAACGCACTGCCATATATGGCTCTTATTACTGGACCATCAATGCACGCCTCAATAACCAGGAAAGCGTCATCGTGACCAATCATACCGATACGGTCAATTCCCTCATCAGCCAATTCAGTGAGATGGAAGAATTGGCGATAGCTACCGATGGTGAAACTGAATTGAAAGCGCCTGCTCGCAGCCCGGAAGTCAGCGTAAAAAATGAGGCAGAGGGGTTATCCCCATCCATTCCGGACGCCCTGAATTTTCAGGCATCATACGCCAATGTGCTCGACCGGATGATTGCGGCAGAGGTCTGCAACTTCGACCGTGGCTTGCTGCGCCAGCAGGGCTACGATCGTGCCGAGGCAAGCCATGGCGATGCGCAGATGCTGAGCAATGCCATGGACACCGTTTACTCCGTATTTATCAACGACATCAATATTGTTGAAGATAAAAAGAAGCGCCTGATCGGCAAGATCCATGAACAAAAGATCATGCATGGCGGCATGCTGGAAAACAATTACCAGGCTCAGTTGCGCACCATTGAAACCCAAACAGAAACCTCGCACCAGGAAACAACGGCCCGCATCTCCAACTTAAAAGTAAAAGCCGATGTATATAAGCTGGACATCGCAGCGATCAAAGATCAAAAAGTGGCAGCGGCAGAGCTGACCGGGAAGGAAATAGAAGCGCATATACATGCCCTGGAACGGGACAGCATTTCGCCCCGTTTTAAATGGTATGAGTTTATCCCCGTCAGTTTTTTGAGCCTGGGCCTGCTCTTTTACCTGGTGCTCTTCTACTCAAGCGCTGTATATATTCTGCTCTTCAGCGAAACCGATGCCAGAAGCGCCCAGCTGAATGGCTTAACGATTGAGCCTCCGCAGGTTTTTGAGCCGCATGCCCTTTCAAAAATTTTGGAGCGGGGCAATTATGCACTTGGCTTTGTATGCCTGTTCGTATTTCTTCCGCTTGCTGTTTCCGTAATCGGGAAGCTGGCCAAAGAAAGCATCTTCAGCAAATTCTGGGTCATGCTTTTATTTACCTTTCTGCTGGATGGCTTTATTGCCTATACGGTAGCAGCCGCCGTTCACGAAGCAGCCTATTTAGCAGGCACGGCAGCTACGCCATGGCACTTCAGCATGGCGTTTACGGAGCCGAATTTCTACCTCGTGTTTGTGCTCGGATCATTGGGCCTGCTCATTTTCAACGCCTTATTCAATAAGCTGCTCCGCTTATTCGAAGAACGTAATCCTGATGTACAAGCCTTACAGCTAAAGCTGAGAAAAGAACAGGAAAAAGAAGCCCTGAATAAGAACCGGGCACAGGTGGCCGAACTAAAGGAGACTGCTGACACATTCAGCAAAGAGCTGATCCAGGTGAACAATGACATTCATCTGCTTGAAATGGAGATGGCCGGGCTTCCGCACAAAAAAGCACTGGCTATTGAAAAATGCGCTTCCGATTTTGAAAACAGCAAGAAGCTGCTGAACGATATAACGGCGGTTTACATTGCCCATATAGAAAACGACATCCTGCCCATCTCCATCGATTCTATGAAAGACAGGATCAATGTATTTCTGGAAGGCTGGACCGGCTTTCTGCACCGTGAGTATGCAGAAGCCAGAGCTATAGAAAAAGCCACTCAGGCCCTTGAGGCAGCAGCCGTTTGGCAACAGGAAAAGCTCGCCGGCAACCGGATAGATAACCGCATAAAAGCATTGTAGTGATGAATAAATACTTTAAGCCGCTGGTGCTCACTTTAGGCTTTAGCCTTTGCGGCAGTATCACCGAATCTAAAAAAGCCGAAGCACCCAAGGTTAACGACATCATCCATTATAATGTCGTGATTGTGCCGGATTTATCAAACAGGCTCACCCGCTCCGCCAGCCTTCCGGATGTAGCCATTGTTGATACCATCGTACACAATATTTACCCTACCATCGCCCGGGCCAGGCGCCTCACCAATCAAAAAGATCGCTATAGCGTAGTACTATCCAGCACAAAGCTGGGCAGCCTTTACTGGGCCGACTTTTCGAAGATGACGATTGACCTGGGCGTATTTGGCAACGATCAACGTGCCCGGATCGACTACCTGATGGGCAGAAGCAAGGCGCATAATTTTAAAGCTGATGTAGCGGCATTTGCGGGGGAATTTGCCAGGATTGAAGCGGTTGCCAGGCACAAGACAGACGGGGCAGACATCTGGTCGCTCCTGAATTCAGGCATTGACCGGAACCTGGTGGTTTATCCGGAGGCTCCGTTTTCCTTCAACAATCAGCAGTTCCGCAATGTGCACCGGAACATACTGATCCTGTTTACCGACGGATATATTGAGGCCGGCTTATCCCAAGCGCAGGGCTGCGATGGCAGGCAATGCCGGTACCTGAGCGGGCAGCTTATTAAGGCCTTCCGGCAGGCTTATAAGGGCCGGCCAGACAAAAGCGAATCGCTGCAGGCGTTTTTCTATCGCAATAAATACGGCATCACCGCGGCCAGCAACCCTTACCTCAAAAGCTTTGAAGTGCTGGTGATGGAAGCGGATGATCGCTCCCTGACCAAAACCGGCAACGCTACTGTGGCGCCAACCGATTTCGAGATCATGAAACTGTTCTGGGCAGACTGGATGAAAAAATCCGGTGTGCAGCATTTTGAAATGCATCCTTTGGCCAGAGATGCGAAGGAGGCAAGAGACAATATTCTTTCATTTATGGGTGTGAAGTAAAAACGACTCTTTTCTAAGATGCAGCCTTCACCCGCAAAAACCATCAATCATTCACCTAAAAAATAAAAATCATGATTAGAAAGTTATCACGCATTGCCCTTTACACATTGATTGCCGGTGCCACCAGCTTTGCCACATTATCTACCACCGGCTGCAGCAAGAACACTCAAGAACCGGCTACGAGCAGTGGAAGCGGGTGTGCTTCTGTGCAATGCCACGGCACCACCCAGGCTGGCGCACGGTGCTTACGCACAACTACTAATTGCAGTGGTTATTGCTGGCAGCATTAATAAATGAGCTATAAACTTTCTGAGAATGGTCCTCTACCCGAAGAAGTCTAATCATTCACCAAAAAAATACAAAACATGATTACAAAACATCGCCGCACCGGCTTTAAGGCCATCATTGTTTACGCAATGAGCTGTGCCATTTTACTGACGTCCTGCTTTACAAATGTATCGGCCCAGGCAAATATTCCGCTGGAAGGCATTTTTTCAAATGGCCTTTGGAGCGTTAGCCTCGATAACGGCTCCGGTACAGGGTCTTTTACAAAGGTGGGCAACGCCAGCCGTAAGGTTGGAGAGCCGTTTCTTAAAGTGGTCTCCCGTAGCAGCTACAATACCTGGCGCGGGCAGGTGTACGACAAGAACTTTAAAGCCATGCAGGCTGGTACTGTTTCAATTAATGGCAATAAGCTAAAGATTGCTCCGGGCAAGGGTGCTGCTTACGTATTAACCCGTGTGCTGCCTGATAATATTATCAGCAGCCGCCCGGATGCTTCTTCAGACGAACGCCTGCAAAGTCCAAGAAGATCAAAGGCGACAAGCAGCGGATCGGGCTGCGCTGTTGTGCAATGTCATGGCATAACAAAAGCCGGACGTCGTTGCCTGCGAACAACTTCCAATTGCAGTGGCTATTGCTGGCAGCATGATCGGTGAGCTATCCTTTGCCAATTATTCTAAACTTGTAATAACCCATCAATCATGGCATGGAGCTACCATAAGCGAATTAAAATAATACCCGGCGTTCACCTCAATTTCAGCAGCAGCGGCATCAGCACCACGATTGGAGTGAAAGGCGCAAGCCTAAACTTCGGAAGATCGGGCACTTATCTCAATACCAGTGTTCCGCTACTGGGTATTGACAGCAGGCATAAACTATTAGGCAGTACACCGGCCCCGTTTCCCGAAGACGATCATCTTCCTCGGGTGCTGCCCGCAGCCGCGGACAATATCTTCAGCGCCGATATACAAGAGATTACAAGTCAGAACATGCAGGGCATAAAGGAAGCTATGCTGCTGGCGCACCAGCAGCGGCAGAATCTGACCAAGGACCTGGAAACCATTAGAAGGGCGGTGAGCCGGTCTAAACTGAAATTGAATATCAGCTACCTGCTGCTTTATGGGCTTATTAATAAATCCATTGCTCACAAAATCAAGGCAGATATTGGAGCGCAGGAGGAAGCAATCAGGCAAATCAACGAACAGGTAGCCCACTCCAGTGTGGCGCTCCATGTGCAGTTTGAGCCTGAGGTGCAGGAACAATACGACCGATTGGTAGCGGCATTTAAGGGCTTAATGGCTTCTCACAAGATATGGGATGTTACTAGTGCGCATTACCAGGATCGTGTAGCAGCCCGTTCATTGGCAAGCACAGTGGTAAATAAGCGGGAGGTAAGATTCGGCATCCGATCGCTCCCCGATATACAATCAGACCTGGAGGTTCTTTATTTTCAGAATGCCAACGGATCGGATCTCTATTTTTATCCGGGCTTTATCGTAATGCATGCTTCAAAAGGCAACTTTGCCCTGATAGGCATTGATGAAATGATACTTAATTACGGCGCTGTCCGGTTTACGGAAACGGGCCCGGTACCTGGTGATTCAAAAATTGTTGACCGAACCTGGGCCAAGGTCAATAAGAATGGCACGCCTGATAAACGGTTTAAAGATAATTATCAGATTCCGGTCGTCCGCTATGGTGAGCTAAGCCTGAAAACAACCACAGGCTTGCACGAAGAATATGAATGCAGTAATTATGAAGCCACGGAAGCGTTCGGGCTGGCTTTTAGCGCTTACCAGCGGTGTATCCGCCTGCTGAACAGGCTGTGAGTGATTAGTGGCTTTGCAAGGGCCTGCTTACGGCTTGATAGTCCCTGCTTTTTGTCATCGATTAGCTTTGGCAAGAGGTCAGGCCATCAATTAATTTGTAATAGCCAGTACTTAATCTGACAGGTGTGCGTTTTAGGAGGCATTGCGATAAAAATGATTTTGGGGGAGAGCGGCTGATGTTTTTTCAGCCGCTCTTTCATTTCCATCGGTCGGCAGTATTCCTGGCAGGTTGCTCGCCAGCAGCGCCCGCTTCCGCTTCCTGCAGCACATTAAAATTATCACTTCGCCGGAAGATAGATTGCAGGTCCTTTTTACCGGCCAGCTCGCGGCTGTCTTCCCAGGTCTGCATCGGTGTTTTGCCGTAGCAGTACCTGCCGCTGTGCGGCCTTTCCTTGTTGTAGTAATCCAGCCACTGGTCAAGGTCTGATTGCATCTCTTCTATAGAGCCGTACATCTTCTTGCGGAAGGCTATTGCATAGAACTCATCTTGTTGAGTGCGGTGGAAGCGCTCGCAGATGCCATTGGTCTGCGGACTCTTAGCCTTGGTCCTAGAGTGATCTATGTCTTCTATGGATAGGTATAGCTCATACTCGTGATGCTCTCTGGCTCCGCAGTATTCTGTGCCTCTGTCAGTAAGAACACGAAGCAGATCCACGCCCTGTTCCTCAAAGAAGGGCAGCACCTTATCGTTAAGCATATCGGCTGCTACAAGGGCATTCTTGCGGTCGTAGAGCTTGGCAAAGGCCACTCGGGTGTAGGTGTCAATAAAGGTCTGCTGGTAGATTTTGCCGACGCCTTTGATGTAACCGACGTAGTAGCTGTCCTGAGCGCCGAGGTAGCCAGGATGATAGGTCTCTATCTCTCCTTTGCTTTCCTGGTCTTCTTTCTTGCGCTCAAGAGCTGACACCTGCGCATCGCTGAGTGCAATGCCATCCTGGGCAATCTTTGCTTCTAGGGCTTTGAGACGTTTACGGAAGGTCTCCAAATCGTTACGGAGCCATACGCAGCGTACGCCTGCCGGTGAGATGGACACTCCTCTTTTTCTTAGCTCTGTAGCAGCTCTGACCTGTCCGTGCGCAGGCTGCTCTACTGCGTAGGCTACTATGGCCTGTTCGTCTTCTATAGCTACTCTGTTTTTCAGCAGTGGCTTAGAGCGGCTTATTTCCTTTAGGGCCATCTCTCCGCCTTCTTCATAGAGCTTCTGAAAGCGGTAGAAGCTGTCTCTTGAGTAGCCCATCACTCCTGCAGGCTTCTGAGACATTGCCAAGCTTCTCTGCCAGCTTGAGCACACCAAGCTTGGGCTGGATGAGTTTCTGTGTCGTATTCATGGTCTTAATCTGGTTTAAGAGTTATCTAATCTATGATAACTGTCAGATTAAGTCTTGGCTTTTGCATGTTACCAAATCCTGGATTTCCTCCTCTATCCATTGATCACTTTTAATGAGCTGTTGAATAAGTATCTGTTGCTCATCGCTAAAATCCTGCGCAGCCGGGTGCACTATTTCTAATTTCGACTGCGGAGCGAGACTCGCAGTATCACCGCTATTCTTCTTTATGCATTATGCCATTTATCATATTTTCAGGCATTTGGCAAGGACTTAACTTAATAGTATTTAGTTTTGAAATCTTATTAGGGATTTACATACATTCATACTTGGTATGTGATTAAACTACTACACTTCTTCTTAGGCTGTATTCTTGTAGCTGCGACAGGCCCTTCTTTCGCACACAACAAAAATGCCTTTCAGGATAGCTCATTCTCTTTCCAGAGCAACCTGCCTCCCGATCAACTTAACCCTCTTGATCAACCACACGGATTTTTATTCAATACAAGCCGTCAATTTAATTTCAACATTCCTGATTCTACATACTGCTATATCGTCATAAAAGTACAAAACCCTCTGCCCTCTTCTTGTAGTCTGTGTGTCAACAATACCAGCCTCGACGAAGTGCTCATCTACCGCTTTGAGCCAAGCGGCGCAAAACAATTGTTGTACACCGGAGGCAACTCAATACCATACGACACAAAGAGAGATTATGTGTGGCACACCGCTTCGCTGGCAACTGAGGAAGCACCCTCTTACTATCTAATAGCAATAAAAGGCGTTTCGCAGAACGTAAATCTAAACTATGAGATTATGCTGCCTGGCGAACTCAAAAGTTTATACCGGTCACTGGATCGGCTTGTTTATTTCTATGTTGGCTTCGTTCTGCTGATCAGCCTTATCTCAGTAATCGGCGGATTGTTGTTTAAGCGAAAAACCCTGCTCATTTACGCAGGTTATGTAATTACCCTGGCAGGATGGATACTGGCGCATTACGGCTATTTGTTTTCGACGCTTTATCCAGCCTTCCCAAGCCTTAACAGGATCATCAAACCGGTTTCAAGCCTGACGTCCCTATTCTGTATGTTAACGCTTATTACGGCTTCTTTTAATGCTGAACTGAACAAGAGCTGGATAAGGACAGTCTTTCTGGCGCTCAAAACCATTACGGTTCTGCTATGTGCCATTTATTTACTCTACCTCACCAGCTGGGTTGGCCCTTATGACCTTATCCATATTAACATTTTTTGGAATTTCTATCTTTTATTTTCTATTTGCTTTATTATTATCATTCTGTTTACTTTTCTTAATGCAAACAGAACGGCATTACTGTTTGCCATTGCCATCAGCTTAGTGTCAGTAACAGCCATGCTGCAAATGTTTTCAAATATAGGCTGGCTGTATAATTATTTTTTAAGCGAGCACGGAATAACGGTGGCCAGCCTTCTGGAGGTCCTGCTGCTGGCATTCGGCACTTTTTACAACCTGTGGAAAGAAAAGGCAGACCGGGAAAGAGAACTGAAGATAGCAGAAAATGAAAGAACCAAAACGCTGCAGATGCTCATTGGCGTGCAGGACGAAGAACGAAAGCGCATAGCCGGCGACCTGCACGACAGCATTGGCCCGATGCTGGCTGCTATTAAAATCAATTTTTTGCGTACGATAAAAGCAAAAACCGAAAATGCCTCGTTGGAGGCATTGGTGGCCAAGACAGAAAACATCATTGACGAGTCCATAGCTGAGATACGGGCCATCTCGCACCGGCTCATGCCCAAAGGATTGTCTTCCAAAGGGCTCATTACTTTGATGTCCGATTATTTTGCCGATCTGGAAGCGGTTCATGGCCTGCACATTAGCTTTACGCATCAAATAAGCGTGGCCCTGGAAAAAGAAGTGCAGCTCAACCTGTACCGCATGATTAGTGAGCTTAGCCTGAATGCGGCCCGGCACAGCGGGGCCAAAACACTTACTATCTTGCTGAGAACACTACCCGAAGAAACGCTGGTTGTGATAAGCGATGATGGCAAAGGGTTTACAAACGAAGCAAAGGACTGCTCGTCGTTGGGGATTAAAAATGTAAGAAGCCGGGTGAACTATTTAAAAGGCGACATGCGGCTGGATTCGTTACCCGGCAAAGGAACCACTATTGAGATCCGCATCCCAAACACACAGGATTTATAATTTTACCAGCCCCAGGCTATTTGCCTTCAGCAAAAGCCCAATCCTGTTCTTTACCTCGAACTTTTCGAACAGCCTGGCCCGGTAGGTATCCACAGTAGATTCGCTCAGAAACATTTTTTGCGCAATCTCGGTATAGCTCAAGTCGGTGCACATGTATTGCAGCAGTTCCTTTTCTCTTTCTTTTAATTCCGGTATCTGTGTGTTCTTTTGAGCCAACTGCTTGCCGATTTGTTGGGTAACAAGCGGCGTATAATAAAAGCCGTATTTAATAGTAGCCTCCAGTGCGTTGCGCAACTCTTCGGCGCTGACGCTTTTTAATAAGTAGCCACGCACACCGTATTGCAGCATCTTAACGATGTTGGCTTCATCATTTTCCATCGTTAGGGCTAAAATGCGAACGTCTTTCTTGTTCTCGTAGATCCATTCGGCTACTTCAATGCCGTTCTTTTTCGGCATATTAATATCCAGCAGCAGTATCTGCGGGAGCGGTGCCGGACCCTGCATCCAGGCTATGGCTTCTTCGCCGTCTTCGGCAGTCCATATCACTTCAAACCCATCCAAATCATTGATCAGCGATTTCAATGAGTCGCAGAAGATCTTATGGTCATCGGCCAGGGCTATCGTATGCATGTGCTGAGATTGCCATTAAAGGTATTAACAATTAAGCAATGCTTATTCCTAAAAAGAATCAGGGTTTTCCCTGAGGGCTTTTCATGGAATGGGATGATGGCAGCAAGCCAGAGGAAGATGTAGTTTTGACGCCAGAAAAAACAATAAATTAAAGATGGCTGCATCAGCAATGATTGGATGCCATAATAATTCTAACTCAATACATTAACACAAACCGTAACAGCAATAGCGAACCACAATAAGCAATATCTTATGAGACTATTATATGGTAAGGGTAGCGACCTAACAAACTCTAAAGCCTTGCTATTATTTGTTGTGTGCCATGTTACAGCGACACCATAATTAACAGTAGCCACCATTAAAACTAATAATATGCAACAGCAAATTTTCAAAGCAATCCTAAGTCTGCTTTTGTTACAGACAGTTATTTCAAATTCTCAAGCAGTTTCTAGCTCAAAATCTTTTTACGAAAGTATAGTTCAAAATGTTGAAAGCAGTGAAGGAAGATTTGTATTATACTTGAACTCAGGCGGATGGAGCACAACCGTTGAGAAAAAAAAATATGTTATAAACACAGAAAAAAATACTACCATTTCTCCCAAAATCTCTGTAATCTTTCGATACGCTCAAAATAAATTGCAATATGTAAAAGTTGATTTTATGCCAGCCATACATGTTGCCTATTATGACAAAAGATGTGCATCGTTAGGTATTTCAAGTTTAACATATAATAGCGACGGTGACGTAGTTGATCAAAAATCTAAATGGGACAATGACGTATGTAAAGATCCCGGTGTTCAAAAAATATTCAACCTTTTTGAATTTTCAACAGAGTTTGATAAGTTAGCATTAGGTAAACCTTTCCCAAGCCTTAAGGGTTTGCATAACATAAACGAAAGAGAGGACGGTTTTATTCCTTTAATTTATCGTGTTCGCTTTTTGCCAAATGAAAATGAAAATAAAGCCTTACAAGTCATTCTAAAAGATGGTGCAACAATATTTTTTCAAAGAGAATCAACCCAAACGAATTTTGTAAAAGTTAAATCTCCGAGTTTTTTCAATTTTAAAAAAATAGATTATAATTTAAATTCTGATGAACTTGAAGGAGAATTAGAAGGGTTTGAAGTATACACCGAAAGAGGACAAATCAACAACAAGAATTGCTTTTTTAATATTGGAGCGAATAGCGAAATAAAACTTGCTTCTATAAGATTTAAAAAATCAAAAGACGAATCATATGTTTCAGCAGAATCAGGAACCATAAAATGCTCTTTAGCAAAAGGCACCTTTCTAGTTTTATATAACCAACCAAGAGCAAATAAAATTCTATTTGATGATGGTTCATCTGCCGATTTAATTGGTTTCAGAATGGAGTTTGATGACAATATGAAATCATCAAACATACAATTTGATAATGGGTCAATTTTTAAAATGAAGGTTGAAGATGGAATTTTAGCATTTGGCGACAAGGGCTATCTAAAAATTGTAAATAGTGATGTACAAGCAAATTTATCTTGTGTTTTTCCTTCTTCTGGCAAACCGAATGTTTCAGGAATATTGACCACATTTGATGTTACAATCTCATCTGGCGAATTTGTTCCTAATGACGAGACGTCTTTATTACTTGGTAACGGTACTATTAGGGCTAACAGCCTTACATTAAACAGCACGCAAAAGCCATTTATAACAGGAACTTTAGAAAAATTTGATGTAGCAATTCTCGAAAATTCAACTTTTAATATTCCAAATGGCTTTAATTCTTTACTAGCTCCAGGAGGCTTTATTAAAATGAATAACCCAGCATCGCCAATAAAAATTGATATTGGCAAAGATTATCCCTATGGTGAAATTGAAGTGAATTTACCGTATAAAAGTTTTGACAATGGACTAAATAAAGAATTTACTTTAAAAGATGGAAAAATCAATGGAAAAATTGAGCATAAGCCAACAGGTGCGATTATAGGAAAAGATATAAATATTGATGGGAATTTATTTTTTTCTATACCTAGTGAAATAGGTGGAGGTATTGCCAAAATGAATGTTTCAATTAATGATGGAAGTTTAGTAAAGAATAGTAATCAAAAACCTTCCTTTACAGGCTTTTTATCGTGTACAATCCTATCAGAAAATAAAATAAAATATGTTACGCCAAGGATGACGCCAGACGACAGAACCATCGTTTTTCCCACAACATTAAATGTTTCTTTTGCATCACCTATTTCAATTAACCGTGAGCTATTCACTATTGATGGTAATATCGTAAAAGTAAACTTCTCAAAAAATATTTCAATAAACGTAAACATTCCAGCAGGTTGCGGTGAACATGATATAGACAAAGGAGATTTATGTCCAAGTGATAAAGGACCAGATGATAGAAAAAATTGGCAAGAAGTAGTCAGATACGATGTTAAAGACCCAGGAGGAGTTGCACACATTTACCTTGCACCTGACCAAACATATACTTTTGACATGAAGTTTGATTTAATTTTTGACGCTAATGGTTTTCTTGTACAAGTAAGTGATATGCATCCTAGACAAGCAATAGTTTGGGATAGGGATGGAGGCAAAGGAATTTTGGTTGCGGTGATCTCTGTAATTGGCAGTTTCATATTAGGCCCTGAAGCTGTAATCCCTCTTTTCGTTTTAGGCAATGTAGTCGCTGACGATATTGCTAATAAGTTCATCAATACTCAGATCTATTCGATGTTCACAAAATTTCAGCTAAGAATAAAAAAATAGTAGCGATCCCTTAACTGTAGAAGTTAAGATTTAATCTGACAGTTGGGATTGACTTCTACAAATAATCGCAGTCGGCCTGCCGTGCACGCCCTCCGAACTGCATTTGAAAAGTACAAGAGTTGGCAAGTATTTCTATTAAACCCAGTTCCTCATCAACAAACTTTTGTGTACTTCATATAAAATTTTCTAAAATATCTTTCCCTATTACTATTTAGGCTTATTCACTTGCTGTACTTGCTATAATTGCTAGGGCTGATTTTATTACCGGGAATAACTAAGGTAATCACATAATCAGGATAAACATCTGGAACGGAATAATAAGGAGCAAGGTGAAGAATCTCAGAAAGTGATCTGAAATCATTAATGGGCCCTTTACCTTTCTTCTCGCTTATATCAAACACAACTAAAAAACCAACCTGATTATACGGGTGCACATAGGTCTGCACTTGGGCCAGGTAATCTTTCTTAATCGTTTCCCAGGTAGGCTTGACTTCCGTTTTCTTTACCTCTATAGGAAAAGTAAGCTCAAGTTCCCGGTATATAATATCAATACGGCTTGCACCTACTGTGCCGGTTTCCTCGTAACTATAATAGGAGGCACGGCTGCTGCTAGTGAGTCGGTTAAAAAGGTGGCCCTGAAATACCTTTTCTGCTTTTATGCTGCTATCATAAAGCGGAGCAAAAAAAGGCTTATCCATTATCAGTGATTGGTATTGATACCGAATCAGATCGGATAGAATGCTCATGGAGACGGACAGTTTATCGGCAGGATATTTCGGCAGCAGTTTTTTGATTTGATACATAATAGGCCTTAAAACCTCATCTGCAGCCTTGTACCCGGTTAAGAAATCAACCCGGTTAAAATTCTGATCTATTGCATACCGTAAAGCAAGGGATGCCACGATATCGTTTTCAACTTCTCCTTGATTGCTTAATTCCTTCACATCATACCCAATCTTTTCTGCGTCTAGCTTGGGAAACGCATGGTACAAACGGGCGATTATAGAAGAATTATCTGTGCTTTTTACCGCTTCATGAGCTTGTAGTCTCTCTTTCAGATCAATCAGAAAGGCTGTAAAGGATTTTTCTTCTGGTCCAGCGTTTTGTATAAGCGCATCGATCTTTACAGTACAAGCTGAAAGGTTACTTACATAATATTGTGTAACGAGTTTAGTGGCGATATTTTCAGTAAAGCCTTCATACGACTTGATGAACCTCTTATTTAGGGATCGGTTCAGAATGAGGTCATTGAACGGTTTGTTTAACACCAGCAGTTCTTTTTTGTATTCTGTCCATGCGGGCTCCTGCGTGACAGTGCTGGCTATCTGGTTCAGATTCTTTAAACCTTGCAGAATCTGATACTCTAATAACTCGGTACCTGGCAACCAACCCCATACTTCTCTTTGCCACATAAGCTGTAACAGTCTTCGGTAGTCGGTTTGCGAATCACCAAAAGTGCCGCCAAGTAAAGCAAGGATATAATCAATAAAGGCTTCAAAAAACTGTGCGTCAATCCGGTTTTCCGAAATGGCATCGGCTAGCCTAAAATGGGTTCTGGCGGCGTCCAACTCTCTAACCATATCATCGCTGCCGTTTTTACCGGCCCGGTAGAGGAGGTGAATTAATCCCAGCCTGTAATTAGCTTCTGCAGCTACCTCAAACAGCTCGCTTTGAGCTGCTCTGTTCAGTTCGTTATACACATCCTGATCGTCGCCAAAGAGCAGGAACAGGTATTTCAGTTTGGTGCTAACAATGAAGGAATCATCCGTTAAGCCAACTTCTTCCAGAAGAAAATCTTTTGTGTACTCATAGCGAATTACATCAAGCAAGGTCAATTCCGCCACATACTCAACGGCTTTCCTGCGCAGGTAATTATTTACTTCACCGTTATAAACAGCCTTGAAAAAATTCTTGATTTGCAACCGAGTGCTACCAGCAATCAGTTGATCGCAGGTAATAGTATCAATCCAGTCAATCTTTTCGCCTAGGTCGAGTAGCTTGTATTGATCATATTTAATTGCGCTCGCTACCATAGCTAAAAGAAAAACTCCTTTTCTCCTTTTTCCTCCACTCTTTCTTTATCGGCAGCCGATGCTAGTCCACGCTGAGCCGTACCAACGAACACCTGCAAATCGTTACCGAATCTGGTTTGAATAAACTCTAAAGTAGATTTGATGCCTTCAACAAAATTGGGGTCAGCTTCTTCTTTGGCTGGTGAATCTAAAATAATAAACCGGGGGTGCCGCCCTAATTGGTGTGTTATATCCATTTCAATCAATGATATATAGAGACTGAGCTTTGCTCGTAATTGCTCGCCGGGCGATATCTGATCAAAATCGAGCTCGTTGCCGTGCATAAAGTAGACAACTTTGAAATCGGGTTTTAGCTCTACTTTTTCATAATGTGGCAGCCCCAGCGCATGCAATTGCTCTAAATAGAGTTTTTCAAAAGTTTGCACCGGCCCGGCGCTACGTTCGTTACGTTGCCTTTTCAGCTCCTCCTCGGCTATTTCCAGCGCTTTTATTTTCTGCTCAATTACCTGTTGCTGTTCTGTTGGTGTGTTTACATCATTTTGATAACTAGCCAGCGCCTGTTCCAGTATTGTCTTTTTTGCTGTTAGTTCGCTAAGTTTAGTCATGTGCTGATTCCAATCGTATGGCTTGCTGCCGGACGTATTGATAGCCCGTTGTAGCTCATCTATCTGTTTCTGTAACGAAGCAAAAGGTAAGGCGCTCGCCTGCGCTTCAAGCCTGGCTAAGGACGTTTGTATGCGTTGGATCTGATCATCTATAACTGATAACTCGGCTTTTAACTGGCTCTGATCATTATTCAAAGCCTCATATTGGCTCCTGAGGCGCTCTAATTGCTCCTCGTATTTATCCCTGTCAATTTCTTCAACAGTAATATCATGATCGCCACATAGCCTGCAAGTGCCATTGGTTTTCTCCTCTTGCACCTTGTATTTTTCAACTGCATGGTTGCAATTCGGACAAGATTTTACTTCTAACCCATTAAAAAAAGCGCCAAGCTCCAGATAATCCTTTAAATCGGTAATAGCCCTTATCTTTTTATTTACATCTATTCCATAATCTTCTATCTGCCTTCTAATATTGTTGAACTTACGTTGATTGACTACAAGTAAGTCGTTCAGCCGATTACTTTCTTCCTCGATTTCGAAACGCCTTGCAACTGCTTTTCGGTATTGTTCACGGGCTTGTTCCAACTTCCGCTCATTATCTGATTGCTTTGGCTTTGTTGCTTCTTCGGCCTGGCTTTTTAGCGCCTCAAGATCAGCTACTACTTTGGCTAGCTCCTTTTGCTTTTCTTCTTTATCCTTAGCCTTTGTTGTAGCTTCCTCACCTGCTGCTGGTAATGTGTTCTTGGCCAGCCCTAATTGGTGCTGTAGAAGTTCTCTTTTAACTTTTAACCGGTTTATTGGATAAGTAAGCTCCAGACCTAACAACATCTGAAATATAAGTTCAGACTGCTTCCCGAATACGAGTACATTATAGTCTTCCGCCTCCAGATAAATGGATTTGAAATAAGTTTTCCAACTGGCGCTAGAGGTAAGTAGATTGGGATTGTCCTTTTGGGAAGCGTGTTGTGTCCATTGTAAGGCATAATAGTCAAGCTCCCGGAAGAAGAAGGCCTCCATGTAGTCCGTATAATTACCAATACCGCCCTCAAAAAGTACCTGTTCGCCATCTTCCTGAATTGTTGATTCTCGTTGCCTGCTGCCGTTCTTAAGGCTGAAATGAAAATTTCCTTGTTTATTCCGTGCGATTTTTACAGTATATGCGTTTGTGCCTAACCCGAATTCAAGCCATATTTCATTAATCCAGGAATCAATATCTGGCTTCAGGCCATTACTGCCTGTAAGTGCCAGCTTGATTACCTTAAAAATGGAAGACTTTCCTACAAGATTATCTCCCACCCATAAATAAACACCGTTGTCAAACTGCCTTTCGTACTTAAAATCAATCTCTTCGCCACTGATTGATTTTTTACCAGAAAACTCTACTGAAATAATTTTCAGACTTTTCCCAACCGACAGAGGGCTGTCTTTCTGATAGCCATCTTCGCCTACCGATAAAAGTTCTTTTAATTCAGGTTTTGAAAAGGAGCCATCAAGCTGCTTAAAAACGAAATCTACCAGTTTATCGAGGTCGAATAATGCCTTCATAATGATTGGCTGAAAAGTTGATAAAATCTGTTTCGAACCTGCTGCTCAATATCGTGTATGTAATTTCCGAGCGGCGTATCCCTATATTCTTCAATAGCATATTGCCGGTTTTTAAAACCGCTTCCGGTAAGATCACCAAAATATTGTTTTATCAGGCCGCAGCGATGAAAATACCACTGCGCTGCAGGAACGGTTGATAGGCCATTTTCAATTTTATCAACTGCGTAAGCGGTTAAAAAATATTCTTTCTGAACGTTCTTTAGGCCTGCGCTTTTCTTTTGCCTGAATACTATCAGATCAACAGCAGATAAATAAGCGATTACCTCGTCAAGCTCCTCGTAAGCGCCGTAAAAGAACCGGCGCATTTCGTCGGTTTTCAGTTGCGGCTCGTGGCTATTGAATATTTCAGAAACGATGTATTGTGTAGTGGCAAAATCCGGAAAGTTAGTCTCTTCATGAAGCCTGATCAGCTCGTAGCATAAATAGCTTGGATAACGAATAAGAAAATCAATTTTCTGAATCTTGACTTCGGAGTGAAATACGCTTACCAGGTTTCTTTCCGCGTCATTGCTGTAAGGCTCAGAAAAATAATACAGAATAAGAAGTACACGTAAGCGCTCCCGGTAAGGGTTATTGGTCATAGCTTGCTTGACGATTTGTTATTATGTAGTTGATTTAAATTATTCATTAGTATCAAAAATATAGCAAATTTTCACCTCAACACTCTTTTATCAACAACAAGCACCCTTACTCTAATAATACTCCTTAATATACCCATATGCCTTCTCAAACAACTCTTCTTCTTTGTGCAACTGATACTTCAACAGCGTTTTTCTCAGCGATTTCTGCACCTCCCGTTCGCCGGCTACCGTAGTTTGCCAGCCCGGAAACCGCACAATTTTTACAATCTCATCTATATCATTTACAATGCGCTCTACCACAGCAGGCGTTTTATCGTTGCGCAGTTCTAAAAAAAGATCTGAAAGTGCCGTTTTTGCCGACTTACGCTCGGCCGGTGTATAAATATTCCGCTCGGCGTGAAGTGTATCCTTCGCTATCTGGCAGAGCTCTTTAATAAAATCGATGCTGCTGATCAGGCCTTGCTCCGCCTTTAGCCGCACAGCATCCAGCCGCTCGCTGAGCTTTACAAATTCGGGGTTACCGGCATGGCCTTTAAAACGGCTTATCAACAGGTTTACTAGCTTTTGCGCCGCTTTAGGGTCCCGCTTATTCATCAGGTCGTCTATCACCTCCGCATTCAGCACCATCTCTTCCATGTCGTCGTGAATGCCGGCTACATGAATATGCTCGTGGATGAGCGCCGTAGTTTGTGCGCCGAGGGCATGCCATAGCAGCCGCCCATGATCGTCGGTGGCAGGCCGCACCGATGTGTATACCTGGCTAAGCCACTTATAATCCTGCTGCCAGGCATTCAGCGCCGCGTCGGGGCTAAGCGCTTCCCATACCTTGGATAGCGAGCTGTAATCCTGCGCAAACGCATCCCGCTTTTCTACTGTGTTGATGCAATCCTGCGCCAGGCTCAATCCTTCAAACCCTTCTATACTGCGGTCGCAGCCCGGAAAATGTGCCAATGCTTTTGCCATCAGCAGTGGCAGCATGTCTTTTAACTCCTGCAGGCTGGAAACAACCGTTTTTACGCTTTCTTCATCAAAAGCCAGCGCTTTTGCCGTATCATCGAACACGCCGAAATAGTCGACAATGCGGCCGAATGTTTTATTGGGAAATAGCCGGTTGGTACGGCAAATGGCTTGCAGCAGCGTATGATCTTTCAGCGATTTATCGAGGTACATCGTCTGCAGAATGGGCGCATCGAAGCCGGTGAGCAGCTTGGCCGTAACAATCAGGAAATTTAATGGCGATGCGCTATCATTAAAGCGTTCTACCAGCTTTTCCTGGCCATCTTTATCCAGGCTCCAGGCCTGCTTAAAATCAAGGGTATCGTTGGCTGTGGTGGAAATAACGACGGCGCTTCCTTCCGGGTCAAACACTTTATCCAAGGCTTCTTTGTACAATACGCAGGCTTCCCGGTCGGGCGTCACAATCATGGCTTTAAAGCCCTGCGGCGCTACATGCTCGTGGTAATGCTTTACAATATCGGCCACAATGGTGCCGATGCGCTCCGGCGATTTTAGAAAGACCGACATTTTAGCGGCCTTCTGGCTCAGCAGATTGCGGTCGGTTTCGCTCAGGTTGTTCGCCATTTCGGTAAAGGCGAGGTCCAGGTTTTCTTTGTCGATATGAATATTGGGCAGGCGCGGCTCAAAGTGCAGCGGCAGCGTTTGCTGGTCGCGGATGCTATCCTGAAAAGTGTACCGGCTCAGGTAGCCGCCTTCGTCTTCTTCGGCGCCAAAGGCCCAGAAGGTATTTTTATCGGCCTTATTAACCGGGGTGCCGGTAAGGCCAAACAGAAAGGCATTGGGCAGGGCAGCCCGCATTTTCCGGCCCAGGTCGCCTTCCTGCGTGCGGTGTGCCTCGTCTACCATCAGTATGATGTTGTCGCGGCGGTTCATGTCGGGGTAGGCATCCTTAAACTTGTGCACCATTGAAATAATGATCTTGCGGGTGTCCTTCTCCAGCAGATCGTGCAGCTCTTTAATGCTGTCGGCATTTACCAGGTTGGGCACTTCGGTAGCGTTGAAGGTGCCGGATATTTGTGTGTCCAGATCTACCCGGTCAATAACTATAATTACGGTAGGGCTTTTCAGCTCGGCCATACGGCGCAGCTTTTGCGCAGCAAATACCATGAGCAGCGATTTGCCGGAACCCTGAAAATGCCAGATGAGCCCTTTTTTTACTTTGCCGGCTACAACCCGTTCTGTAATGGCGTTGGCGCCTTCGTACTGCTGGTAGCGGCTGATGATCTTGATCTTGCGCTTTTTGCTGTTGGTGGCGTACAGCGTAAAATTTTGCAGGATGTCGAGCAGCACACGTGGCTTTAGCAGGTAGCTCATTTGCTTTGCCACATCCTGCAGACCGGCAAAATGCGCCAGCTCGTTCTGCTCTTCTTCCAGCCGCCACGGGCACCAAAACTCCAGCGACGTACGCACCGCACCATAAAAAAAGGCTTTGCCTTCTGTGGCAAAGCTGAGAATGTTGGGTACAAAAAGGGCGGGAACGGCTTCTTCGTACACATGGTGTATTTCGTAGGCGCCATCCAGCCACGATACGGCGGGGCGTACCGGCGTTTTGGCTTCGCCTACCACTACGGGTATGCCATTGATAAGCAGCACAATATCCGGAATCTTGGTTTCGCGGGCCCGGATGGTATATTGATTGATGAGCTGGTAGGTGTTGTTGGCAAGCCGGTCAAAATCGATGAGGCTGACGGATACATGCGCCCCGTCTTTACCGAAGGGCATGGTCATTTCGCCCCGCAGCCACTTAGCAAATACTTCGTTGGCCTTTACCAGGCCTACATTGCCTACGGTGATGAGGATGGCCCTTAGCTTGTGTATCACTTCCTCAGCCCTGTCGGGCTGCGCCGCTATTTCGGGGTTTATGCGGATGAGGGCTTTGCGCAGCTCGCCTTCTACCAGCACTTCGGTTATCTCCCGCTGCGGCGCCCCGGCGGGCACATATTGCCAATTGGCGGCTTCGTAGCGGGTTTCGGGCTCGGCTATATTGTCGGCGTTGAGGTTTACGCCGGTCAGCTCTTTTACAATGAAGTGCTCTACGCTGTTGAGTTCATTAAAGGGCATAGGCGGTGTTTACTGGGTGGTAGCTAACTATTCGATATTAATAATGTTTTCTGCATGAATGGTCATATTCCAATTCTCATCAAATTTGTTCTGGGTTGCCAAATTATTATAAGGAATAAGCTGCTTACGACGATTTGAAACATAAGCCTTACGAGTTGTAAATGCGGCTAAATTGCCATCACGTTCATAAAGCTCTACAGTAGCCTCAATCTGTTTAAAGCCCCCACCTGCCCATCTATCTTTTTTATCTTTAAGCTCTACAAAAACAATAGTTGAACCGTAACTGAGAATTCCATCACAGCGACTTGCCATAGATTTATCTGGACGTAGGATTTCAACACAATTGTCTATCGCTGTGAAGTTGACGCCTATTGTTTGGGAATTTATTACAGTTGCAAGCCATAAATCTTCAGAATCTTCACTGATATAGGCTTGCGTTTTTTTACGCTCATCTTCATCATCACATAAACCAAATATTTGCGCCGAGGAACTTGTTGTACAGGCGGCCTCATTCCAATTTATACTCATGCTTTCTGTCTTATATTTATTAAGTCAGAAAAAAGCTCATTGATTTGCATAAGTCGCTCGTTCAGGTCGTTTTCATCTGTCGGTATTCCACCTTCTGTTTCTAATTCCTTAATGGTACCATTCTTCTTTATTTCGTAAATAATAACATTCTCCGGATTTATTGCAGAAATGAGGGGAACAATTTCAGACACTTTACTAATCAGTGCTTCATCTGGATTCTTGGTCTTGAGTTGCTTAATTACTTTTGCGGCTTTAATGGCAAGGCTTATATAGCTGACCAAATAAGGGCTATGAGTTGTAATCAATAATTCATTGGCCGCTGTGCTGTTAGTAAACTCCAATAGAGCATTCAGCATCTTCCGTTGCGAATCCGGAAAAAGATTTTGCTCCGGCTCTTCTACAATGTTCTGGAACCCGGTTATGCTGTATCGCTCTGCCGCTTTATTCAGCATAATTTTTCTTACATCTTCCGACAAGCCCGGAGTATTAAGAATTTTATCAACCTCCTGCTCAAGGGCTCTTTCCTCCTCGCTGCTTCGTTTACGGGTAAACTTGTCAGATTTTTCTCTGAGCGATTGCGATAAATACCTGCTTACGACAAACAGCGGCGCTACCGACTGTATGCCGCTGGAGGCCTCGGAAAGGCGGATCCTGTATTGATTATCCGTGCCGTGGATGTAAGCCGTTTCTGTTTGATGGCCGTAGCTCAGCTCAACGCCATCTACCGGCAATGCCAGGCGACCGGATAATTTTTCGAGCGCCGCCCTGAATTCGTCCCAAAAAGTGCCAAGCGATGCTGGCAGTCCGGGAATTTTATCGGGGTTAGACGCAACGCTCAGGAAATTCCGTTCAGACCCTACATACATGATTTTAGGTATGTGGTAACCCATGTCTTTGCCGGGCATTACGCGGCTGGTCATGCGCTCATCCCGGTAGCTTAGCCGATAAGCGTCACCTTCGTAATCAATTTCTGTATTGGGGCCGAAATAATTTTCTATTTTATGGTAGCGGGCATATTCTTCCAGTATGTTTAAGCGGCTCAGATCATCTCTCTGGGTTAACCTGCGTTGAAAAAGCGCTTTTTCCATCCAAGACAAGGTGGAGATCATTTTGGCAATGGCGCTTTTACCCGTGCCGTTGTCGCCAATGAAGAGCGTTACCTTCCGGATGTCCATCCAGCTTTCGTGCTCAGCTAAGCCACTGCGAATTGGACCAAAATTTTTAATTCTTATACGGCGCATATTGTTTCAAAGATTGCACTATTTTCCGATATGGCAAATGGGAAGCTTGCTAAATGCTTTTGCTTTTAGAAGATTTGGTTGATAAGGTGCTTTTGGATGGTTTTACTTACTCTTATAAGCTCTTTCGTCTTATCAAGCTCGTTTTCAAACTCGTTCATTATTTCTCCAAAAATTATCCTTTGTTCAGGCTGTGGCAGATGAATTTTAAAAAAATCAAAGAAATCTGATTGAACTCTTTTCTGGCCCGCAGACCCAACCATTGCTTTTTCTGCTTCTTTTCTAAAAGAACTCATCCTTGATAGGTAAAAGCAGTATAGTTTATCTGATTTGTTTAAAGGGCGAATTACGTGAAATTCTGTACTCCCAAAGCCAATCTCATTTACTAATCCTTTCGCCAATGCTCCTTTGCCATTTTCCATGCAAGGTGTGATTTTAGCAAAGAGAATATCTCCATCACCAAAATAGGTAAACCCTTTTTTCACTTCGTTGAGTGTTTTAACTTGATGATTTAAAACTTTGCCTTCCTCAGAAACATCAGCCATTGCCAAAAAAGACACTTTTAATTCAGGGTCTCTAATCTCCCGCTTCATGCGAGGATTGATCTCTGCGATATTGCTTAATGAAGAAAGAGGTTGCGTATTGTCTTCAAAGTTGTTCAGGCCATATATTGTTTGGCCTTGATTTAATTTCTGTAATAACTCTTCATACCGCTCTACCACCTCATCTCCCGCCCAAAGCAATTCCGCCAGCCGAGCCTGTTCTTCTTTTGGCGGCAGCAGTAAGCTATATTTTGCCAAATCCTGAAACTTGGTGCGTGGCGAAAGGGAACCAGCAGAAGTTTGCACGGCAAACTCAAAAAAACGGTCGGCCTGCACTACAAAAGGTAATAGTCGCGGATCTATCATTTCCCCAATAGCTTCCAACACCAGAATGTCACCGCTGCAGATGCCGGTAAAATCGGCTACGGCAGCTTTTTTCTGGTAAGCACGGCGCTTGCCAAAGAGCACATGCCCCGGTTTAAACCTCTTGGTAAAAGTGGTGCCGTCTGCAATGTTGCCCCAGCTTTTAAGGTGCAGGTTGCCCGGCTCTATATGTTCTAAGCCTATGTAGCGATCGATGCCGGTTTGCAGCGGCAACCGCTCAGTGATATTCAAATTGCGGCATACATCGCCCAATAAAACTTTTTTCCAGCCTTTCCTGTCAATTGCCATTATCGTAATTCCTCAATAAGATTGCGAACGGAGCTGCGCAGCCGGGCTGCATCTTCCGTCCAGTTGTGTATCAAATCTTCCAGCTTGTGCAGCGGTTCGTCGGCGCTGCTTTGCGATGTATACAGGCTGATATTAAGATTACCATCTTTTTCCAGCACCGCTTCATTACTCACCACTTTGGCAAAGCCGGCTACATCTTCACATGCCTTATAAGCGCCGTAGATGCGCTGTATATGCGCTTCTTCCAGAAAGGCAACGGTTTTTTCCTGCCGAAGCTCTTTTACCGCGTTGATAAACAGGATTTTGCCCCTGCGCTCCGGCGGCTTCTGCTTCCGGCAAATGAGCAGGCAGCTTTCCATAGGCGAGTTGTAAAACAGGTTGGGGCCGAGGCCTATTACGCAATCTACCACGTCCTCGCCAATCATCTTTCGCCGCATGGCGGCTTCCGCATCCCGAAAGAGTATGCCGTGCGGCCACAGCACCACGCTTCTACCGGTTTTGCCATCCAGGCTTTTGTGTATATGCTGCTGAAAGGCATAATCGGCGCAGCCTTGTGGTGGTGTGCCCCAGATGTTGCGGCCATACAGGTCGGCTGCCCAAGCTTTGGCATCCCAGCTTTTAATGCTGTAGGGCGGGTTGGCCAGTATTACGTCAAAGGTCTTCAGCTTGTCCTGCTCCAGCAGGCCGGGATTGCTGAGCGTATTGCCCCGCACTATCCGAAAATCTTCTATGCCATGCAGAAACATGTTCATCCGGGCAATGGATGAGGTAATGAGGTTGATCTCCTGTCCGTAAAGCTTCAGGGTGCGGTATTCCCGGCCGGAGGCTTTTAGCTGCAGAGCGCCGTTGAGCAGCAGCCCGCCGCTGCCGCAAGTGGGGTCGTACAGGCTTTCACCGGGCTGCGGATCGGCAATAAGGGTCATCAGCCGCACTACGGTGCGGTTGGTGTAAAACTCGGCGGCGGTGTGCCCGCTATCGTCGGCAAACTGCTTAATGAGGTATTCATAGGCATTGCCCAGCTCATCCTGCGGCACCTGTTGCAGGTTTAGCTGGTGGCGGCTGAAGTGTTCTATCAGGTTGGTCAGCGTTTCGTCGCTCAGGCGGTCCTTATTAGTCCAGCCGGCATCGCCAAATATGCCAAAGAGGGCTTCGGGTTTGGCTTTTTCTACTTCCCGCATGGCGCTTTGCAGGGCAGCGCCTACATTGCGTATTACCTGCCGCACATCGTTCCAGTGCGCCCCGGCGGGTATCTGAAAGCGGTGGTTTTCGGCAAAGGCGGCGTAGTCGAGGTCGTTGCCGCCTTCCTGCAGGGCTTGTTCATACTCTTCGTCCCATACATCGGAGATGCGCTTGAAGAAGAGCAGCGGAAAGATGAATTGCTTGTAATCGCCGGCATCTATATGGCCCCGCAGGTAGGTGGCGGCGCCCCAGAGGTATTTTTCAAGTTGTTGTTGGGTCATGGGTGCAAACTGTATTGAATTTGAAAACGACTCAACTTGTTTGAATTGGCAACAGCATCCATTTCTAAATAAATGTATTGAAAGCGATCAGGGAAAGTATGCATTAGTTTATCACCTAAAAATTTAGACAATTCCCATCTGTTTTTGCTTTTCGGTGCCTGAATCAACCATTGAACGAGAATGATTTTTAGTGACGGGTCCTCTTCCATTACAGGCCAATATTTTAAAACGTTGGTGCAAGGGTGCTGCTGCCCCTTTTCAATTTCATAGAATACAGACCATCCGTCGTGAAACGTATCTGCCCCATCGGGCCCCCCCCAGTAAAAACTATCACGCTTACATCGGATTCCCTTTTCAACTTCAACGGGTTTTGTTGCCATGCCAAGTTTTGTCCGAATGGCATTTATCGCCTCTAAATTGGTCATGCTAACTGATTAGTTGAAATTGTTTTAATAACTCTTTAAACCGATCCTCCGCCTGCCAGGCTGCATTGGCGGCGGCTTCCAGCGCATTCAGCGCCTCTTCTAAATCAGGCAAAGTCTCTGTAGTTTCCTTTGCTACATACAGTGGTATATCTTTCCAGCACAGTGGGATCCGAAGCTTGGAATTCACGTGACTTGAAGTCGCGGC
>JADMIO010607037.1_pt1 | contig 48466 bp, 59 predicted proteins | sample 8958161 | NCBI WGS metagenome assembly JADMIO01 (sample SAMN16585339, study PRJNA669376) | soil metagenome | isolation source: Crop rotation soil | place: USA: Cullars Rotation, Alabama | collected 2011
TTGGATTCGGACCCGCCGGTGTGCGAAAGTGCTGCGGTCTCAAGTGGAGGGAGCACTCATGCTGACGATCGAACTCGCAGAGCAGGCCGACACAACCGTGAAGAGAGTCCACGACCTCCTCCGAGCAGGGCGATTACGGCGGCCGCCGATGAACCGGAGAGGCGAATTTACGTGGGACGCCGCTGACGTCGAGGCCGTGAAAGTCGCTCTGGCGACGCCGCGCAAGGCGGGCCGCAAGCCGCTGCAGGCCCAGGCCAGCTAATCGCCCAGCAGGAGTATTTGGTTCAGGGATGAAGTGGCAACCGCCGCCTGGGTGGCACCAGACGGCGGCGAAAGCGAAACTCAGGCATCAAAGGCATTGCGATGGCAATTCTATCATTCCCAGACCGTTCCCGCAAACGGTCCGCACGCGGCTCCGCTGCGGTACCCGACCAATCCCCCGACCATTTGTCCGCAGGCCAGGCCGCAGCAGCCCTCGGCAACGACGTCGCCGCAGAGCTGCTCCGCCACGCTCATCACGTCGGTTTCGACGGCGAACCGTCAATTGACGACGACCGCCTTGCCGACCTCCTCGGCTTGATCGACCTGGGCCAGGAGCCGACCGGCGACTGAGCCCGCACACAACAACGCGATACCGGCAGGGACGCCGCGGCAAGGGGCGGTCGCGTCAGCGCCGAACGAGCGACCGCGAATCTAAGTCGGCGACCAGAACTGAGACCGAGGTATGACACCCGATCGCGACAATTCCGCCAGCAACGGCGACGCCTGCAGCAACGGCCACACGAACCACGTCGGCGAGAACGGTACTCCGCTTCCCCCGCTGCCCTTGCTGCCGCAGCACCATACCGACCTGAGGAAGTCGGGGATCTCGGACGAATGGATTCGCAGGGCTCGTCTCTACAGCATCGATGACCAGACCAGGGTGGCCAAGCACCTGAACCGGCGAAAGGATCACGACTTCGGCTGTTGCTTGTGCATACCGTTCTACTTCGGCCCGGACCAGGAGAAGACAGACTACTCCCGCCTCAAACCGGACCGGCCCAGGCCCAGGAAAGGCAAGGCGGGCGAGGTCAACAAGTACGAATCGCCGTGTGGATCGCCAAACCGAGCCTATCACCCGCCCGGCATCTTCGACGCCCTCAAGAACGCTCAGACGCCGATCATTCTGACGGAGGGCGAGAAGAAAACGCTCAAGGCCTGTCAGGAGGGGTTTCCCTGCCTTGGTCTGGTCGGTGTCTGGGGTTGGAGCAGGAAGCGGGAGAAAGGCCCGGACGGCAAGAAGATCGGCGACATGCAGTTGATTGACGACCTCCAGAGAATCGACTGGACGGGGCGTCAGGTCTTCATCGTCTTCGACAGCGACGCCAACGAAAAGGCGGACGTTCGCCTGGCCGAATTCAAGTTGAGCGAAGTTCTGCAGCGCCACGGCGCAATCCCGCTGGTGGTGCGACTGCCCCCAGGACCGACCGGGCGAGACGGGAGACCGACCAAGCAGGGACTCGACGATTACCTCTGTGCACACACAGCCGACGAGTTCCGTCAGTTGCTGACGAACGCAGCACCGGCGAAGAAACCGACGTCGGTAATCGAGAGCCTTAATGACCCGCACCGTCTGGCTCGTCTCTATTTGCTGGCTCACGCTGATCACGCCGAGGGGCCGCTCCTGCGGTACTACCGCGGGGAGTGGCACCGCTGGAACGGGCGAGCCTATCGAGCCGAGCCGGAGGAAGAGTTGCGCGGACACGTCACCCGCTTCTGCAACGAGCAGTTTGAGCGGGACAACCTCGACGCACAGCAACGTTGCTCGGGAGAGGACAGCCCGCCTGAAAAACTCAAGGTGACCACAGGACTGATCGGCAACGTCCTGCAGGCCCTGCTGGGCGAGTTGGGACTGTCGCAGTCCAACAATGCCCCGTTCTGGCTCGACGGCACCCAGTCGACGAACTTCGTCAGCGTCCGCAACGGGTTGCTCGACATCGATGCCTTCCTGGCTGACAAACCCGACCTGCTGCGGCACCATACCCCGCTCTGGTTTTCGCCAGCCACCTTCGATTTCGCTTTCGACCTCCGTGCTCAATGCCCGAAGTGGATGAAGTTCCTGGAGCGAAACCTCGAAGGGGACCTGATCAGAATCGGCCTTCTTCAGCGGTGGTTTGGCTACTGTCTGCTGTTCGACGCGACCCGACAGAAGTTCCTGCTTATGCTCGGCGAAGGCAAAAACGGGAAAAGCGTCGCGTGTGCCGCCCTGACAGCGCTCCTTGGTAGCGACAACACCTCGTCAGTCCCTCTCGAGCTTTTCGGCCAGCGGTTCCATCTGTCGGGGACGCTGGGAAAACTGGCCAACATCGTCGCGGAGGTTGGGGAGCTGGACAAGGTCTGCGAGGCTGCTTTGAAAGCGTTCGTGAACGGTGACGGCATGACCTTCGAGGAGAAGTTCAAGAAACCGTTCAAGACCCGTCCCACGGCCCGTCTCGTCCTGGCCACGAACAACTCGCCGGAGTTCCGGGACAAGTCCGACGGCATCTGGCGGCGAATCCTGTGCCTGAAATTCAACGTGCAGATCACGGAAGAGGAACGCGTCGTCGGCATGGACACCCCGGAGTGGTGGATCAAGAGCGGAGAGCTGCCGGGGATCCTGAACTGGGCTCTGGCGGGCCTCGCACTGTTGCGCCGGGAGCAGGTGTTCGTGATGACGGCAGAGCAAGAAGCCGCCGTCGACGAGCTTCGCCGCGCCGCTAACCCGGCACGTCGCTTCCTCCTGGAATACTACGAACCCGGCGACGGGACCGTCGAGAAAGGAGCGCTCTACCAGCACTACGGCAACTGGTGCCACCAGAACGGCTACATGGCTCTGAGCGAGGGGAAACTGGCAGCGGAGGTGTACCGCACCTTCAAAACTGTCCAGGCAAAACGGATGGGAGCCAAGAAAGAGCAGCGACGGGAGCAGGTCTACGCAGGACTCGTCGGGCCGCTCGAGTAGGGTTTCGCGTCAGGGTAGTCAGGGTAGTCAGGGTTACACCTATTATCTATCGCGTGGAAAGGTAACCGCAGATGGGTACGGTAGTGATGAGAGAAAAGGGGGGGATAATAGGCGGGACCCTGACTACCCTGACTACCCTGACGGAATCGCCCCTGGAGTTCTTGCTGCGGCGGTTTGGGACGGGAATTGAGGCTACGCCTGAATCGAGGCCCGCTTGCGATCCGGTCCCGTCTCCCGCGACCTCGACAGCCGTTCCCGACGCTCCTGCCGGTCCTCAGGAGGAGCAGAAACTTCCCGGCCCGACCGTCCTCGACAGCGGCGATACTCCGTCGTTCTTGCTGGTTACTGACGCCGCGATCCTGCAGACGGTTGCCATCGCCGTCGACAACTCGTCGTGCGTTGCTGTGGATCTCGAGACCACCGGATTGAATCCGCGCACTGACCGCGTGCGCCTGCTCACGGTGGCGTGCGACACGGTTGACGGCGGTTCGTTCGCGTACCTGGTCGACTGTTTCGCGGTCGACCCCCGACCGTTGTGGCCGCACCTGGCCGACGCAACGCTGGTCATCCATCACGCGCAGTTCGACCTCGGCTTCCTCTGGCAACTCGGCTTTCGTGCCGGGAAAGTTCGCGACACGGAAATCCTTTCCCAGCTGGTTCACGGCATTCCGCAACAGAAGGGGTTCTTTCGTCTGAAGGAGACGCTGGCCCGGGAACTGCACGTCGTCATCAGCAAGGACGAGCAGAAATCCGACTGGTCGAAGCCGGTCCTGACTGCGGAGCAGATCGAGTACGCGGCCGCCGACGTCGAGCACCTTCGACCGCTCCTTCAGGTGCTCGAAACCAAGATCGCGGAAACTGGGCAACAGGCGGTCGCGGACCTTGAGTGCCGTTGCCAGCTCGGCATGGTGTGGCTGGCCGCTCAAGGCGTCCCCGTAGACGGCGCCCAGGTCCAGGCACACGCTGAAGCCGCCGTGCAGGCCCAGGCGAATGCTCAGGCGAAACTCGACAGTCTGGCCGCGATCCCTGGCGACGCCTTGCCCGGGTGCCACCGCTGGAACTGGGACAGCCACCTTCAGATCAAAGAAGCCTTTGCCCTGTCGGGCTGTCCGGTCGAGAGTACTGCTGACGAGGCCCTCCTGGACGTCGAGCACCCGCTGGTTGACGCCTTGCAGGCGTATCGCACGGCCGGCAAGTTGGCGTCGGAGGCAACGGGCGTCCTCGAGAAAATCGAAGGCGGGCGGCTCTATCCCGACTGGCGGCAGATGGGCGCCCGAACAGGACGCATGGCGTGTGCCCGTCCAAACATGCAGCAATGCACCAAGGCCGGATTCCGGCACGTCTTCGCGGCACCGGCGGGGTGTGTGCTGGTGAAGGCGGACTACAGCCAGATCGAGCTACGGATCGCGTGCAAGGTAGCAAGTGAGCGCGTCATGCTCGAGGCCTACCGTCAGGGACAGGACATCCATCGGCTGACCGCTCAACGCATCACCGGCAAGCAAGAGGTGACGAAAGAGGAACGCCAGCTCTCGAAGCCCGTCAATTTCGGTCTCATCTACGGTCTGGGCGTTCCCAGTCTGATGAAGAAGGCCAAGGGCGATTATGGCGTCATCCTCACCCAGGCCGACGCGACCCGCTACCACCAGGCGTTCTTCGACTCTTACCCGGCGATTGCCCGTTGGCACAACGCCATCAAGCGGGGCCGTGCTACGGAAACGCGTACGCTCACCAGCCGCCGCGTCCTCGTTGAGGCCGATCATTTCTACGGCGGCAAAGCGAACTACGTCATTCAGGGCACCGGCGGCGACGGCATCAAGCTCGCCCTGGCGCTGCTCTGGGAGCGACGGGACCAGTGTCCAACCGCGGTTCCGATTTTGGTTGTCCATGATGAACTGGTTCTGCTGGTCCCGGAGGCGGACGCCGACGCCGCCAAGGCCTGGCTGGTCGCTGCCATGAAAGACGCAATGGAACCACTGATCGCCCCTGTTCCTGTCGAGGTTGACGCCACGATTGCCCCAACGTGGGGCGGTTGAGTTTTGTCCATTCCAACAGAGGAGAGTACCGCGTGACCGACACCATCACCGCCATCGCCGCCGAACTGAAAGCGACCCTGTCGAAGATCGACCGCACGGCGACGTCGAGCAAGACCGTGCCGCCGATGATGCTGGCGGAAACGGCCGTCGCGTTCGGCCAGATCCGCAAGAAGCTGAACAAGCTGGCCGACCGGCTCGATGCTGTCGGGCAAGGGAAAGGCTAGGCCATGTTCTCGGACGTTCAAATACCGTTCGGCAAGCACGCCGGGAAGCCGCTGCACACCGTGCCGATCGCGTACCTGAGATGGTTCGCGGAGTCGTGCGACAACGCTTCGCCGTGGCTGGTCATGTCGGTGCGGAGTTACCTCGACCAGCTCGAGGACGACCGCTTGCCACCGGTGCCACCGTCAGCCGTGCGGACGGTCTACGCACTTGTCGAGGCCTGGTTCTACACCGAAGCGGGCCAGCCAGGGACGCCGTTTTGCGAGGAGTTGCGGGCCAGTCGACACCGGCTCTTGGCCAAACTGGCGGCGACGTTCGGCGAGGACTGCCCGCCGTTCGCCACGGCACCCATGCCGGACAGACGAGCGGCCAGGCTCGACCCCGGTCACGGTCTCCAGGGGCCGCACCAGCAGCAGGGGAGCGAGGTGCCACGATGACCAACCCGCCGCTCGGCGACGGCGAGACGGGACCGCTCCGCCTGACGTTGGTGCCGCAGCGCGACCCCGACGGCATACCGGCGGCTGTGCGGTTCCGCCGCCTGCTCAAGATCGCGCTGCGGTCGTTCGGCCTGAGATGCACGGATATTGAGCCGGTGACACCGACGGGGCCGCTCCAGGCAGAGCGTGAGTGTGACGGGGACCGGCCAGCGGGAGTAGGCTGAGAGGGAGAGGTGACGCCGATGCGCTACGCCAGCCATGACCATGACGCACTGAGAGCCGCCGAGCGGCTGCTGCGCGATAACCCATGCACGACGGATGGCCGCATCGCTCACTTCCTCCGGTTGCCCGTCGGCGCCGTGCGTCAGGTTCGGCACCGGCTGCAGTTGCCGACCAGTGTCGAGGCCCAGCGAGCGAAGCGGACCACCGACCTGGCCCGGCTGCAGGAGGTGTGAGCCATGCCCGGACCACTGACGCCAGCGCGAGCCGCCCCGGTCGAGCAGGCCCTGCTCGCCGACCCTTGCATCGCTGACGAGGCCCTCGCCCGACTGCACCGGATGGCCCCCACCATCATCAGCAGATTACGGCAGCGGCTATCACTGCCGTCCTCAGTCGAGGCTCGACGCCAGCGCAACGAGCAGCTTGTCAGGCAGGAGTTGACGGCCGATCCGACCGTGGGCGACAGAGTGCTGGGGACCAGGCTGCACATCGCCACGGCGCTGGTGGCACAGGTGCGGAGGACGCTCGGGCTACCGAGTGCCAAGCGGGCTCAGGCAGCGAAGCAGCGAGCAGCACAGCAGACGGGAGGGTGACGCCATGCCGAAGACCATCGACCGCAAGACCAGCGCCGCGATCGAGGCCGACCTGATCGGCGATCCAAAGCTCTCCGACCTCGGACTGGCCAAACGATACGGTTGCTGTGCTCCGACGGTGAAACGCATCAGGCAGCGACTGAACCTCATGCGTGCCAGGCGGGCGAAGGTCACGGCGGCGCCAGTCGAGGCCGCTCCGCCTGCGGCTGCCGATGTCGAGCCGGTCCCTGCCGTGGTCGAGGTGCCATCACCACCGACCAGCGCCGTCGAGGTGCCAGCCGCCGGGGTGTCGCCGGTCGAGCAGGCCCAGGGGACGACCGCCGCCCAGCAGGCCGAGGACGTCGGGTCGCAGGCCGAGCCCACCCCCGACCATGTTGTCGAGGCGGACCACGTCCGTGAGGCCATCGCCGCCACGCTGATGGCTGCACCGACTCTCAGCGACGCCGCCGTGGCCAAGACTCATGGGGCGTCTGTCGACACGGTGCGAGAGGTGAGAGCCGCCGCAGGATTGCCAACCTTTCGGGAGGCCCAGGCCGCACCTCCGCCCACGCCAGCAGGCAAGACCACGCCCCAGGACAGCCGGCTCTTGACCCCCAGGCTGGCAGCACTGGTGCCGAGGACGTCGACCACCAGCGGCGCCTATGTGGAGCTGTTCGCCGGTCTGCAGCCGGTCGTGTGCCATCTGAACGGGTGGCAGGCTCCGCAGAAGATCGTTCATGATGACTGCTTGGCCCTGTGGGCGTTCTATCGCGTCTGCTCTGACCCCGACCTCTTCGGCGAGTTTCAGCGTCGGCTCCAGGGGCTGGCCCTTCATCAGCAGTTCTTCGACGACGCTCTGGCACGCGCCCAGGAGCCGCTTTCCCCGCAGGCCCGCGACGGCGCCGTGATCGCCAGGGCCGTCGACTTCTTCGTCGCCACGAACCAGAGCGACGGGCGCCGCCGCCGAGTGTTCCTGACCCCCCGCCGTGGCAAGCGGGGCAAGTGCGCCTCGACCCGCGACTGGGCCGCAGCGGTCGAAGGGTTGCCCAAGCTGCACGCTTCCCTGTCGGCATGTATCGCGGTCACCGGCGCCCCGGGCGACGTCCTCGACGACCATGCCGACGGTGAGGACGTTACCGTCTTCTGCCGGTTGCCGCTCTGGTTCACTGGGGAGCGACGGCAAGAGCTGCTCGACGACCTTGAGGCGTCCGACGCCCGCGTGATCGTGGCCAGTGCCGAGCCGGCCAGGGACGCCGAGGACACGTTCCGGGGCTGGTCGCGGCTGACCATCCGGCATCGGTCCGGGCTGGCAACGGTGTGGTTGTCGTTCCAGCCGAGCCATGAGGCGCTGACGCTGGCCAGTCCAGATAGCACACGACACGGACGGCGAGCGTGAGAGACATCGACCCGCCAGTGACCCCTGAGTTTCTCGATTTCCGGGCCGCCTGGTTCGCCGCTATGGGTTGTCTCGAAGCGGCCGCGACCTCATACGCCGACGCGATCCGGTCCGAACGGCAGGACTCGAAGTTGCACACGAACCGTCTGTGCCGAGCGGCAGTCCTGCTCCAACGGGTTGAGCGGCAGGGGCAGGCCCTCGGCATTGACTGCCTACAGCTCGGCTGGGCGCTGTTCGATACGCCCCGGCAGTTGGCGTTGCGAGAGGCCGCCCTCGGCATCGTTGGCCAGGACGACAAGGCGGACGTCGGCACCGTCCGGCGGCTGACCTCGACCGCGATGCACTACCCCATAGCGGAGTGCGATACCGACGATGACGACGATGAGGATGACGAGAGTGGTATGATTGAGTGACAACCGAACCAACGAACGACTAACAGGGTAATCGGCACAGGACGACACAGGTGAGTACCGGGCGGACGAAGTTGGGCAGGAAACAGGAGCAAGCGATAGCCGCCTTGCTCTCCGAGCCGAACCACGAAGCCGCCGCCCACAAGGCCGGTATCGCGGAGTCGACGCTGACACGCTGGCTCACGCTCCCCGAGTTCGCCGCCGCCTACCGGGCCGCTCGTCAGCGTGTGCTTGAGGATGCCATCGGCGAGCTGCGGCGGGGCGGTCGTGAGGCTGCTGAGACTCTGCGGGCGAGCCTCAAGACGGACAGGGCCGGGGATCGGATTCGGGCCGCTGATGTGCTGCTCAATCACCTCTTCCGGGCCGTCGAGCTGGGCGAGCTGGCCGAGCGGATTGCCGCCCTTGAGGCCGTTCAGCAGGAGCGGGAGGACGATGCCGAACAGGAGCGGGAGGACGATCAGCCGTGAGTTCATCCCTCCGCCGCCGTGTCGACAAGTTGGAGGACGCGGCCTTGTCGGTGTTCCAGTCCGAGGACCCGGGCGACTGGGAGCCGATCTTTCGGCGTCTGGGCCGTCACGTTCCTCAGCGGCAGCGGGCACAGTATCAGGCCGACCTGCTGGCCCTGAGTGCCGCCGTGCGGGACGGCGACCAGTTGGCGGTGCGGAAACCGTTCGGGGCGCTGCCGGCCCTGTTTGAGACCATGCTGGACGCCGGCCAGGTCACTGCTCTGGAGTTGATATGAGGCGCGACCTCGACCGCCGCCTGGCCAAGCTCGAGGCCGCCGCCGCCGAGCAGCAGGACCAGCCAGAGCGATTCTCGCCCCGGGAGTGGCTCGAGGCCTTCGGTTCGCCGGAGGTCCGGGCGTTCTGTGCTGGCGAGCCGGACTACCAGGCCGCCCTTGACGCGTTCGATGCCGAGGTGCGGGACGGTGCCAGGCTGTTCAGCCAGTCGAGTTGGTTCTGGCTCTGGGAGATGATCCAGCGACGCCGACGTGGTATCCCACCGCTGACCGAGCAGGAGTGGGCGGAGCTGCGGACGTGGTTCCTTGGCACGTATGACGACCTTCGCCGTTCCTCCCTACCCTGCTTGGTCGATGAGACGCCCTACGGCAGAGCAGCGGTTCCGCCGGCGATCGCGGGCTATAACCTCGACCTGGCCGACGTTCGAGACTGGTTCCTGAACAAGTCGGCACGGCAGCGGGGCGCCGGTCGAGTTGCTGCCGCTGTGCGATTTCTCCGCGCTGAGTGGCAGCGGTTCACGTCCCCTTCGCCTTCCTGTCCGTAATCATTTCGACCGCCATAGCGGCGTCATTTTGCTTTGGCACGTCGGCATCAGCGACGATGCCGAGCATGTACAGCACGACCCAGATTCTGGAGCGGTGGCACGCGGGCGATGACCCGGCGTTGCACGTCAGCGAGAGCCATTTTCGGCACTTGATCCGGGCCGGTCGGATCAAGCGCCCCGTCGGCAGCGTCGGCGGCTCGTTCGTGTGGACGCCGGCCGAGGTGCGGACCGCCGAGCAAGCCTTGCGCAGTCTTCACCGATCCAAACCCGCCGCCGTTGCCCAGTCCTGAGAGAGTCCCCATGTCTCAGCTACTCCAGTCCGAGATTGACGACCTGCACCGGCGCCTGCTGGCACTCGATGCCGGCCATCATCACGGCACCCCCGCCGGCGACCCCTTCGCCTTTCTGGCGTTGCAAGTGATCGGCAGCGCCAGGCAGACGCTCGCCGCCATGTCGGGCATGGCCGCGCTGCTCGACACCCTGACCGAGTCCGATTCGCCGACTGCCATGCTCGCCTTGCCGATCCGGGCCACGCTCGGCGTCCTCCTCGGCCAAATCGGCGGCGACATCGGCATGGCCCTGGCACTGATGGAGGCATCGACCGACCCGAGCGAAGGGGCGGCCCAGCTCGCCGAGGTGCTCCAGCAGCAGGGCGACCAGCAGGCCCAGGCCCTGGCGAACCTCGACCAGCAGACCACGGATTTCGGCCGCAAGGCCGCGAACCTGGCCCAGCTCGTCATCAAGAGCCGACGTCGTCAGCCGCATGTTCCGACCGCCAAGCGGCATGATTGCTCCGGCTGCAAGGCCTATGACGATGCCTGTGCCGCCCTCGGTCTGAACGCGGTCGAGTGTGCCCAGCGACTCGGCCGCAAGTGCTGTGGTGGCCACTGCAAGCCGAAGGGGGCCAGCGGGCGACCGCGACCACTGAACTTCTGGCCGAACTGAGGTTCTCACGTGCGTAACATTCTGGCACGACTGACCAGGTTGGAGCAGCGACTGCGGACCGTTGCCGGACCGTGCCCGGGCGAGCAGACGCACTGCCAGATCCAGCCGCTCACCCTGAATCGGCCTCCCGAGCGTTGGCAGGTGCCGCCCCGACGGTGTCCGCTCTGCGGTCGTCATCACATGCTTGAGGTTGTCGAAATCCTCTGCCAACGGTTGGAGGATGGCACCTTTGTGGCCGAGCAACCACAGGCCAACGGCGAGGCCATCAAGCACACGTTCGCCAATCGTGCCGAGTTCATGGCGTGGAACAGCCTGGTCACAGGTGGGAAGTGATGAGTGTGAGCAACGGTCGCCGGGCGTCTGTCGGCTGTCACATCCGGCAGACTTGCCGCCGTCCGTGGTTTGGCGGACCGGCGACTGGATTCCAAACGGTTCGGATCGCCGGCCGGTGGATTCGTTGACGCTAACGCGGTTTGTTGCCGCAGACCACCGGCCGGCGTTTATTCCAACGACCAACAGAGAGATGAGATGGCGAAGGCGAAACTGAGAGATGGTGAGAAGCAGGCCGAGGCCGCCGACTGGATCATTGACCTGGCCGAGCGATTGCGGCCGCTGACGTCCAACGTGATGGCGGACCACGTCGAGCAGCTGCGGACCAGCGTCAGAGCGGCCGATGCCGCCACGCTGCTGCGCCTGTTTGAGTCGCTGGCCATCGCACCGAGCGGCGATGGCATCAGTGCCTTCTCCCGCAAGACGGAGCAGCAGGCCGCCCGATCAATCGAACGCGTGCTTCTCGACCTGTTGCCGCTCATGCGGCTGGCCCTCGACCGCCTGCTCACCCAACTGCGGGAGGGGCAGGTTCCCGCCGGCTACTGCTCACCGCTCAACCTGCCGAAGGGGTCGCTGCTGATCGACGGCGGGCGCGTGTTCGTCCTGTGGCGTGTGCTTCCGCCTGACCATCTTCTTCGCGTCGCGTTCCCCGACGCCGACGAACTGCCGCTGAACTATGACCGCGACGCGGTCGTCTGCCTCGGCGACGACGACACGTATGGACACGCCCGCACGCTCTACCGCCTGACGGACGTTGGCACGGCCACGGCGGAGTTGCTGATGCGGCAGCGGGCCAGCGCCACCCTGGTCCGCAAGTTCGGCCACGCCACCAACGCCGATTGTTTGCAGCGGCTGGAGGGGGTGCAGACGTGAACTTCCGAGGCTACACGCTCCGCGAAATCTGGAAGGAGACGCACAGGGCTGTCTGGCGCAACAACGGCGCCAAGGTCACCCGCGTCTTCGATGTCGACTGGGACCAGTCGGGTGCCGTGATTCAGCAGATTCTGGGCTACCCGGCCGTCAGCGGAAACAAGATCAAGCGCGTCACGCCGATGGCGTACAGTTCCACCGCCCTGTGGCTACGTGCCGTCGAAATATCAGAGGCCAGAGGCATCGGCACACCCGACCCGACCACGTCCGGGGCGTTCCGGCCGCGCCAGACGCATGACCCGGTGACGTTCACACCGCGATACAAATACAATCGCCTTACGGTCGAGTTTCAGACGCTGCCCTACGATGTCGTCGACGATGTTTCGCCTGACGGGACGGACGAGTCGGACCTCTCCCGATACGTGACGATCAAATACAAGCCGGTGGGGAGTTTCCTGCTGCTGCCGAAGGGACTCCTCAAGTACACCTACCCGCCGGCGGGTGGGGAGCTCGCTCGTCCGGCCGTTGCCACCGGCACACCGTTTTTTGAGGCGAAGACCGAGCTGCAAATCACCTGGGAAATGTCTCCCATCATCCCGCACGCCGTGAGGTTGCAGCTGGGGTGCGTGAACACCAACCCCTTCCTGGGCTACCCTGCGGGGACAGTCCTCTACCTCTCGTCGGACATTACCCCGATCATCTCTCCAATGGGGCAGCGGCTCTACTCGATCACCTACTTCTTCTCCGTGTTCTCACCCCCGGCGGGCGTCGGCCTCCTGGTGTATCCTGCGGGGGCTGAGGCCGGTCACAATCACTTGCTCCAACCACCTGGACCGATCGGCAAAACTCCCGACGTGCCCGGCACCGGCGGGCCAACGGCGTGGAACCAGTACACGCTGGTAACTGATGACGGTCTGCTGACTGGCCGCAGGATCTACCAGTCCGCCGACTTCGCCTACCTATTCCGACCAGTGTGAGGAACCGAAATAATGGCGATCATGACGCTCGACACCATGACCGTGAGAGAGCCCGAGTTCGTCCTCCGCCGCACCAGCAGGACCAATCGGCAGTGGGCGAGCCTCTTCCGCCGCCTGCAATCCCGGCTCGCTGACTGGGGGCCAGAGGTGGAGAGTTACGCCGTCGGGCTGGCCAGCCTGGAGACCGACGAGGATCCCCTGAAACTGGCGCAGTCCTGGGCGCGGTGTGCGTTGGTCGTGGGGTTGGCGATTGAATGGGGCGACCTGAACGTGGCCGATGTGGTGTGAGCGGCCCGCTTGCTCAATCATTCTCTCTCAGGTACCATCGTGACACATAACGAGAGGGAGCGATAGCAACGCTCGGTTGGGCAGACGGGCCGGTGGCGAGCCATACCACCGGCCCTCTTTTCGTTTCCGGGTGACGACATGAGACAGCGCTACACCGATCGTGAACGAGCCGCGTATCACGAAGCCGGCCATGCCGTGGTCGCCATCAAGGTTGGCGTTCCCGTATCTCGTGTGCGTATCGGAGACGCTGCCGGCGGCCTGTGTGAGATTCCCGCCCACCGGGCCAGGAGCAAGGTTCACGCTGACCTCGCCGGCATGGTCGTTGACCTGGCCGGCGGGATCGCTGAGCAGCTGCTGACGGGCGTCCCCTCGTCCGGCAGCGGGATGGATCGCCAGCACGCCGCCACGAAAGCCGCAGCCCTGGCCAGCAGCGGCTTGCAGGCCGACGAACTGCACAGGCGAGCCCTGGGCGTCGCGGGGCTCAAGGTGCTGACCAGCCTGCCGGAAATTGAGCGGGTTGCTGCGGCGTTGGTGGAGCATGGGACGTTGACGGGCAAGGCTGTGTGGCGACTGATGTACGCCACGTGAACGGCAGGCCATGAAACGCCGACACCCCGCCAGCAGTGAAGCTGTGCGGGGTGCGGATGAGACGAACGAGAGAGCGGCACACCGACCGTCAGGGATGCGTGCCATTGGTGCTGAACCGTGGCACCGGTCCAGCCTGGTCGAGGGCCGCCTGGCCAGCGGGCGTGAGGTAGAGCAACCCATCCTCGGGTGACATGGTCAGCAATCCCTCCTGCCGCAGTTTGGTCACCATCCCCAGGTAGTAGTTGTCGGTCTTGAACCCGGCGGCGATGACGAGTTGCTTTCTGCTCTTGCCCTCGGTCAAGCTGGCCTGGCGAAGGATGCGGCGAAACGGCGGCCTGAGCGTGAACGCTGGATCGGGCACGATAGGCGAAACCACTGGACGCGGACTGTCGGGCTGCGGTTCCACCGGTCCCGGTTGACCGAGCAGGCGGAGCAGCTGGTTCGCCAGGACAATCAGGCCACGAGCGACGTCGGCGAGGTTGTCAGGCGGTGCGTTCATGGTTCACCTCCCGGACCGCCGCCGCGATCACATAGCCGTAGGGCGGCCGCGTTCCCGACGCCAGCAGACCAGCGGCAGCGAGCCGGGCCAGATCCTTTTTCAGCGTCGAATAGGCGGCGACGCCGGTGCGGTTCAGCGCCTCGAATAGCTCACGCTGGAGCACGCGCCGACCGCCCGCCGCTCGGATGTAGTCGAGGATGGCGCGGTCACGTTCCTCCCGCTCCGTGAGGCGGGCGTCCCCCTGGATCAGCGTCAGCGTCAACGTGTCGCCAGTCGGCGTCTGTGCCGTGGTCTCGAAGTGGCCGACGTCCTCGGGGACCGCCTGCGCCAGCTCGGTCAGCGTCTCCCTGACGCGGTCGAGGTAGGCCTGTCGTGTGGTCATGAGGGGCGCCTCCGATCGGCGTTCACGCCCAGCTCGGTCCGCGCCTGCTCGAAGGCCCGGACCCATGCCGGCATGGTCCAGCGGACGCCGTTCAGGAGCACGGTCGGCAGCACGACGCGGACCATACCGACCGAGTAGCCCTGATTCGGACGAGCCCAGCGCATCACCGTGTTGTATGCCGGCGCTCCCCTTCGTCCCCGGAGCAGCTTGGTGGCGTCGATGAGTGTCAGAGCGTGGGCCAGGTCGAGTTCGGCTTGCAGGTTGATGCCAAGGTCGATGGTTCTCATGAGTGAGAGATTGATAGTGTTCATGGAAGTGGTTCCCCCCGAGTGTCAAGAAAACGCCCCGGGGGATGAGCCCGGGGCTGATGGTGTTGGTGTCAGGCCGCGTCGATGATGGCGTCGAGCGGGTGCCAGAGCTGCAAGCCCTGCCTGGCCCGTCTGGACAGCTCCGCGACCTTGCCAGGCGAACCAGGCGGTGCGGACGTCGGTAGTGGCAGCGGTCGACCATCCTTGCCGCCAGTGACGCCACGACGAGCGAAGGGGGACAACGACGGGTGCGCGTCCCTGATGTCCGTATCGGCATAGCAGCGACGGCACAGGCCCCGGCACTGAACGCGGCCACCGTAGTAGCGAGCTGGGCGCGTGCCACAGTGGCGACAGATGGTCCGTGTGTCGGGCGGTCGTCTGGTCCGTTTGGGCGCCAGGCTGGGGTCGATGGCACGCCGCAGGAGCGTGATGGCGCGATCCCGAATCTGGGCGATGGCCGTGAAGTAGACGCCGAGTTCCCGGGCCAGTTCGCGAACGGTACGGGGCGGCGTGTCGAGCAGGCCGAAGCAGGCGAGCAGCACGCGCCGCTGTCGTGGGGAGAGTACGTGCAGGTACTGAAGTTCCTCCGCCGTGGGTGGCGGAGTGGTGCGGTTGAACATGAGCGACAGTTCCTGAGTGTGAGTGTGGGAGTAGGGTGCCTCTTCCCTGTCCGTGTCACGACTCAGGAGGCCATGCCGTAGGGCGTGAGGCCGAAGGGCAGCAGCACCTCGGCGGGCAAGTCGAGCGGTTCCACACCGGCCAGCAGGACCGCCGTCGGCAGCAGGCCCGGCCGGAACAGCACCACGGCGACCAGCAGCGATTCGGACCAGACGGCAACGTCGAAGGGCTCGTCGGTGCCGATCCAGTCGCTCTTGATGCGGGCGACGAGGGCGTCAACGTTGTCGTCGGCGTCAAGGACGTCGTCGGCGATCAGGGCGACGAATGGCAGACGTTCAGCGGCGATACGATTGCGGTGACTCATTGGGGATACTCCAGAAGCCTTTCTGGGAATGAGAAACCGGGGTCGAAGGTAATCGACCCCGGGGACGTGTACAAGTGGTTACAGTCGCTTGGCGTCGACAAGGGCTTGTGTCGCCGAGATGTGCTTGCACGGCCTCCCGTAGCGGAGGAAGCCAAGGCACTCACACGTCGAATCGAAGTCGTTCAGGAGGACGTCATAGACGGTCCCGTCCGGCTTGGTCAGCGAGAAGGCCCGGTCGCCGACCTCGGGCGGAACGCTGTGGCAGGTGATCCCGTAGACGGTGGGCTTGCCGTCGAGGGTGATGACCAGTTCGCCGGGGATGCGTCCGGCGGGTGGGGAGGTGAGGCGCACGTAGCGCTCGACCTTGCGAGCGGTGCGGGGTTGTGGCACAGTAGGCATTGCGTGAGTCTCCTTCGGGGGACAAGAGGCCGGCGGATGTTGACGCATCCGCCGGCCTCGACTTTCGACACCAGTCTCTTCTCTGCTCGTCGTTCACTTGATGTTGTTCAGGGCCGCGTCGACCTCGACCTTGAACCGGCTGACAATCCAGTCGGTGAGCGTGTCGAGGATCTCTTTCCGGTCCTTGTCCGTGAGCCTGGACGGCGCTGGGATACCGAAGATGCCCGCTCGTTCGTCAGGCTCGACGGCGTCGTCGCAGTCATGCCGCAGGCGGATGTCGCCGCTCCTGGCGACGTCGATGGCGACGGTGATTTTCACGTTCACGGCCAGTGTCTCCAGAGTGGTCAGGCTTTCGCCGTGGTCCGTTTCCCCTTCGTCTCCTCAGCAGGCGAAGGGGCCGGCAGGGCTTTCGGCGCGGCCATCGTCGCCCGCAGGTAGGCGATACTCTCGTCTTGCTCCTCCGTGCCGGTGTGCAGCTCTTTCACCGCATCGCCGATGCCAGCCAGCACGGCGTTCTTCGCGGTGTTCCTCAGCCAATCGAACAGCATGGGTAAGTCTCCGTTGTGGGTGTGGTGTGGTCAGTCGTTACAGGGTGTCGCGGATGCGGAGCGCTGCGGCGTAGATCGCGGGTGACGCATCAGCCAGGCCAGAGCGGCGGGTGACCTCGTCAGCGATGGCAGCGTAGAGCGGTTCTTGTGCGGCCCGCTCGGCGGGCGTCGCTTCACGCTGCTGGTCGCGATCCCAGCCGCAGCGGCAGATTGCGGCCAAGCGGCGGAACCAATCGAGCAGGACAACTTCGTCGGCGTGTCGCCAGTCAGGGCCGGCGTCGGTGGCGGGGACGGCGTGATGACGGCGGAAGAAGGCTTGGATCGTGTTCACGGTCTCTCCAGGGTTATGAGTGCCAGTCGGACAGGTGTTTGAGCAGCTGGCGGGCACCGTGCAGGCCCTCGGCGAACAGGTCGGTACGGACGCCGATGGCGCGGGCTCGGTCGAAAGCCTGGTCGCGGAAGCCGGTCATGCCGGTGGACAGGTACGCCTGCAGCTTCCGCTTGGCATCGGCGACCAGGACAGCTTTTTCGATGGGGCTCATGATGGTTCTCGCTGGGGAAAGTGGGGCGTCCCTGCCCCTGTGGTCGTCAGTCTCAAGCCGGCACTTCTTCGAGCGACTCGGCGTAGGCGATGAGGTAGTTCTTGATCGTCAGGCAGGCATCGGCCTTGCTGTAGCCGTGCGGTCCGTGGCCGAAGACTTGCGTAAAGGCTTCCTGAATCTTCCAGGCGGACAGGTGTTCGATGGCCCAGTCGCGGATGGCGTCGGCCTTCAAGCTGCCGTTCTTGACCAGGTCGAGCACTGTCTGCATCTGCTGGCGGGTCGCGTTCATGGTCGTCTCCTTCGTTCGTGGGTGTGGGTGTGGGTGTCTCTTCTCGTTCGTCCCCTCCCGCAAGTCCCTCGGGTGCGATGACCTCTGGGAGGTTGGCTGCAGGAGTTTCGAGTTTTCAAGGAGCGGCGTTGACTACACCGGTATACTAGCGTAGTACGCTAACGATGTCAAGCGTACTACGCTAGAAATTCTCGGAATTGTTGTCGTGGTACGCTAGAGCGTGGTATGCTCCAGAATCACCAGAGGGGAACGCCATGCCGAAGCGGAAGATAGAGACGTTCGGGCCACGGTTGCGGGAGTTGAGACTGGCAGCCGGGCTGTCACAAGCACAGCTCGGCGAGATGGTCGATCTGGCCGGCAGTCAGATCAACAAGCTGGAAACAAACGTCAGTCAGCCGATGCTGGCCACGGCGTTCGCGCTTGCCGATGCCCTGGGCGTGTCGTGCGAAGCCTTCTCCACCGAACCTGACGCATCAGCCGACGCCGCCCCGCCAGCGCCACGGCCCCGGGGCCGGCCCAGGAAGGCCGCAGAGCCAGAGGCCAGGGAGGAGAAGCCGTCGGGGGAGAAGGACAAGGCGAAGGGGACACGCAAGCGGAAGGGAAGTGAGAAGTGAACGAGGAACGCATCATCTTCCGCAACATAACCAGCAACGCTCATCCGTGCTTGACGCCTGAACTTCAGTGGCAAGTTGAGTTCTACGGCAGTCGTTATCGTGGCTTCCCGGTCGGGTTAGCCTGGGTCAACGTGCCGCCAGCCCAGGCGAACATGGCCCCATACATCGCCTTCGTACTGGTGGAGGATCAGGAACGGCGGCGGCGAATCGCTACCAAACTGATCCAGGCATGTCGGGACGCCTGGCCGAATCTGTGGCTGACGGACGGGGTGACCGTGGCTGGGAAAGCCTTGCTAGCTTCCCTCGATCAAGGAGAAGCCGTTGGGGCAAGACAAAGCGAAGGGGGCCAGGAAGCGGAAGGGGACATGAGCGAGCACCGTTAGACGCTAGCACAATCCGACCCTGATACGGAAACACCCTTTCCGTCGCCTACGCCCGCGTCTGCCGCGTCCGGACGCCTGCAACGTAGGTTCGCCTGTCTCAGCGACAGAACGCGGCAGCGGGGCAGCCAGGGGCGGGAAACAGGTACGAATCTCGTACCCATCACCCACGGTGCGCAGCAACGCCCCTGTTTCCCGGCCACAATCGTCGCAAGTGCCAGCAGGACCACAGGTTGACCGTGCGCGGCAACACGGTCATGACGACCGGGGTTGTCTGCTGACTCCGGAAGTTCCGGTCCCTGCTCCTGGAGGCGTCCACCGTGTTCCTGACCCGTCAGTTCCGCCTTGCCCTGCAGCTGCTCGCCATGCCGTTGGCGCTCCTGTCGTGCTGCTGGGGACCGTCGAGAGCGGAGCGGTTCGGAGCACTCAGGAGACGACTAAGACGGGACCGGCGGATGAGAGAACTGGTACGGCAAAGACGGCGAAAGAGCGTGTAGCGTACGGTACAAATCAGTGCAGGAAACACGGCAAGCCAGCCGCTGCGAACGACTGGCTTGCCAGATGTCTGATGGAAGTTTGCAACAGGCTCAAACCGACCGCGTTGCCGCGTGGTGGATGTCGAGCAACTGACGCGCGAGCATGCGCTCCAGCAACTGTTCCATTCTGGACAGTTCGAGCCGCTGGTTTTCCTTCCACTCGGCATCGGCGGCGTCAAGGGCATCGTAATATGGTTGACGGTTCTGGACGATCTGCTCCGGAATTGACAGTTGGCCAGGCAGCACGAATCCGAGACGAACGCACAAGGCCAGGTACGACACCGCACGCGAGGTCCGACCATTGCCTCCCCTGAACGGATGAATCCAGTTCAGTCGCCATAGCAGGTAGGCCGACGTGTGGATGGGGGTTTTGCCTGCCGTATCGTTCGCATAGTCGCACATATCTTTGACAGATCGTTCCACCTCTTGATGGTGAGGTGGAACGTGAGTGGTCCCACTGATGGAGATCGGTCCTTCACGGAACGATCCAGCACATGCGTAAATATCCTGGATTGCGATCCTCTGCAGATTCTTCAGAATTTGCGGGGTGAGTGCGAGCACGCCGTTCGAGTGCGTGACAAGTCGCAACACTTCATCAAACTGCAAGAGGCCATTCCTGGCCTCAAGAGCGAGTTTCTCGGACCGGCTGTTGAAAAGAACCAGGGGGGCGGTCTCATTGCCCACTGGGACACTGTCCCTGCTCATCCGTTTGCTCCTTGAGATTCTGCGACGCTCTTACGACGGTCTCCCTGGTGATGTTTTCGTTGTCGAATCGAACGTTGCCGTAGGCGAAACTGATTCGTTGCTGCTCCTTTTCCGCCGATGTCATGCGGAAGCCTTTCGCCTTCTCGATCAGTTCCTGTAGTTCGCGAGACATTGGGATACTCCATAGCGTGTCAGGATGAACTCCGCCTTGCTTCTTCTTCTCTCTTTCTGCGCACTTTAGCACGCTGGTAGGTAGGCCGCAATCTTCGATTTCACTTATCGTCGCAAGTCGTTGCGCTGCTATCCTCGACACGCTCCCGCTCGCCTTGCTACACTCCACTCCTTCCCTTCGGGCCGGTCGTCGCAGAGGTAAGAGGCTGCGGCGGCCGGCTCTCTCTTACCCGAAGGAGTTGGTCCGATGGCCCACCTCATCAAGGTTTCCACCGTCTACTACGTCGATCGCGACGGCAAGCGCGTCCCCCCGAGCACACCGGGAGCGAAGCGGGTCAAGGAGAAGTCGCGCAAGTGGTACGCGAAGGGCGTCCCCGGTTGGCCAAAAGGGAAGAAGGCCCCACTGGCGGCGAACAAGGAGGTTGCGAAGAAGATGCTCGACGACCTCGTCGAGCAGGCTGAGCGGGGTGGGGCAGGGCTCCCGGTCGTCAAGCCGTCGCAGAAATCGCTGACCGATCACCTTGAGGACTTCGAGAAGGCACTGGCCCGGGGCGAGCTGAACGGCAAGCGTGAGCCATCCCCGAAACACGTCGCCTTGACCATGACCAGGCTGCGAACGCTGGTGAAGGGGTGCGGTTTCGTCACTCTCGCCGATCTGAATAGCGAACGGGTGAACGACTGGCTCTCCGAGCAGACCAGGGCGAAGCCGGTGGGGACGCCGCCTCCGGGGCCGGAATGGTTCCCGATCCGCGACGTGGCCGTTCTGCTCGGCATCAAATCGAAGTCAGTCGGGACTGCCGTCGCCCGTCTCGGTCTCGAGGCCCGGGGCGAGGGCAAGGCCCGTCAGTTGTCGAGGACGGCCGTCGAAACGCTCCAGGCGAAGCAGGCCCAGGGAATGAGCGCTCAGACGCGCAGTTTTCACGTCACCGGCTTGCAGATGTTCTGCGGCTGGCTGCTCGACAAGCAGCGGCTCACCGTCAACCCCCTGCGGGAGTTGGTCCGGGGCGACCCCAAGCTGGACCGACGGCACGATCGGCGAGAGTTGACGGTCGAGGAACTGGACCGCCTCTTTGCGGCGACCCTGGCAAGCCTGACCGCCTTCCGCGGGCTGACCGGACGGGACCGCTTCCACCTGTACCTGGTTGCAGCTGCAACCGGGTTTCGCGTCGGCGAACTTGGCCAGTTGGTGCCGGAGCGGTTCCGCCTCGACCAGGACCCGCCGATTGTCCAGCTCCCGCGGCGAAGGTCGAAGAACAAGAAAGGCGCCGAGCAGACCATTTCCCGGTTCGTCGCGCCGTCCCTGTGCGACTACTTCCGGGACAAGCGACGCGGTCAACCCATCTGGCCGGGGACGTGGGTCGACGATGCCGCCGAGATGCTGCGGGCCGACCTCGAAGCCGCCGGCATCCCGTACATCGTCGAGGGGCCGGACGGACCGCTGCACGCTGACTTCCACGCGCTCAGGCATACCTTCGTGACGCTCCTGGACCGGACCGGCACCAGTGCGAAGGTGGCGCAGGAACTGGCCAGGCACTCCGACCCCAAGCTCACCGTCGGGCGCTATACCCACGTCAACCTGGCGGCGATGTCCGAAGCGGTCGACCGGGTGCCGCTGCCGATCCCGGGCCTGACCAGGAACACCAACCCCCTCGCCGAGTTCTCCCGCGGCCAGCTCGAAGAACTGGTCCGGACCCTGCTGGCCGTGGTCGCCACTCAGGGAGCAGCGCTGGCCCCTCTGTTTGTACCCCCGCTTGTACCCGCTTTCGGAACGCCGGAAAAATGCGGAGAGACGTCCGGGGACGAACCCCACGTAAACGAAGGCGAGCACCAAGAGCGTAACCTGTGATTTTCAGCCGATTTGAGACGTGCAGAGCATGCCGTTGGACGGATGGGAGAAGTACGCCCGGCAGGATTTGAACCTGCGACCTACGGTTTAGGAAACCGCCGCTCTATCCCCTGAGCTACGGGCGCGACCCTGGCTGTCTTATTCGGTGCGAGCTGAGATGCAAGCCACACTCAACGATCTCGTCAGGGGACGCAGCAAGTGCACCGCACTTGCTGCGTCCCCTGAGAATTGCTTCGGTTATTTCGAGGCGCCCCGTCCCCGGGACGCCTCGTTCAGCTTGCGCGTGAAGTCGTTTTGCGCCTCGCGGAACTCCGGCGGCGGCAGGGCGGCACCCGATTGATTCAAATTGCCGCCCTGACCACGCGGCTGTTCGACCTGACGCAGCCGGTCGCCCGTCAGCGGCCCCTTGGCGGGACCACGCTGCGGACCAACCAGCTTTTCGTCCCCAGCAGCGTTCTTTTGCTGCTGACGACGCTGGTAGGCTTCCAGGAACTTCCGATATTCCTCCTCGGTCATGTTGGCCTTCTTGAGAATCTCGGGCGTCACCTTCTTCAGGTCCTCCAGCTGCAGGTCGCCCGCCCGTCGCCGACTCTTCTCATCGACCGTATCTCCCTCCGGAGCGGCCCGCCCCTTGAATGGCCCCGCCTCGTTTTTCGGCTTGCTGTCGCCTGGAAGTCGGCCGTCACCCTGCTGGGCGTTCGGATCCTGCTTGTCGCCATCGCCAGGAGCATTCCCCACATTGCCAGGCTGGCCCGGCATAGGTTCGCCCTGACCTGGCTGGCCTTGCCCCGGCTGTCCCTGTCCAGGTTGGCCCTGGCCCGGCTGTCCCTGTCCAGGTTGACCCTGACCGGGTTGTCCTTGTCCCGGATTGTTGCCTTTCGGTTGTCCCTGGCCAGGCTGCCCCTGGCCGGGTTGTCCTTGTCCAGGTTGGCCCGGCTGTCCAGGCTGGCCGCCCTTCTCGCCCTTCTCACCCGGTTGGCCGGGTTGAGCTTCGCCCTTCCCGTCCGGGTTGCCTGGGTCGTTGCGGCGTTCGCCGGCTTGATTGCCCGGCTGCTGTTCCTTGGCGCCGCCTTCGCCGGGCTTCTTGTCGCCGTCCATCGGCGTCCCATCCTTGTCCCCTGGCTGCCCTTCCGGCGCCATGGGGCCCTGGCCCTTGTCGCTATCACCCTCGCCCTGCTTCCCCTTGTCCTTGGCTTCGCCCGGCTGACCCGAGGGCTGCTCGCCGGCGCCTTTGCCGCCCTGGTTGTCCTTGGCCTGGCCTTCACCGGGCTTGCCTTCATCCGGCATGGGGGTACCGGGTTTCTGCTGGTTCGGCTTATCGGCGTCGGGCTGCTGACCATCAGCGTTCTGCGGCTTCGGCTTGGCCTCGCCGTTGGCCTTTTGACCGCCGGACTGATCGCCCATCGACGCTCCGTCCTTCGGCTGATCGCCCTGGTTCATCGGCTTGCCGTCAGGCCCCTGTTGCTTGTCGCCGCCCTGATCGTTCTTGGCTTCGCCAGGCTGGCCATCCATTGGCTGTTGTTGAGGATTCTGGCCAGCGTCGGGCTTGGCCTTGGCCTCACCCGGCTGGTCCATGGGGCCGTTGCCCTTGTCGCCCTTGTCGCCCTGCTCGCCCATGCCGTCCTTCTTGTCGGCGTTCATGGGCTGGTCGCCCTTCTGGCCGCCTGGCTTGTCGCCCTTGTCGCCAGGATTCATCGGTTGACCGGGTTTGTCGCCCTTGTCGCCAGCATTCATCGGCTGACCGGGCTTGTCGCCCTTGTCGCCCTTGTCGCCCTTCTCGCCCGACATGGGCTGGCCCGGTTGGTCGCCTTTCTGACCGTCTTGTTTGCCGGCGTCGGGACCGCCCTTGGCTTCGCCCTTCTCGTCGCCCATCGGCGGCTTTGGCTCGTTCTGGCCCGGCTGGCCGCCCTTCTCGCCCTTGTCGCCCTTTTCACCCTTGGCGCCCTTGGCGTCGGGCATCGGCTTCTGTTCGGGCTGGTTCGGCTGACCGGGCTGGTTATCGCCCGGCTTGCCCATCGGGTCGCCATCCTTGCGGTCCTGCGGCATGGGCTGCCCCTTCGGATCGCCCTTGCCCTCGCCCGGCTGGTCCTGAGGTTGGCCAGGTTGCTGGCCGGGATTGGGCTCGCCCGGCTTCGCCTCGGGTTGAGGCATCGGTTTGCCTTCGCCCTTTGGATTGCCCTTGGGCTCGCCGTTCGGATTCTTGTTGTCGCCCTGGGGCTGCCCCTGCTTGTCGCCGTCCATGGGCTTGGGTTCGCCCCCTTGGGGGTCCATGGCCGGGTCCGTTTTGGCCTCGCCTTCGGGCTGCTTGGCAGGATCGGGAGCCTTGTCGCCCTGTTCGGGCGGCATGCCCTTGGCCTCACCCATGTCGTCGGGCTTGGCGTCCGGCTTCTGCTCGGGCTTGGCCTTGTCGCCGGCCTTCGCTTCCGGCTTGGCCTCCTGTTTGTCACCCTGGAGTGCATCCTTGAGTTTTTCTTCCTGTTTCTTCAGCTCCTCGGCCTTTTTCTGGTCCTCGGGGGACAGCTCCGGCTTCTTCTCGGCGGCGGCCTTCTTGGCGGCCTCCTCGAGGGCCTTCTGGTGCTCCTCGTTTTCCTTCTTCAGCCGGGCATCCTGTTTCTGGTCATGCTCCTTCTTGCGTTCCTGGGCCGCTTTCTGGTTCTCGGCCAGCTGCTGCTCGTCCTGCAACGGCGGATCGAGCGTGATGACCACCAGGTTGCTCTTGCCGACATTCGGCTTCGGGAAGTCGCAGTTGTCCTCGGCCTCGAGCCAGCAGTGCAGCTGCATCCCCGCCACCAGCTCGGCCGGCTTCCCCTCGGCTGTCTGCACAGTGCGGAGGTTGATGGTGTCCAGGAACTCCAGCTGCCGAGGATAGGTGCCGTCCTCGAACTTGAAGGACTTTCCTTCACGGTACGGCCGGTCCTTGAGCACGATTTCCTTGCCGTCGACCACCACTTTCTGCTTGAGGACGAGCTTGGTCACGCCATGATCGTCGGTTGCCTGGCCTTCGAGCGAGAACGTCCCGTTGGCAGGCACGCGCTCCTTGAGGGGCGGCTTCAGCTCGACGAGCGGTGCGAGATCGGCCAGCACCTTGACGGTGTAGTACGGCGGCTCGGCATTGGTCTCGCCCTCGGTCGAGGTGAAGCGAACGCGGTATTTGCCGTCCTTCGTCAGCGGGAAGCGGAACCGGATCGCCTGCGGGTCGTCTTCCGTCACGGTGCCGGGGAGCGACTTCTCTTCGAGGTCCGTCAAGCGGCCATCGCGCACGGTGCGGTTGGTGAACGCCGTCAGGGTGACTTCCGTGCCGACCAGCTCCTCGAGGTTGGGGTCGGTCGTCTCCCGGTCGGGCCAGCGCAGGTACGGACGATAGTGGTAGACCGCTTCCCAGCGCGTCACCAGCGGCGCGGAGCGGACCTGGACCCGATATTCTGGCGTGGCGGCGTCACCGCCGATGATGCGGTACCAGAAACCGTTATGCACCTCGGAGCCAGCCAGGCGGACCGCCCATTCGCGGTCGTTGACGCTGTCGCGCTCCAGCAGCCGTTCTTCGTAGGCATCATCCTGCTTGTAGCGGAATTGCAGCCGGACGGCGTCGGCGTGATCGGGGTGCGGGATGGTGCCGCCGACGCGGACGGCGAAGTTGATCGACTGGTTGACGGCGACGGTGATGTTGCCGTCCCTGGGTTCGAGCAGGGTGAGCTGCGTCCGGGCGGCGATGGCGCCGCTGCGGAAGGGCGCCAGCGTCCTGCCGAGGAGCGACTGGAAGGGCTGCAGTCCCATGGAGATGAAGGCCACCAGCATGGCCCCAGCAAGGCTGACCGTCACCGCCGAGGCGATGAAGGCCTGGCGGCTGCTGATCGCACGTTCCAGGTCGGCGTTGCTCAGGTCGGCGGCGGCACGCCGGCTCAGCGCCGACTTGACGATCGGCGGCAAGTGTTCTCCGCGCAGGTCGAGCCAGTTGATGACGCTGTTCTTGACGCCGGGCATCGACTCTTCGAGGCGCTTGGCCGCGTAGTACGGATTCACTGGCCGGCACCACGGGAGAAGAAGCTTCCACACCAGGAAGCCGCCGGTGACGATGCCGTAGCCAACCAGGCTGAGGCCGCGCATCGTCGAGCTGAGGTCGAGCCAGCGGTCGAGGATGACCATGCCCAGCAGCCAGGCCAGGGTCAGCGCCGCCGCTCCTCCCAGGGCGGTGACCGAGTCAAGCGTCCGGATCCGGCGACGCGCCTGGGCCAGCATTTCTTCGGCAAAGGCGTCGCTGCGGGATGACGCACCGGGGGCGGGCTCCGGCGTCAACCGTTTCTGACTCAAGGTGGCGGCCATGTGGGGAATCCTTCAGGGCGGCAGACACGCAGGAAGAGCAAGACAGACTCATCCACCTTGAACTATAACCCCGCTCACACTGGGAAGCAACGGTCAGGATGTGCCGATTTTTGAATCTGTAGGTCAGGCTTTCCAGCCTGACGCTGCGGTAGCGTCAGGCTGGAAAGCCTGACCTGCAACGGAGTGAGCCTCCGCTGCCTGCAAGAGCAGCAGCGGCGCAGCAATCGGCTTCAGATGTGCAATCGTGTCCGGCGGATGTGAAGCAGCGACTGCAAGCGACCTGCGCAGGACGACGAGCCTGCCGCGTCTTTCGAGGCTGCAACTGGTGCCAAGAGTCGTGCCAAAACAGGAAAAAGGTGCCGAAAATGCGGAGACGGCGCCTTGACGGCGCAAGTTGAGGCGGTTACAGTAACTTGTGATAGGGTCTCAGCAGCGCCCGGAGGTCGTCCAAAAACCCAGCTACGGCACTGGACCAACGCCGTCCGCCGAGACCGTACCGACTCCGTCAGGGGAAGGGGATCTTCACCGGCGCCAGCGCAAGTACAGGTTGTGACTGCTCGACAGGATGAAGCAGGCACAATCCTCTCGCCGATATTGGCGTGGGAGTCGGAACAACCAGGATTGGCAACTTGTCTCAGAGAAGGATAGGCGGCGATGTTAGTACTGTCCAGGAAAAAAAACGAAAGCATCGTCATCAACAACGACATCACAGTGACCGTCGTCGAGATTCGCGGCGACAAGGTCCGTTTGGGGATTGTGGCCCCCAAGGAAGTGCCGGTGCATCGACAGGAAGTCTTCGACTCGATCCACGGCAAGAAGAAAGCCGCCGAGGCAGCAGCAGCAGGCGCGACGCCGGCGCCCAAGCCGGGCGACGCACCGAGCCACGGATGACCGCGGGCTTCTCTGTTGCGCTGGTTCGGCCCATCGACGCCCTCACCCACGCTGTCTCCTGACGAGACGACTGTGTCGGTGAGGGCGTGTTTGGTTGGTGGCACATCTCAGCCGCGCCCCACGAACGGCATCTTCGTGGCCATCACGGTCATGAAGAGGACATTCGCGTCGAGCGGCAGGCTCGCCATGTAGACCACGGCGCGGGCCACGATCTCCACATCCATGGTCGGTTCCACCGCCTTCGCTCCAGTCGCCTGGAGGACGCCGTCCTTCATCCGCGCCGTCATCTCCGTCTCCGCGTTGCCGATGTCGATCTGGCCGCAGCAAATGTCAAAGGGCCGGCCATCGAGGGCCGTCGACTTCGTCAGCCCGGTGATGGCGTGCTTGGTGGCGGTGTAGGGCGCGGAGTTGGGCCGCGGCGTATGCGCCGAGATCGAGCCGTTGTTGATGATGCGGCCGCCGCGCGGGGCCTGGGCCTTCATGATCCGAATTGCGGCCTGAGTGCAGAGGAAGGGGCCAGTCAGGTTGACGTCGACCACCTTCCGCCATTGCTCGTACGTCAGTTCCTCCAGCGGGACCGGCGGGGCGCCTGTGCCGGCGTTGTTGAAAAGGACGTCAAGGCGTCCGAATGTTGTCCTGACCGTCTCGAAGAGCTCGCGGACCGCGGCGGGATCACCCACGTCGGCCGGCGCGACCAGCAGACGAGCGCCCTCGGCCCCTGCCGCGCTGACGGTCTGCTCCAGGGCCTCGCGCCGCCGGCCGACGAGCACGACCGAATAGCCCTCGCGGCACAGGGCCAGCGCCGACGCCCGACCAATGCCGGAGCCTGCGCCTGTGACCAGTGCGACCTTTCCGTTGGTGCTCATCCGTGTCTCGCCTCATGGTTTTGAGTCGACGAGCAGGGCCGCCTTGAGCGGTTCTCGCCAGGCCCTGTCTTTCGCATCGTAGACGCCGAACCCCGAGCAGAACTCCCAGTACGCCGAGCTGAAGCCAAGCCGCCGCGCCTCACGACTCACCCAACCGGTCCAGCGCGCCCGTGACTCCAGGTCGGCCTCCTGGAACGCGCCAAACTCGCCGAGGAAGATCGGCCGGTCGTGCTTCCGGCCCCAGGCGGCCGCACGCTCCAGCGACTTCCGGACGGCCGCCTGCTCCGCCTCGCTACCCGTCCAGCGTTTCCCCTTCCATTTCGCCGAGTCCTTCACCCAGTGAGCGTTCTGGTGGGTGAACTCGAACGGCTCGTAGTAGTGGACCGTGACAATGAGGTTCCTGTCGTCAGCGGGTAACGTCAGTTGCTCCAGGGCATCGATCGAGTTCCACTTCCCCGGGCCGACGATGACCGGCCGGTCTCGGTTGGTCTTGCGCACCACGGCCAGCAACTGGGGAATCATTGCGATCCACCTGGGCGGCGTCAGCTTGTCGTGCGGTTCGTTGAGCAGTTCGAAGTACACGCTGACCGGACGGTCCTTGTAGCGGGCAGCGATCTGTTCCCAGAGGCCCAGCAAGCGCGGCAGATGCTTGTCCGGCTCGGCGTCCATCTCGTAATAGTGGTGGACGTTGACGATGATGTTCAGCCCGTTGGCCAGGGCCTGGTCTAGAGCCCAGTCGATGCGGGCGGCGAAGGTGGGATCGATGGTGTACGGTGCGGCGGCAGCCGCGTGCGCGGACCACTTGACGGGCAGGCGGACCGAGTCGAAGCCCGCCGCCTTGATCGCCTGGAAATACTCAGGTTGGAGGGTGACGCCCCATTCGCCTTCCTTCGGCGCATCGAGGGCGTTGCCGAGGTTGATACCGCGGCCCAGCCGGCGGTTGGCGGCCTGGGCGTTGCCCGACGTGCTTGCCGGCTCGGCGGCCCCACTCACTGCAGCAACCATCATCGCCAATATTTCGAGGCCCAGCAGAACGAGGAACGATCGCATTGGCACTGTCTCCCGGGTGGCGGCGTGGGGCCTGGCCGGCACTTCCTGGTCTGTTTTATCGCCCGCGGTCACTTTGGGAACGAGCCGTTACACGGTGACGCTCTCCCCGCGATCAGGGACGGCCACGTCGGTGAACCCGATACCGCGCAGCCCTTCGGCCAGCGCCGCCGCCCGCTCCGGTTCGCCGTGCACCAACCGCACCCGTTTGGCGCTGCCGACGAGCGGCCCCAGGTCGCGGAGCAGGTCGCGGTGGTCGGCATGGCTGGAGAGCCCGTTGAGCACCACCACCTCGGACTTCAGCGGCAGGATTCGCCCAAGGATACGCACCTCGGGCTGGCGATCGACCAGGCGCCGGCCGAGGGTTTCCGGGGCCTGGTAGCCGACGATCAGCACCGTGCTGCGCGGATCGTCGATATTGTGCTTGAGGTGGTGCAGAATGCGGCCCGCCTCGCACATGCCGCTGGCGGAGATGATGACGCAAGGCTCCTGGCGGTGGTTCAGGGCGATACTGTCATGCACTTTCTCGACGTACTGCACGTGCTGCTCGCCGAACAGCTCAGGATGGTCGACCAGCAGCCGCGTCGTCTCCTCGTTGAAGCATTCCGGGTGCGCCCGGAACACCTCGGTGGCTCGCACTGCCATCGGACTGTCGACGTAAATCGGCAGGGTGGGCAGACGGCCGGCACCGATCAGCTGGTGCAGGAAGTAAATGATGGTCTGGGTACGTCCCACGCTGAACGCCGGGATGAGCAGCTTGCCGCCGCGGGCCGCCGTGCGGCGCACCACCTCGCCGAGCCGTTCGGCAGTCTCCTCGACCGATTCATGCGTGTGGCCGCCGTAGGTGCTTTCGCTGATGAGCAGATCCGCCGGCGGCACCGGCCCCGGGTCGCGCAGGATCGGCAGCCCCGGTCGGCCCCGGTCGCCGGTGAACGTCAGCCGTCGTTCGCCGGTCGGTGCGTCGATGCGCAGATGGACCATCGCCGAGCCGAGCAGGTGGCCCGCCTCCACGAAGGTCAGCTCCAGACCACGGGCGATAACCTTGGGCCGGTCATAAGGGACCGCCTTGAAGCAGAGGAGCGTGCGGTAGACGTCGCGACCATCGTACAGGGGTTCGATTTTCGGCTCGCCCTTCTCGCGCTTACGGTTGAGATAGGCCGCGTCCTCCTGGTGGATCTTGGCGGCGTCGCCCAGCATGACGGCGGCCAGGGCGCGCGTGGCCGAGGTGCAGTAAATCGGTCCCCTGAAGCCCTGCTTGACGAGGTTGGGGAGGTTGCCGCAGTGGTCGATGTGAGCGTGACTGAGCACGACCGCGTCAATGTCCCTGGGCCGAAACGGGAATGTGCGGTTGCGCTGGACGCTCTCGGAACGGCGGCCCTGGAAGAGGCCGCAATCGAGCAGGAACGTCTGACCACAGGCGTCGAGCTGGTGCATCGAGCCGGTCACGGTGCGGGTTGCGCCCCAGAAAGTGACGGTCGGTTCAGCAGGGGCTTTGGTTTTCTTGGCCATGTCACCATTGTAGACGTCGGCCAGGGGATAAAATCATTGAACCGGACAGTCTCCAGGAACCGTGGCCAGAGCGAGTGCGTCCATGACGTGGATCCGAACTGTGCCGTTGAGCGCGGCCGACGATAAGCTGCAACAACTGCTTCAGCAACAGCAGGCGCTCTATCCCCGCGAATACGCCGAGCCGGTCTCAAGTGTGGAACCGCCCCCGGGCGACGAGATGCCGGGCGTCGTCGGCGCTCACACGCTGATCCCCGAGGCCCTCTATCATTCGTTCGCGACGTTCGGCGTCCTGATGTCGCCGGACCTGCCGCTCAGCCGCCGACACCACGAGATGATCTGTACGGTTGTCTCCGTCACCAATCGATGCTTCTACTGAATTGAATCGCACGCAGAGTTTCTGCGTCGGGTCACCCTGGACGACGCGTTGGTCCAGGCGTTGAAGCAGGATTATCGCACGGCCCCGGTCACGGACCAGGAGCGGGTCATGCTCGACTACGTGGTGCAGGTCACCCGGGACGCCACGCGAATAACGCCGGAACACCATGATCGGCTGCGCGCGGTGGGCTTCGATGACCGGGGCATCCTGCAAATCACGCTGATCACGGCGTGGTTCAACTCCATCAATCGGGTTGCGGATGCGCTAGGCGTTGGGCGCGGCGGGACGGCGTCGCCCTGACTCACAAAAAATGACCAGGCCGCGAACCTGCCGCCGATCGGTGCGTCTTTGCTGATGTCTCCACGCGAGTGAGACGACCACTAACGGAAGGGCAAGCCGATCGGCGACGGCACCCGGCTCGAACCCGGACGAGCGATGAGCCTTGAGGGTTCAACTCCCTCTCCTTCCGCTGACCGACTGTGCCCGTGGCCGAGCGGCCCAGGCAGCTGCCTTCCAAGCAGCACAGGCGGGTTCAACTCCCGCCGGGCACTTCTGACCGCCATCTCCAGGGGGTAGGAAAGCGGCAATCCGTCGGCCTTGGGAGCCGAAGAGCGTGGGTTCGATCCCCACTCCCCTGACTGGACCCCTCACTTCTCCGACATCCTGACAACCTCACCGCCCCGATTGATCGTTTCGCGCGCCGGTCACGCGACTGGCGCGAAACGATCAATCGGGGCGTTGCCATGCTGGACTTCGCGTCTCGCCTCGCTTATCAAGGGGTAATCCCTGGATGCGAGGATCAGACATGCCTCTCGAGACAGACGTCCTGGTGTGCGGCGGCGGTTGCGCCGGCCTGGCGGCGGCCCTGGCCGCAGCACGCAACGGCGCGAAGACGCTCCTGGTCGAGCGCGCCGGCTTTGCCGGCGGCATCATCACCGCGGTCGGCCTCCCCTACTTCGACGGCATCGCTCACGTCAAGGACAACCGCGTCGTCGTGGGCGGCATCGCCATGGAGTTGCTGGTCAAGATGGGCGTCTGCAAGGCGGGCGTCGACCGACTGCCGCAGCACAACATCACCATCCCCAACGTCGAGCAATTCAAACTCCTGGCCGATCGGCTACTCATTGCCGAGGCGCCGCGGCTCGCCGTCCTCTATCACACGTTTGTGTGTGGGGCGGAGACCAGCGGCGACCGGATCACGACCGTTGCCGTCGCCAACAAGGACGGCCTGGTCCACATCCGGCCCAAGGTCGTCATCGACTCGACCGGTGACGGCGACGTCGCCGCCTGGTCGGGCGCCCCGGTGGTCAAGACGCAGCCGCTGCAGCCGTGTACGATGCACTTCCGCATCGGCAACGTCAAACGGCATGGCGATCTCACGAAGCTCTGCCGGGAGCAACTCGTGGCGGCGCATGCGGCCAACGAGTTGAAGCTGTTCTATGGCCCGGGGCTGGTTTTCGTGTTTGCACCAAACGAGGCGTACATCCACGCCATCCGCGTGGCCGCCGACGCCAGCGACGCCGCCGACCTGACGCGGGCCGAGATGCAGGGCCGGGCCGACGCCTGGGTGATGTTCGAGCGCTGGAAGAAGAATGTGCCGGGCTTTGAGGATGCCTATTTCATTGCCAGCGGGCCGTACGTGGGAGTGCGCGAGACGCGCCGCATTGACGGGGTCCATGTCCTGACCGAGGAGGACATCCGTCAGCAGCGGCGGTTTGACGACGCCGTGGCGACCGGCTGCTGGTACCTGGACATGCACCCGCTGCAGGCGACGCCCGGGGCCGCCCAGGAGAAAAAGGGCTTCCAGCCGGAGCCGTACGACATTCCCTATCGGTCGCTGCTGCCGAGGAAGATCAGCAATCTGCTGGTCGCTGGGCGCTGCCACTCCGCGACCCAGCTGGCGGCCAGTTCGACCCGGGTGACGGTGACGGCGATGGCCATGGGCCAGGCGGCAGGCACGGCGGCGGCCATGGCGATTCAGGGGAAGACCAGCCCGGCCGAGTTGCCGGGCGTCAAGGTGCGGCGGACGCTGGAGACGCAGCATGCGGGGCCCTGACCGTCCCGCCGACCGCTCCTTCCTCCAGGAAGGGCCCGCGCTGGCATGATGGCTGCTCTGGCGCTCCCGCGCCTCGTGGCCTTCCGCGGCAGGGTTGGCACCGGATTTGCTTGCCTCCTTCGCAGGACTGCACGGAGATCGCTCGATTTCCACCCCACGGTTCATCAGAAGGAGGGCCGCAGCTGTGGCCAAGACATCGCGCGCGCTCACCTGGCAACGCACTCACGTCATCCTGACGGGGACTGTCGTCGGCGTCGTGGTGATCGCGTGCCTCTACTGGGCGCAGGTGGTGTTCATTCCGCTGGCGCTGGCGGTCTTCCTGGCGTTTCTCATGAGTCCCCTGCTCAGGCGACTCGAACACCTCGGGCTTGGCCGGATGGCGTCCCTGGCCGTGGTGGTGACCCTGTCGATTGCTGTGGTGGGAGGGGTCAGCTGGATGGTGAGCGTCCAGCTCGGCAGCCTGTACAATGCCTTGCCGGGCTATGCGGCTAACGCCTACCACAAGACGGACAAGCTCCGACAGGTGGGGCTCGGCATGATCGCTGACCGCGCTGATCCCGTGATCCGAGATCTCACGCGGGTGCCCAGAGATCCGGCGGCGCCGCCCAGCGAGGCCAAAACGGCGACCGGGGGGGATCCGCCCCGAGTCGTGGTCCAGCCCGAGAGCCCCAGCTGGCTCTCGCGATTGCCGGAGGCCATCAGCCCGGCCCTGGGACCGTTCGGGGCCGTGGGACTGGCCCTCGTCCTGGCCATGTTCATGCTGCTCAAGCGCGAGGACCTGCGCAATCGCTTCATCCGGCTCTTCGGGCGCGGCCAGATGGTGGCGACGACCAAGGCCGTGGAAGACGCGAGCACGCGCATCAGCCGGTACCTGGTGATGCAGCTGTTCATCAATGGTACGTTTGGCCTCGCCTGGGGCCTGGGACTCTACCTGATCGGCGTGAACAACGCCCCGCTCTGGGGGTTCCTGGCGGCTGCCCTGCGCTACATTCCCTACATCGGTGCTCCGCTCTGTGCCCTCGTGCCGCTGACCCTGAGCCTGGTCCAGTTCGACGGGTGGAACCAGTTCCTCATGGCGGGAGGCTGGCTGCTCATTCTGGAACTGGTCAGCTCCAATTTCATGGAGCCGTGGCTCTACGGCCAGTCGATTGGCGTCTCGGAGGTGGCCCTCTTGATCGCCGCCGCGTTCTGGGCGTTCCTGTGGGGGCCGATCGGCCTGCTGCTCTCCGGGCCGCTGACGGTCTGCCTGGTCGTGCTGGGGCGCTCGGTGCCGGCGCTGGAATTCTTTGACGTCCTGCTGGGCGATGAGCCGGTGCTCGAGCCGGAGATGGCCTACTACCAACGGTTGCTGGCGCACGACCAGGACGAGGCGGCGCAGGTGGTGAACACCGCGGTGAGCAGCTCGTCGCTGGACAAGGTCTACGACGAGCTGTTGCTGCCGGCCCTGGCGCACGCCAAACGCGGCCGGGAGCGCGATGAAACGGACGAGGAGGACGATCAGTTCATCCTGCAGGCCACGCGCGAAATCCTGGTGGATCTCGGCGAACGCCAGCGGGAAGCCCCCGTTGACAAGCCGGCAGGTCCACCGATCCGGGTGCTCGGCTGCGCAGCGCGCGACGAACTGGACGAGCTGACCGTCGAGATGCTGCGCCAGCTGCTTGATCCCGCCAGGTGGGAGATGGAGGTGATCGGCGTCGAGACTCTGGTCGGGGAACTGGTGACGCTGGCGGAGGAGAAGCAGCCTGCGGTGCTGTGTATCGGGTCGTTGCCGCCGGGTGGGTTGTCGCACACGCGCTACCTGTGCAAGCGGCTGCGGGCGCGATTCCCTGATGTCAAGATCGTGGTCGGACGGTGGGGGCTCACCAGCAGCCTGGAGGACAACCGCGAGCAACTGCAGAAGGCCGGCGCCGACCAGGTGGAGGCGAGTCTGGCCGCGGTCCGCGATCAGCTCACGGCCTGGCTGCCGGTGCTGACGGAGCAGCAGAAGGAGCAGCCTGCTGGCCACAATGGACGGGTGCTCGAAACGGCGGGGAGTGAGAGGTAGGGCCACCAGCCCGCGGCGCCAGCAAGGGCGCCCGGCCAGCCCGCCGCGCCAGCAAGGGAACCCTTGCTGGCGCGGCGGGCTGGTGCTGTGGGCTGGTGGTTCGCTGCGAGCCGGTGGATGGTTTCGATCGGTGCGTCAGCCCCCCACCGCCTGCTGATAACACCAGTCGAACAGCAATTCCCATTCGCGCTGGGCAATCCGCCGACAGAGCAACTCCTCCGCCGAGCCGCTGTCGAGGGCACGCTGACAGGCGTCGTTGAAGCGGAACGGATCCCATTCGGCGGCGATGAAGCCTGGCTGGCCGGCGTCGCCCGCCAATCGCGCCGCCTCGCCGGCCAGCCCCGCGAAGACCGAATGCTGCCCGACCCGTCGGAACCAGTAGCCCGAATTGCCGTAGTCCGGTTCGCGCCGGTGCATGATGGCGTGCCAGTAGCTTCCCGTCGTCGTGTGCAAACCCTGGCTGACCGAGTGCGAATCGTCGAGGAAGTCGTGATAGAGCCAGAGCGCCGCCAGGCAGGCGTCAGCCATGCCGCGGTCGCGGACGGGCTTGCCGGCCAGGACCACTTCCGGCGTCAAGGCGGCGAGCTGGTCGCGCCGGGCCCGGTTCGGCGTCCCGGGCCCCAGCGGCGCCAGCCGTTCGGGCAGCAGCAGCGCGGCGACCGCCGGGCCATAGTCGGCGGGGTCAAAGGCGGTGCTGAGAATCTCAGGGGCCGCCATGATTACTCCTCGATGTCGCGCTCGCGTCGCCTGGAGCGCGGCGCTGGTGCCGCCGCGCCCTCCAGGGGAATCGCCATGCCGCCGCGCTCCAGGTAGAGCTCGTACATCTGGTACATCAAATGATGGAAGCCCAGGTTGGCGATGGGCGCGGTCAGGAAGATGCCGACACAGCAGAGCAGCATGCCGACAAACCCGAGGATCGGGCCGGCAATCATCATGACGACGATGCTCAGCACCGTCTCGAGCCACATCTTGTTGGCAAAATCGAGGACGAAATCCTTGTGGAAGGCCTCGGTGAACGAGCCGGTCAGGCCCACACGCAGCAGCATCGGCACCATGAGGATGTTGAGGCCAATGACCACCACCAGGGTGAGCAAGCCATTGAACAGCTGGTAGACTATGAAGAGCATGCCGCCGGCCTTCATGCTGTCTTCCAGCATGCCCACAGCCGCAAAGCCACCGCCGCTGCAGCAGGCGAGCAGGAGCGCCACCGGCAGGGTCGCGCAGAACGACGCCAGCACCACCATCAACCCGCGCACCAGGTAGGCGCCGAACTTGTCGAAGGTGAACTCGGGGTAGGACGCATCACTCTTCTGGCGGTGCAAGTGCTCGACCACGTCCCAGGCGTAGCCCAGGACCACGAGGGGGCCGACGAGCGGGATGAGGTTGGCCAGCGCAACCATGAACAGGTTGCCCAACCACTTCGGGTTGTCGAAGAGGTACTGGAACGCGCGGATGTAGTTCATGCGGACCCTTTCCACTGAGGGCATGTCACGGCACCGACGGCGGTCGCCGACGGCTCGGCAAGGCATTTCGGGCATCCAGCCCGGGAAGTCAAGGACTATTGTGCAGGCGGACGGCGCCGCGGCCATAGCAGCTGATGACACTTCTGCCGCGCCTTGCTAAATCATCCCTGTTCCTTTGACCAGCATTTGGGCCCTTTTTCATGGACGACTTGAGAGCGCGGCATGATCCAGGCCATCGTGTTCGACTTCGGCAACGTCATCGGCTTCTTCAACCATCGCCTCGCCACCGACCGCCTGGCCGGCTTCTGCGAGGTCTCCTCCGAGGTGCTCTGGCGTGAGCTGTTCAACAACGACCTCGAGGACGAGTACGAGGCGGGCCGCCTCAGCACCGCCGAGCTGCTGCGGCTGCTGCGCGAGCGCTACCGCTGGCGCTGCACCGACGAGGTGGTCGCCGCCGCCTTCGGCCAGATTTTCTGGCCGAACGAGGAAACCGTATCTCTCATTCCCCGGCTGAAGTCGAAGTACCGGCTCGTCCTCGGCAGCAACACCAGCGAGCTGCACGCCCGGCAGTTCCTGCAGCAGTTTGCCGATGTGCTGGGCCATTTTCATGGCCTGGTGCTCTCCTACGAGGCCGGCGTCCGCAAGCCGCGGGAGGGCTTCTTCCGCCGCTGCGTGGAACTGGCCGGCTGTCCGCCGGAGGCGTGTCTCTTCATCGATGACCTCGCCGCCAACTGTGCCGGGGCGCGGGCCTGCGGACTGCAGACGCTCCACTACGATGCCAAACGCGCCAACCTGCACCGGCTTCTGGCCGAACTCGGCATCGACAGCGGAGCCGAGAGCGCGATAGAACAACCGTAGGGCAAGCGGCTCGCTTGCTCATCTTCCGTAGAGCAAGCGGCTCGCTTGCTCGGCTGCCACCGTGCAACATGAAGCGTTGCTGAGGTCGACTTTGAGCAAGCGAGCCGCTTGCTCTACGACGAGTTGAGCGTGAGGAAGCGATGAGCAAACTGCAGCACACCGACCCCGACCTGTGGCAGGCCATCCAGCACGAGCGCCGCCGGCAGCAGGAGCACCTCGAGCTGATCGCCTCGGAGAACTACACCAGCGCCGCGGTCCTCGAGGCCCAGGGCTCGGTGCTGACCAACAAGTACGCCGAGGGCTACCCCGGCAAACGCTACTACGGCGGCTGCGAGTACGTCGATATCGCCGAGAAGCTCGCCATCGACCGGGCGCTGCAGCTGTTCGGCGCCGACCGGGCCAATGTTCAGCCGCACTCCGGCGCCCAGGCGAACATGGCGGTCTACTTCGCCTGCATGGAGCCGGGCGACACCCTGCTGGCGATGGACCTGGCCCACGGCGGCCACCTGACCCACGGCATGCACCTCAACTTTTCAGGGAAGCTCTACAAGGTGGTCGGCTACGGCGTCCGCAAGGATACCGAACGGATCGACTACGACCAGGTGGCGGCCCTGGCCCGCGAGCACAAGCCGAAACTGCTCGTGGCCGGCGCCAGTGCCTATACCCGGCAGATCGACTTCGCCACCATGGGCCAGATTGCCCGCGACGTCGGCTGTCTCTTCATGGTCGACATGGCCCACATCGCCGGCCTGGTGGCGGCGAAGCTCCATGTCGATCCGGTGCCGGTCGCGGACTTTGTGACGACGACGACGCACAAGACGCTGCGCGGCCCGCGCGGCGGCATGGTGCTCTGCAAGAACGAGTGGGGCCAGAAGATCAACTCGGCGGTCTTCCCCGGCCTGCAGGGCGGTCCGCTGATGCACGTCATCGCCGCCAAGGCCGTCTCCTTTGGCGAGGCGCTCAAGCCGGAGTTCAAGACCTACGCCGCCCAGGTGATTGCGAACGCGAAGGTCCTTGGTGAGGAACTGCAACGGCACGGCTTCCGGCTGGTGTCCGGCGGCACCGACAACCACATCGTGCTGGTGGACGTCGCGTCGCGCGGCCTGGGCGGCAAGCTGGCCGAGCAGGCGCTCGACAAGGCGGGCATCACCATCAACAAGAATAAGATCCCGTTCGACACGCGGCAGGCGATGGATCCCTCCGGCGTCCGCCTGGGGAGCCCGGCGCTGACGACGCGCGGTTTGAAAGAAGCGGAGTTCAAGCAGGTTGGCAGCTGGATTGCGGAGGTGCTGGGCAAGCCCGACGACGCGGCGATCCAGCAGCGCGTCCGCGGCCAGGTGCGCGAGCTGGGGGAACGCTTCCCGGCGCCGGCGAACTGACCATTCCTGAGCGGGGGACGTCAGTCCCCCGTGCCAGTCACGTCGCCAGTCGCGTCACCAGTCGCGGCGTCGCCACGGGGGACTGACGTCCCCCGCTCGGTTACGCGTCACTCTTCCGACGCCCCATCCGTGTGCCACGGCTCGAACCGCTGCCACAACTGCGCGTGCAGTGCCTCATCGTTCGCCCAGAAATGCGTGTCGAGTCGACGGAGTCGGGCCAGTCCTGGCGCACTCATGAAGGTTCGCCAGAGGGCCTTGTTCCGACTCATGACATAGCCCAGGCTCAGGTTCGCCAATTGAGGCAACCGGTCGGTCTGGGTAAGGAGCTGGAGGAGCATCTCGGCGGCATCGTTCTGGTTCGCCGCCTCGGGGCCGACTGCCTGTCCCTGCAAGCCGACCGCGCGGGCGAGCCTCTCCCAGACGCTGGGAGACAACTTCGGCTCACTCCGCCAACCAGCGGCCCGTTGTATTCCCAGACTGACGAGCCGCGGTGCCAGCGGGCTGTTGAGCACTTCCAGCACGCCCTCAACACCAAAGTCATTGCGGTCCAGGAAAAGATGGGCCAGCGAGGTCAACGCCGTCCCGGCACAGAGACGCCGCAACCGGTCGGCCTCCAGCTGGCAGCCGCACAGGCGTAACTCCTGGACGGTCTCCATCCCGTGCCCATCCGCCAGCGCAGCGACGGCCTGGTCATTGAGGACGTTCTCAGTCAGGTCCAGCTCCCGCAACCCAGTGGTACCTGCGTCCTGACCCCGGCCGAGCGACTCGACCAGTTCGCCCACCGCGGCGCCGTCAAGGTTGTTTTTCTTCAGGCTCAGACGCACCAACTGACCTGGCAAGCCGGTGGCGGCGAGCTGACGTCCGCCGGCGCCACGCAGGTCATTGTCGGAGAGATCGAGATCGTGAAGCTGGGGCCAGCTCACGCGCCCGAGAGCGGCGACGCCCTCGGGACCGAGTCGGTTCTGACCGAGATGCAGCACATGCAAGCGTGTCGGCAGCCCTGAACGAGCGAGGGCGGCCGCGTCGGCCGACCCCAACTCGCAGGTGCTGGCCCGCAACTGCGCCAGCTCCGCGAGCCCCGGCCAGCTCTCGACGCGCACCAGCTCGCTCAGGCCGCCGTGACTGAGTGTGTTCTGTCCCAGGTTCAACGACTTCAGTTGAAAACCGCCTTCGCCGAGCAGGGCCAGCGTCGCTCCACGCAGGTTGTTCAGGTGCAGATCGAGCCGCTCCAGCCGGTGCAGGTAGCGGGAGTTGGCCAGGTGACGGATCGCCTGGTCGTCGATCTCGTTGCCGCTGAGGTCAAGCTCCACCAGGTTGGCGAACTGTGAGGAACCAGCCAATGTCTCGACACCGTCCGAGCCGAGCGTCGGATCCTCAGCATAGTTGCCGAAACCGACACCACCAAGGACAAGGCGTTTCAAGGTGCTGGTCCAGCTGGCCCGCGCCAGGGAGCCCACGCCGGCGGCGCCGAGATAGTTTTCTTGCAGGATCAGCGCCTGCAGCTGGCCTGCCTCGGCCAGCACAGGCGAGCGCGCCAGCACGTCCACACCGGCATTTTCGAGGTTGCAGCGTTTGAATTTCAGCGTGGTGAGCGTGCCAAGCAGCGGCGAGTTGGCGAACTGTTCCATCTGCATCGGCTCGAACGCGTAATCGTCATCGTGGCCGACCGCCAGGGTGCGGAGCCAGGGCAAGGCGGGCATCGCGCTAAACGATTCCCCATGGTGCGGCATCAGTGTCACCATGTCGCAGGGTGTGGCCGCCGCCAGGGCATTGGCATGGCGGTAGAGCAAGCCGGTGCTCCTGACGGTTGCCCCGGCGACGAAGCCGCGTTCGAAGCGGCCCCAGTGGACGCCGTCGATGATCGGCAGCTCGGAGCGCCAGATGTGGTCGTACTGGTCGAGGAGCTGCCGTTCGCGCCAGCGGAGCAGGGCGGCACGGCGGTCCCAGGTCGGCAGCCCGGCCAATTCGCACTGGAGGCGAATGAACTCGCCGCGTGGGTCGCCCTGTTCTTCGAGCCAGTCGGCATAGATCAACCGTGGGGCGTCGTCGGCGGGGGCGGCGCGAATGGCGTCGAGGAAGGCGGCGTGGGCGCGGTGTGTGGCGGTCAGGGACATCGAGGATCTCCTCTGTCGTAGAGCAACCGGCTCGGTTGCTCAACTGCGACCGTGCAACGCGAAACATCTCTGCGGGCGACTGGGAGCAAGCGAGCCGCTTGCTCTACGGGGATAGCACCGGCCGCAGCCGTGCGGCAACGCACTCGATCACGGTGGTCAGGTGGGCTGGCAGCTCCCTGCCGAACGCCTCGCGGCGAAACGCTTCCCAGCGCTGTTGCGCTAACTTGTTCCGCCACCAGAGGGCGGTCAACAGCGGCAGCGCACTCTCGACCCGGTAGCCGCGGCTGACGAACGCGGGTTCGATGGCCTCGGCGAGGGCGGTCTGGTCCAGGGGACAACGGTTCAAGATCGTCAGCAAATCGTCCAGGTCCTTCGGCCGCCAGCGCCGCTCGCCCAGCTCAACCAGACCATGCAGTTTCCAGGCGGCCATCGTTTCGGGACGCACACACCAGAGCCGGGCGGGCAGTTCGGGCAGCAGCGTTGGATAGTCGACCAGCTCAGCCGGCGGCACAAGTGGGTCGTTGAACCCGATGTCGATCTGGAGCATCTCGGATGGCGCCCCGAGCCCGGCTCGGAGGAAGAGACGCACGCCGGGAAACGCCGTCTCTTGCCAGATGCCGCGCGCCTGCACACGACCCGAATCGATGACGACGCCATCCTGCGGCGTCTGATCGGTGAAGGCCGGTCGCAGCAGTTGCGCCGTGGTCTCGGCATCGGCAGGGCGAAGGCCAAGGAAATCGAGATCCTTGGCCGGGCGGACCTGCGGTCGCGCCCAGATGCGCGTGAGCATGCTGCCGCGCAACACGAAGGCAGCCGCGTCGGGCAGTGTGCCGAGCCGGCGGAGCAGTCCTTCGAGGACGTGGTGCCGGCGCACTTCCGGCACCGGCCGGCCGGTCTGCTCGGCAATCGCCAGCAGACGTTCATTGATGGTGGCGCCGGTCATGACTGGCTCGCCCCGGTCGGTGTGCTGGTCCAGCCGGCGTCGAGCACAGCGGCGCTGTCGTAGAGCGAGAATTCGCGAATGCGTTGCCCGAGCTGCCAGTCCGCCGCCGCCAGGTCGGCACAGAGGCTGTCGAAGGCCGCGAAGGCCCGGGTGCGGCCAACTCCGTAGCATCGGAGGGTGACGAACCGCTCGCTCCGGCCGTCGGCTTCGCGTTTGAGGGCATTGCGTGACAGGTGGGCCTGGTGTGCCGCACAGACGGCGGCTACGGCATCGAGGTTGACGTCGATCGGCAGCAGCAGCTTGACGTGGAACTCGAAATAGGTCTCCGCTGGCCAGGCGGCAGCGTCCTCGTCGGTGTTCGGCAGGCCCGCCATGGCCGCCACCGCTTCCAACTTCGTCCGGATCACGTCGAAGCCGGCCTGGCGCAGCCGAGCGGTCAGGGCCGCGAGCTCGATACAGACGTCGCCGAGCCGGCCGTGGTGGTGGCTTGCCGTCATCGGCTGCGAGCGGCTGGTGCCGTGCGACAACTCGATGAGGACGCACTTGACGCCCGCGTCCCGACACCAGGCGCGAAAGCGCTCCCGCTCTGCGTCGGTGGTCGCCGTGACGGTGAGGTGAGCCTCAAAGGTACCGTCAAGCTCACGCTGAGGGAGTTGCGCGGCCAGCGTCGCGTCCGGTGTGGGAAGCATGGTCGGCCCTCCTGTTTTTGTGTTCACTACGGCGTAAGGCGGACAGCGGGTGCGGGGCGAAGGTTCGATCGCAGTGGATGAATTGTCCAGAAAGGAGGCGCCCTTCGCCAGAGCGGTTCGCGCCGCCTATCTGCTTCGCCGTGACGCGCCAGCGGAGCGCGACCGGCGCGCGAAACGATGAATCGGGATTGCGGTTTTGTATACTGTAATTGCGTATCCCTGTCGAGGCCGCACTCGAACGAGCGGGAGGTCCCATGCCGCCAGCTTCACCGCGCGGCCGCGGCGCCGCCGAGAATCCGCGCAACCGCTTTGAGCGCCTTGCCCTGGAAGTCACCGCGCCCGATCCCGACGGACCGGCTCCCGAGACGCTCTTTCTCCGCGACACCAGCCGGACGATCATCGTCCAGAACGACAGTCCCGACATCTACTTCAACACCAGCATCAACCCCTACCGCGGCTGTGAACACGGGTGCAGTTATTGCTACGCCCGTCCATACCATGAATACCTCGGCTTCTCCGCCGGCCTCGACTTCGAGACCAAGATCATGGTCAAGGAGGAGGCTCCCGAGTTGCTGCGCCGCGAGCTGGCGAAGCCGAGCTACACGCCCGAACCGCTCGGCCTCAGCGGCGTCACCGATGCCTACCAGCCAATCGAAAAGCGGCTCCGGCTGACGCGGCGCTGCCTGGAGATCCTCGTCGACTGCCGCCACCCAGTCGTGGTCATCACCAAGAACCGCCTCGTCGAACGGGACGCCGACCTCTACGCGGAGTTGGCCCGGTTCAACGCGGTCGGCGTCCTCCTGTCGCTGACGACGCTCGATCCGACGCTGCAGCAGCGGATGGAGCCGCGCACCAGTTCGGTCGACGGCCGCCTGGCGGCGATCCGGTCGCTGAAGGCGGCCGGCGTGCCGGTCGGCGTCCTCACCGCTCCGGTCATTCCGGGGCTGAACGATCATGAAGTGCCGGCGTTGCTCGCCGCGGCCGCGGACGCCGGGGCGACGTTCGCCTCCTATACGTTGCTGCGCCTGCCTCATGGGTTGAAGGAACTGTTCACCGACTGGCTGGAGCGCCACTATCCCGACCGGAAGGAGAAGGTCCTTGGCCGCATCCGCGACGTCCGCGGCGGCCGACTCAACGATCCGAACTTCAAGACGCGCATGCGCGGCGAAGGGGAACTGGCGGACACCATCCGTGAGCTGTTCGACCTGTCGCGGCGCCGCGTCGGGCTCGCCCGGCGGGCGCCGGAGGTGACCAGCCGTCATTTTCGCCGGCCGACGCCAGACGGCGGGCCACGTCAGGGCCTGCTGTTCGAAGACGACCCCGCCGGCCGAGCGTGACCAACTTGCCCGGACGGCTTTCCCCACGGCGTTCCGCGAGCGTACAATGTCAGATGAAGGAACGCCCTTCCCGCGCCGTCGACCGACGGTCCATCTCCCTCCGGTCGATGCGGCTCCCCTTTTCTGATCGTCCTCGCGCTGCCGAGAAAGGCCGTCCCTCATGGCCGCCGCTCCATCCATGTCGCGCCGCTGGTTCCTCACTCTTCTTGGGCTGGGGCAAATCGTCGTTGCCGCCCTCGTCGCGGCCGTCGCCTGGCACCTGCCCAGCCGGACCGAGTTGGAGGAGGGGTTCGGCAAGACCGAAGCGGTCGCCCAGCGCACCGCCGAGCAGGTCCGGTTGATCAAGCAGCAGGTCCATGACCTGCGCCGTCCCGAGCTGAAACTCCTTGCCCAGCGCCTGCAGAAACAGACGCGCCAGATCACGACCACGCTGGACCGTGAATCGGTCGATTTCGAGACGCTCCAGACGCTCCGTGACGCCCTCGGCGACGTGGCTACCGGCCTCGACGCCTCGGCCACCATGGTCGACCCGACGCGTGTCGCCGCGCTCGGCGATGGCCTGAGCCAGACCGCCACATTCCTGGAAGAGCGCGTCGCTCCGGCCGCGGAAGAAACCGCCGATCGGCTCGACCGTCTCGGCGGCGCGCTCGCCAAGGAGGCAGCGCAGCTCGGCACCCTGCTGCGACACACCCCCTTCGACCTCAAGGCCGTGCGCGACGTCCACTCCGGACTGGGCCGCTTCGGCGACGGGCTCGATGCGCTCACGAAAGCCCTGCCGGACGAACGCCTCAAGAAGATGCGCGATGGCTTCCGCGGTCTGGAGACGGCCCTGAGCACGGCCGCGGATGAAGTTGAGAGTGTCGCCTCGCTCAGTTATCCGATTGTGCAGTGGAGCAACGGCCGGCTGGTGACGTCGACGCGGAAGTTCTGGCCGGAAGGCGACCAGATCGCCGGCGGTCTGCGGAAAGCCAACGAGGGCGTCGTCGCGGCGGGGGAGCAGCTCGACGAGACCGCGACCGCGCTGCCGAAGCTCCACGAGTCGATGACCGAGGGCAAGAAGATCATCGACACCAGCCGCCGTACCCTGGAGCAGGCCCTCAAACACCAGGATGAGCTTGAGCCGTTACTGAAAGCCATTCCTGAGCAGATGGCGACCCTGCTCGAGGAACTGCCGAAGCTCGCGGGCGATCTCTCGAAGCTCCTCCGCGACACGCGCCAGCTCCGTCAGCTTGCCGCCTCGCTCCGGCAGGGCCGGCAAAACATCGACCAGCTGGCGACGCGCTGGCCGCAGCTCAAGGACGGACTGACGCGCTCGGCCACGGTGTTGCGGCGGACGCGTGGCCAGCTCGATCATGTCCTGACCCATCGGCAGGACTACGAGGCGGCCCAGGAACAGATCGTCCACCTTGGTGAGACCTTTGCGACGCTGGCGCCGCTCTACACTGACCAGGTCAGCCGGTCGCTTGAGGACCAGGAACAATCGCTGGCCGAGCTGGAGCAGAGCGTCGCCGAAGTCGGTGCCGTCGTGCCGGCCGCGGCGCGGACGACCGTGCAGGTCGTTGACCTCAGCCGACTGTTGCTGGCGCTCATCGCCGGCTTGACGGCGGTTCACGGGGCCTGGGTGGTGGTCAACAACTCCCGCCGTGGGTCGGGATGCCAATCCTGACATGAATGCGTCAGGATTGGCATCCCGACCCACGGCGGATTGAGGACCAAGTTGACAAGACTGTCGCCCTGGCAACGAAGAGCACCGTAGCACTGACTTACTTCCGTCCGCCGCGAGGACCGACATGGCTACCCCCGACCTGAAGCCCGACGAAATCACCTTCGTCGCCGACGCTGTCAAATATCTTGAATCGCCCTCCCTGCTGATGCGCATCGCCAACGCGGTCGGCAAACCGCTCGAGGTGGTCACGAACCTGGCCGACAAGGCGACCGGCGACCAGATCTCGCAGGCGACCAGGAAGGCGCTGACGAAGACAATGGACGTCGCCAGCAACACCATCTGGCGTTCCGGCGGCCTCGAAGGCTCGCCCGCCCAGGTGGCGTCGAACACCTTCTGGACGCGCACCCTGCACCAGACGGCGACCATGGTCACCGGCGGCATGAGCGGCCTCTTTGGCGTCGCGGGGCTGGCCGTCGAGCTGCCGATCACGACCGGGATCATGTTTCGCTCGATCGCCAGCATTGCCGACAAGCACGGCGAGGATCTGCGCGATCCGGCGGCGCGGCTCGACTGTCTGAGCGTCTTCTGCCTGGGCGGTCCCGCGAAGGTCGACGACGAGATGGAGAGCGCCTATCTGTCGACGCGCGTCGGCATGTCGATGCTGATCCGTGACGCGGCGGCGTTCCTGACACAGAACGCCGGCAAATCCCTGGCCGAGGTAGCGGCCCGCGAGACGGCGCCGGTGCTGGTCCGCTTCCTCAGCCAGGTTGCGGCCCGCTTCAACGTCAGCGTGTCGAGCAAGTTCGTCGCCCAGAGCCTGCCGCTGGTCGGCATGGCCACCGGGGCGGCCATCAACGCCGCGTTCACCGATCACTTCAACCGGGTCGCCAATTTTCACTTCGGCCTGCGCCGGCTCGACCGCGACCATGGGACCGAACCGGTCGAGGAGGCCTATCGGTGGGAGATGCGGCAACTGCGGCTGACGCCGCGACGCTGACGTCGCGACGCCGTCAGGCCGCGTTCGCCGTCGCGTGCTGCTCGGACAGGACGAGATCGTCGACAAGGCTCTGGCGGACGTCCGTGGTGAGCGGTCCACTGGTGTGGTGGTAGCCGGGGCGGTCGATCTCGATCAGCGCCGGCCGGGCGAAGTCGCCGAGCAGGTTCCGGCCCTCCGCGTCGACCGTGAGCTGGATCCAGTGCGCCGCGCCGAGACAGCGATCCTCGGGACGACAGGTGATCAGCTCGGCCGGCAGGGACTGCTCCCCGACCCGCAGTCGGACCTGCGTCCCGTCGAGGTCGGCCCAGGCCGCCAGGCGCTCGGTCCACAGCGCCGGCTCGCCGAGGTCGATGAGCAGCGCCGCCTGCAGACGATTCGGCGTCGGCAGCAGCCGGTTGTAGAGGTCCAGCTCGTCCTGGATCCACGGCGGCTCGCTCAGGCGGGCGACCCGCAACACTTCCTGGACCCGGAACCAGAGCGTCTGGCGGTTCTCGAACACCAGCGTCGCCTCGGGGCCGATCCGCACCCGGCGATAGCGATCGAGGTAGCGCTGCAGCGACGTGAAGAACTCCTGCCGGCGCGCGGCGTAGTCGGCCAGCGGCAGCAGGTCGTCGAGGGTCAGCGGCCGCATCAGTGCGATCCTTTCCGGTCGTGATGGTGCCGCGCGGCGTGGCCGTGATCGGCCGCCGTCGACGGCATCAGGAACGCCTGATACAACCCACCCGCGGCCAGGGCGCCGAGACAGGGCCCGAGCCAGTAGGCCAGGTGATCGCGAAACGCGCCGCCCTGCAGCGCGAACTCCCAGACGGCTGGGCCAAACCACCGCGCTGGGTTGGCCGAGGCGCCCGTCAACGGGCCAGCCGCCAGGGCGATGGCGATCAAGGCTAGGCCAGGCCCCAGGCCGCCGAGCGTCGGGGCCAGCGGCGTCCGGGAATCGAGCATGGTGCCGTAGATCACCAGCGTCAGCACGAACGTGAGGGCGGCTTCCATCAGGACGCCGACGAGCATGACCAGGCGCGGGTCGGTCGTCGCGTCGAAGCCGAAGGCTTCACGATTGAGGTGCGGGGTGCCGACGTGTGCGGTCCCCAAGATGGCGGTGCTGAAGCTGAGATAGACGACCATGCCAGCCAGGACGGCCCCGAGCAGCTGCATGGCGGCCAGCCAGCTGGCCGTGCCGCCGTCGAGCCGTTTGAAGACCCACAAGGTGAGCGTCACGGCCGGATTGAGGTAGCCGCCCGAGATGCGCACGGTCGCCGTCAACGCCGCGGCATAGGCGCAGCCCTGGGCGACGGCACCCCACAGCAGGGCGGTCATGGACGGGCCGCTGGGCGACAGCGCGGTGGCGCTGCAGACGGCAGCGGCACTCAGCAGGACCAAGGCAAACGTCCCCGCCAGCTCGGCGAGCAGCGGCCGCAGGTTCTTGGACATGGGCACCTCAGGGAAGATCCGGCGGCGCGTATGTACCCGATCGACTGCGGCGCTGTCAACTTGAACAGCGGGATCGAACCGCACCGATTTATCGTTTCGCGCAGTTGCCGAGCGCGAAACGATAAATCGACACAGGAAATGCCTCACCCCTTGGGACTGAACAGCGTCAGCGCGTCGGCGATCTCCCGCGGCGTCTGATACCGGTCCTGCGGTTTCTTGGCCATCATCTTCTGGATGATCGCCGTCAGCTGTTGCTGGACGCCGGGCCGCAGCTCCTCGGTGCGGGTCGGCTGCGCCTGGGCGTGCTTGAAGAGCTTGTCGACCAGCGACCCGCCCGGAAACGGCGGCTGCCCGGTCAGCAGGAAATAGAACGTGCAGCCCAGACTGTAGATGTCGGCACGGGCGTCGACGTTGCGTGCGTCCCTGGCCTGTTCCGGCGCGAGAAAGTCAGGCGTGCCGATCATCATGCCTTCACTGGTGAGGACGCTCATTGGACCGGTGCTGGGCTGGTCCGCCGACTGCCGGAGTCGAGCCAGGCCAAGATCGAGGATCTTCACCACGTTGCTCGGCTGCGCCACCAGCAGGTTGGCCGGCTTGATGTCGCGATGCACCAGGCCCTTTTCGTGCATGTGCTGCAGGCCGAGCGCCGCCTGGCGAATGTAACTGCAGGCCAGCGCTTTCCAGCACATTGGGATCCTAAGCTTAGAATTCCACGTGGACAAGTTGTCGCG
>JADMIO011006381.1_pt1 | contig 48457 bp, 40 predicted proteins | sample 8958161 | NCBI WGS metagenome assembly JADMIO01 (sample SAMN16585339, study PRJNA669376) | soil metagenome | isolation source: Crop rotation soil | place: USA: Cullars Rotation, Alabama | collected 2011
GCCGCGACTTCAAGTCACGTGAATTCCAAGCTTCGGATCCCACTGTGCTGGAAAGCTCGCGCTCGGGCCCGCGAGCGCACGTCCACTCGTGGTGCCGCGCGGGCTGTGCGCGGAGCTGCGGCCGTACCAGCGCGAAGGCGTCGCGTGGTTGCAGCACCTGCGCGCGCACGGCGCCGGAGGCGTGCTCGCCGACGACATGGGCCTCGGCAAGACGCTGCAGACGATCGCGCACGTACTGATCGAGCGCGAGCAAGGCCGGCTCGATCGCCCGGCGATGATCGTCGCGCCCACGAGCCTCGTCGGAAACTGGAAGCGCGAATTCGGCAAGTTCGCGCCGAGCCTGAAGGTCGCCGTGTATCACGGCCCGGATCGCAAGGACGTCTACAAGACGCTCGCGGATCACGACGCGGTCATCACCACCTATCCGATCGCCGCGCGCGACCGCGACGAGCTCGCGAAGCTCGAGCTCCACCTGCTCGTGCTCGACGAGGCGCACTCGATCAAGAACGCCGACGCGCAGGCGAGCGAGGCGGTCCGCGCGTTCGATGCGCGCCATCGCCTGTGCCTGTCGGGCACGCCGATCGAGAACCACCTCGGCGAGCTGTGGTCGCTGTTCGACTTTTTGAACCCCGGCCTGCTCGGCGGCCGCGAGTCGTTCGCGGTGCAGTTTCGCCAGCCGATCGAGGACAAGGGCGATCGCGTGCGGCTCGAGGCGCTTCGCGATCGCGTGCGACCGTACATCCTGCGCCGCACGAAGGATGCGGTCGCACCGGAGTTGCCGGCGAAGACGCGCCTCGTGCGCGCGATCGAGCTGCCCGGTGCGCAGCGCGAGCTGTACGAGAGCATCCGCGTCGCCGCGCACGCGGACGTCCGCCGCCACATCCGCGAGCGCGGCCTCGCCGGCTCGGCGATCGCGGTGCTCGACGCGCTGCTGAAGCTTCGCCAGGTGTGCTGCGATCCGCGGCTCGTCGGTGTCGACGCGGCCGCGAGCGTCACCGGCAGCGCGAAGCTCGAGGTCCTGCTCGAGATGCTCGATCACCAGCTCGCCGACGGCCGCCGCATCCTCGTGTTCTCGCAGTTCGCCCGCATGCTCGGCCTCATCTCGGAGGCGCTGCTCGCGCGCGGCGTTCGCCACGTCGCGCTCACCGGCCACACGCCGGATCGCGAGAAGCCGATCAGCGCGTTCCAGCAGGGCCGCGCCGACGTGTTCCTGATCTCGCTCAAGGCCGGCGGCACGGGCTTGAACCTCACCGGCGCCGACACGGTGATCCATTACGATCCGTGGTGGAACCCGGCCGCGCAGGCGCAGGCCACCGACCGCGCGCATCGGATCGGGCAGACCAAGCCGGTGTTCGTGCACGAGCTGATCGCGGCGGGTTCCGTCGAGGAGCGCATGCTCGGCCTGCAGCGCCACAAGCGCCTGCTCGCCGATGCGATCCTCGAGCGCGGCGAACGCGCGCAGCTGTCGGAGCGCGAGATCGACGATCTGCTCGCGCCGCTCGGCGCGTGATCCGTGCAACGCTTCAGCGCGGATGCGTGTCTCATCAGGGATGAAGCGGGTCATCGCCGGCGCCGTCGTGCTCGTCGTCGCCGCCGGCATCGCGTTGTGGCGGTGCCACGGACGCGCAGACGGACCGGCCGGTTCCGACGACAGCGAGGGCCCGCGCCGCCTCGACGTGCCGTATTCGACGGTGAAGACCGAGAAGCTTCCTGCATGGTTCGCGACGAAGGGCGCACCCGCGCGCAAGATCGCCGGCCACGTCACCCGCGCCGGTGCACCGGTGGAGCACGCGGTCGTCACGTTGCACTCGGCCGTCACGCGCGCGCACGCCGCAGACGCACGCGAGGTCCGCAGCGGGCCCGCCGGCGAGTTCGACTTCGGCAGCCGCCCGGCGGCGGAGTACGACGTCACCGCGTACTCGCCGGGTACCACACCCGCAGTCGTCCACGTCGACCTCGCAGATCCGACGGTGCAGGCGGATCAGCTCGAGCTGCGGCTCGGCGTGTGCGACGCCTCGGTCGAGGGCGTCGTCTACGATGCGTCGCGAAATCCGCTGCCCGGCGCGCACGTTCGCAAGGCCGGCCTCGTCGGCGTCGATACCGATGCGCACGGCGCGTACAAGCTGTGCCTGCCGTTCGGGCGCGCCGACGTCGAGTATTCCGCCGATGGCTACGGCGCGGTGTCGCTGTTCGTCGACGCGCGCGGCGAGGTGCAGCGCGACGTGGTGCTCGTCCCCGAGGCCACGCTCGACGTCAGCGTCGTGCGCACCGACACTCTCGCGGTGGTGGCCGGCGCGCTCGTCAGTGCGTTCCCGGCGCAATGGGCGCCGGACCATCCGGCGATCCAGAGCGGCATCACCGGCGAGGATGGCAAGGTGCGCATCGCGGGCCTGTTGCCCGGCCGCTACCGCGTCACCGGCTACGCCGACGGGTTACTCGCCGACGCCCCGGTCCCCGCCGTCGCCGAGGTCGGCGCGAGCCGCGAGGTCGTCCTGCGGCTCGCGGCCACGGCGCGGATCACCGGCAAGGTCGTCGATCGCGGCAAGCCGATCGCCGGTGCGCAGGTCGCGGCCTCGCGGAAGTCGCCGACGCTGCGCTCGCCACAGACGCCGAGCCAGGCGGACGGCACGTTCGTGCTCGAGCGCGTGCCCGCGGGCGACGTCGTGTTCATCGCAGCGCCGTACGAGGTCGTGTCGCCGGCGCAGCTGCACGTCGATGCCGGCAAGACGTACGACAACATCGTGCTCGACGTCCGCGCGATGGGTGTGATCAAGGGGCGCGTCACGCGGCTCGGCAAGCCCGTCGAGGGCGTCGAGGTGTGCTGCGTCCGGACCGCCGGCAACGGCGACGGCCGCAGGTTCTCCGACGCGAGCGGCCGCTACGAGTACACCGGCGTCGCGCCCGGCACGTACGAGCTCGGCGCGGGCAGCGATCAACTGGGCGCGTTCAAGCTCGGCGTCAAGGTCACGCTCGCCGCAGGCGAGGAGCGCGTCGTCGATCACGAGCTCGACCTCGCGGGTGCGATCGCCGGCACCGTCGTCGATCGCGAGCACCATCCCGTGAAGGGCGTGTTCGTGCGCTGGATCAACGAGAAGACGAACGACGTCGGCCGCTCGTTCACCGACGCGCAGGGCCGCTATCGCTGCGGTGCGCTGACCGGCGGCGGCCGCTATCACGCGGGCGTGTTTCCATCGGCGGGGCTCGACACGCCGTATCCCACGGCGGACGGCACGCCGTACCCGACCGTCGAGGTCAAGGACGGCACGAGCGTGGTCGACAACATCGAGCTCGCGATCGATCGCCCGGATCTCGCGATCGGCGGCCGCGTCGTCGACGATGCCGGCATCGCGGTCGCCGACGCGATCGTCAAGGCGCTACCCGTGCAGGAGGGCGAGCAGCCCGCGTTTCACTCGTGGCAGAGCCTGCCGCTCACGGCGACCGACGCCGACGGCGCGTACGAGCTCACCGGTCTCGCGCCGGGTCGCTACGCGCTGCAAGCGCGCGCGGCGGACGGTGGCGAAGGCATCGCACCGAACGTTGCGGCCGGCAGCACCGGCATCACGATCCGCGTGCAGCGCGCCGGCGCGATCGCGGGCAAGCTCGTCGGGTTCACGCACGGGCCCGCCGTGTTCGCGCGCCTGCTCGACGCGTTCGATCTCGTGCAGGCCGTCCCCGACGGCGACACGTTCAAGCTCACCGGCCTGCACCCGGCGCGCTACCTCGTCAGCGCGCAGACCGGCGGCGAGGGCGACGCGCAGATCGTCGACGTGAAGCCGGGCATCACCGCGAACGTCGTGCTGACGGCGCGCGGGCAGGGCGTGATCGACGCCACCGTCGTCGACTTTCGCTCGCGCGCACCGCTGCCGAACGCGATGTGCCGCGTGCTGCTCAACGTCGACGGCGCGCAGAGCATGACGAACTGGGACATCGCGACCGTGCCGCGCAGCGACGCGCGCGGCCGCGTGGTGATCGATCCTGCGCCCGCGGGCAGCATCACCGTGCGGTGCGAATTCGCATCGTTCAAGTGGTCGCATCCCGCGGTGGACTTCACGCTCGCCGCGAACGAGCGCAAGGCGATCCAGCTCCAGGCCGTCGAGCAGCTGCAGGAAAATCCCGGCGAGGCCGGTCTCGAGTTCGACTGGCAGACCACGCCGGCGCGGATCTATCGCGTCAAGCCGAACAGCCAGGCGGCGAAGGCCGGCATCGTCGCGGGCGACCTCGTCACCGAGGTCAACGGCGTCTCGGTCATCGGACTCGACGGTGCGGGTGTCGACACGCTGATCCACAGCGTGCCGATCGGCGAGGACGTTCACCTCGTGGTGCGCGGCAAGCCGGTCACGCTGCGGATACTGTCCGATTAGCGGATCCGCGCGATCACCGCGCGTGACAGACCGCCGCCGCTCGTGGTGCCGAGGCCCGCGACGAGCAGCTTGCCGTCGGCGTCGAGCATCAGGTTCTGGAAGTCGAGCGCCAGGGCCGGTTGCGCGAGCCGCAGCGTGCCGGCATTGCCGAACGCCGGATCGGGCGTGCCGTCGGCGAGCAGGCGCACGACGATCCCGTCGCCGCTGTCGGAGCCCGACACCACGACCTTGCCGTTTGGCTGGGCGACGACGCCGTCGAGATAGTCGCCGGGGATCGAGACGAGGCCGTTGTTGCCGAAGCTCGCGCGCGGCGTGCCGTCGGGCGCGAGCCGCACCACGACGGCGGCACCGCTGCGCTGGCCGACCGCGACGATGTCACCCGCGACCGTCGTGACGCCGAGCGCGCGCGTGTTGTTGCCGGCGAGCGAGAACATGCCGCCGGTCGCGAACGCGGTGTCGCGCGCGCCGTCGGTCTCGCGGTATGCGACCACGACGAAGTGGCTGTCGTCGGAGCGGCCGGCCGTGATCACGTCGGCGCCGAGCGCGACGACGTCGAAGCACTCGTCCTGCGAGCCGGTGTTCAGCTCGTCGGCGACGAGGCCGTTCGCGCCCCAGCTCGGCACGAGCGCGCCGGTGAAGTCGTAGCGTGCGACCGCGAACGTCGAGTCGGTGTTGTTGTAGCCGCCGATCCCGCACGCGATGATCGTGGAATTCACGATCGCGAGCCGGTTCGCGGTGTCCTCGCGCAGCCGGCCGGCGACGTCGTAGCGCAAGAAGCCGCCGGTGCCGAAGCCGGTGTCGGGCGCGCCGTTGTCGTGGACGATGCCGAGCGTGAAGTCGTCCTTCGTCGGATCCTGGACCTCGCCGTCGCCGTTGACCGCGATGCGATCGGCGTCGATGCGGACGGCGCCGTAGCCGAAGTCGTCGCCGCCGGGACCGACGTCGAGGATGCCGGTCTGGCCGTACGCCGGGTCGATCTGACCGTCGGCGGTGAGCGCGATCAGGGCGATCGCCGATTGCCCGCTCTGGTTGCCGCGCGTGCCGACGGCGAGGTAGCCCGCGCCGTGGCGCATCACCGCGTACGCGGATAGCTCGAAGTTGGTGTCGCTGCGGATCGCGAAGCCGTTCGTACCGAACGTGTCGTCGATGATGCCAACGGCCTCGGTGAATGGTGCCGCATCGTCGCCGGCGGAGCCGTCGTCACCGCCCCCCGCATCCGCGGCACCGCCCGCACCAAAGCCGATGCGACCACACGCGGCCAGCAGCACCGTGCAGGCGATCCTCACGGTGTCAGCGTCGCACGAATACCGACTACAGGATGGGTGCGTCTGTGGCTACACCGGCGCCAAACCACCGCACGCTGCTGCGAGACAGCTCGGTGCCTTTGCCGGTGTTGATGTCGATCTGGATCATCTTGCCGCCGTCGGTGGGGTTGCCCATGTCGACGAAGCCGTAGATGTTGCCGCCCCAGAAGCCGAGGCCGAAGATCTTGTTGAACCCGGTGCCGGTGCCGATCGGCGTGGCAACCCACGTGGCGGGATCGATCACGGCGAGGAAGTCCTCGGTGTCGGTCTGGCCGTCGCCGATGTCGACGGTCGCGTAGATGCCGATGCCGCGGACGCCGAACAGATCGCCGCTCGACCGGACCTTGCCGGCGGGCACGGTGCCGTAGTCACCGATCTGGGTGGTGTTGCCGGTGACGGGATCGATCTGGAACACCTTGCCGAAGCTGTCGACGGTCACGAGGATGTCGTCGCTGTTCGGATCGTCGAGGTCGGTCGGCACGAACGACAGGCTGGTCGCGTTGCCGGTCCCGAGGTTCTTGATGAACGTGGCGGCGCCGGTGGTGGAATCGATCTCGTAGAGCTTGTCGAGGGTGACGCCGACCATGCGGTCGTTCTTGTCGATCGCGAGGTCGGTCAGGCTCTGCGTGCCCAGGCCGGTCATCGAGCCGATCGTGGTGGTGGCCAGGGTCAGCGAGTTCATCTGGTACAGCGTCTGTCCGCTGTGCGCGTAGACCCGCGAAGTGTCGATCGGCGGGCCGCTATCCGAGCCTGCGTCAGGCTGCGACGGCGCGTCTGCCGCACCGTCATTCCGGTTCGAGGGACCGCACGCGGTCAGGACAGCGACCGCCAGGAAGACTCGCATAGGGCGCGGACTCTACCAGCGCCCGGTACAGATCGTTGAAAAATCGCCCGCTCGGTCCACCGAGCTGCCAAGATGGGAATCTCGAGGGGGCGTGACAGGTTGAGCCCCAGATCACACCCCATGTCGCCGCCGATCCCGGACCGCACTGAAACCCTTGCCCCGCGTGCCGATGACACGGCACCGAGCACGAGTGCGCCGGTTCGCGGTGAGCCGCCGATGCAGGAGGGCGCCGACGATCCCGAGCGCTACGAAGCGGTGCGCGAGCACGCGCGCGGTGGTCTCGGTCGCGTGGTGCGCGCGCTCGACAAACGGCTCGGGCGCACGGTCGCCGTCAAGGAGCTGTTGCGGCGCGGCTCGTCGGAGGAAGCGCGGTTCTTGCGCGAGGCGATGATCACCGCGCGGCTCGAGCACCCGGGCATCGTGCCGGTGCACGAGGCCGGTCGCTGGCCGAACGGCGACCCGTACTACGTGATGAAGCTCGTCGAGGGTCGCACGCTGAAGGAGCTGATCGTCGGGCGCACCGCGCTGCGCGATCGCCTCGGCTTGCTCGCGAACGTCATCGCCGTCGCCGACGCCGTCGGTTACGCGCACAGCCAGGGCGTGATCCACCGCGACATCAAGCCGTCGAACATCATCGTCGGCGAGTTCGGCGAGACGATCGTCGTCGACTGGGGCCTCGCGCGTGATTGCAAGCGTGACGTCCCCGAGCCCACGGAGGACCTCATCCTCGCCGCGGGCTCCGGTGTGTCGACGGTTAGCGGCAAGGTCGTCGGCACGCCCGCGTACATGTCGCCCGAGCAGGCGCGCGGCGAGCTCGTCGACGAGCGCGCGGATGTCTACGCGATCGGCGCGGTGCTCTACGAGCTGCTCGCCGGTGCGCCGCCGCATCACGACGACACACCGCAGGCCACGCTCGATCGCGTGATCGCCGGGCCGCCGCGGCCGGTCGCGCTGGTGACGCCGCACGTGCCGAGCGAGCTCGCCACGATCGTCAGCAAGGCGATGGCGCGCGATCCGAGCGCGCGGTACGGCAACGCGACCGCGCTCGCCGAGGACCTGCGCCGCTTCCAGACCGGCAAGCTGGTGAGCGCGCACTCGTACACGACGCTGTCGATCCTGCGCAAGAAGTTGAGCCAGCACCGCGGCGTGGTCGCGATGGCGGTGGCGAGCGCGCTCGTGCTCGCCGGCGTCGCGGTCGCGTCGTTCCGGCGCGTGGTCGCCGAGCGTAACAACGCGCAGCAGTACAGCGAGCGTGCGGACGAAGCGCGCGGCGTCGCCGAGAATCGCCAGCGCGAGCTCACGCTGCTGCAGGCCGAGACGTCGCTGCGCAAGGATCCCACGGCGACGATCGCGTGGCTCAAGACGTACGCGATCGGCGATGCAGACCGCGGGCGCGTGCAGGAGCTCGTCGATGAAGCGGTCGCGGCCGGCGTCGCGCGTCACGTGTTCCGGCCGGGCGTCTGGGTGTTCGACGCGATGTTCACGCCCGACGGCGACCGCGTGATCGCATCGCTGCACGACGGCACCGTGCGCAGCTACGACCTCGCGAGCGGCAACGAGACCGTGCTCGGCAAGGCGAAGTCGCTGATCGATATCGCGACGATGGCGCCCGACGGCAGCGTGGTCGTCACGGGCGGTGTGCTCGGGGAGGTCACGGTGTGGCCGCTCGGCAATGGTGGGCAGCCGCGCGTGATCGCGAACGGCGGCCGCATGGTCAAGCACATCGAGGTGTCCGCCGACAGCGCGCGCGTGCTGATCGTGCGCGAGACCGGTGCCCCGGAGGTCGTGACGCTCGAGAGCGGCGCGATTCAATCGATCGGCCCGAAAGTCGCGTACCGCTCGGCGGTCGCGAGCGCGGACTGGACGAAGCAGGTCGTGACCACGTCGCCGAACCAGGTCGCGGCGGTCGCCGGCGATAGCGTGCGGCCGCTCGCGCAGACCACGAAGATGATCAAGTCGCTCGTGATCGCGCCGCACGGCGAGCTCGTCGTCGTCCACGACGGTTCGGCACTGTGGCGCGTGCCGTTCGCGGGCGGCAAGCTCGAGAAGCTCGTCGATTACGAGGAGAAGCTGAACCAGGTCGTGTGGTCGCCCGACGGGCGCACCATCGCGATCGGCGGCGAGAAGCACGATGTCGTGCTCGTCGATCTGACCACGAACACCGCGCGCTCGCTGCGCGGCCACACCGACTCGATCTACACGTTGCAGTGGACGCGCGATGGCCGCCGGCTGTTGTCGGCGAGCGACGACGGCACCGCGCGCGTGTGGACGGTCGCCGACGGCACGGCGCTCGTGCTGCGCGGCCACGACGACGACGTGTATCGCGCGCGGTTCTCGCCCGACGAGCGCCAGGTCGCGACCGCGAGCCTCGACGGCAGCGTGCGCGTGTGGGAGATCGAGCAGCCCGGCTCGCGGATCCTCGTCGAGGGTGGCGCGATCGAGGGGCTGTCGCTCGACGGCGACCGCGCGCTCGTCTCGACGAACACCGAGGTCGCGCGCTGGAACCTCGCGTCGGGCCATCGCGAGCCGATGTGGGCGTGGGCCGGCGATGCGAACGGCCTCGGCTTTGGCCTCGCATCGCCCGACGGCGAGCGCCTGCTGCTGCCGAAACCGGACTGGTCTCTCGAGGTGCGCTCGCGCACCGGCAAGCCGCTGCTGCTGAAAGGCCACCGCACGGTGATCAGCCACATCGAGTACGCGCGCGACAGCAAATCTGTGTACACGTCGTCGTTCGACGGCACGCTGCGGCGCTGGGACCTCGAGACCGGCGAGTCGAAGATCCTGATCGAGGGCGGCGCGCCGGTCAGCGGATTCGCCGTCGCGGCCGATGGGCGGGTCGCGGTGCAGGTCGGCGATTCGACGGCGCTGCTCGTGATGCCCGACGGCAAGGTGCGCGAGCTCGGCCAGGGCGAGCAGTGGTGTACGAGCTACGCCGAGTTCGACAAGGTCAAGGACCGGCTCCTGCTGCGCGGCTGTAACTACAGCCTCGCACTGATCGACGGCGATCGCCGGATCGAGCTGCCTACCGGAAGCTCGCACGTGTCGCGGATCGCCGTGTCCGCCGACGGCTCGCGGATCGCCGGCGCGATGGGGGACCGATCGGTGCGGTTGTGGGATGCGGAGACCGGCCAGCTCCTGCGCGTGCTCCGCGGCCACACCGACCTCGTCATGGACGTCGCGTTTTCTCCCGACGGCAGCACGCTGGCGTCGGCGAGCTACGACAAGACCGTGTTCCTGTGGGACCTCGCCACCGAGCGCCACCGGGTGCTGCGCGGGCATTCGCTGTCGGTCAATCGCGTAGCGTGGCGCGACAAGTCTCAGCTCGTCAGCGCATCGCGCGACGGGACGCTCCGCGTGTGGGATGTTCCCGTCATCGATCTGCCGACCGCGAGCGACCTCGGTAAACAGCTCGACCGTGCGACGACCTCGCTGATCGACATCGATCGTCCGACGACGAATCGCTCCCGTCGAGGCACATAGTCACAGGTGCACTCGCAGTGTCGCCGTGGCGCTCGATCATACGGATCGCCGGCTGCCGATCACCCCGGCCATCACGCGAGCGCGGCTGTCTCGACGGGCGCGGCGTTTGCTCCGAGGTGATACAGGGATTCGGCGATCGGAACGGACCGCCGAGCATGTACAGCGAAACGCTCGACCAGAAGTCTACGAAAGGAAGACAGACCGAACACGGGAGGATCGAGGCGTCGAAGCCAGGCCGTGAACGGTACAAAACTGACGAGCAAAACCCACTCGGTAACACCAATCACGCGAACGCGTGACTCGACACGGGCAAGTCAATCAAGTCGACGGACTTGTTATTGGCGAATCACACAGAAACGATTCACCCAGTCGCAGCAGGTACGAGTGACGCATGCTTTGCGGCCCATTCGGGTCGCCGAATCTAGTTGCCGCTGCCCATCATCTCGCGCTCGTCGATGTAGGTCTGACACGCCTCCATCACCTCGACCGTGCTGGCAGAGGTCTGCTTCAAGTTCGCGGTGAGGAAGTTGATGCAGTCGGGGACCGTGTCCTTGCAGACCGGCTTCACCTTGTCGATCGGATGCTCGAGGCAGCACTCGACGATGGTGTCCTCGACCAGCTTCATGTCGATGTCGTGCAGCTTGTCGAAGCATTCCTGATAGGTCGGGAACGGGTCGGCGCCGCTTTCGCTCTTGCAACCGATATCGATTCCCACGACGACGACGACGGCGATCAATAGCGCGAGGCTCCGCATGGACGGACCATATCACCGGCCGCGCGCGGCGGTGCGGAGTGCGAGCTCCGCGCTTGCCACGGCAGCGCGCAGCTCGAGCGCGCGGAGCCGAGCGTCGGTGATCGCGTCGAGTGCGTCGAGCAGCTCGACGATGCCGCTCTGACCGTTGCGATACGCGGCCTCCGCCATCGTGCGCAATTTGGGCAAGCGCAGGGCCGTATCGGCCTGAAAATGCGCGAGCGCGTCGCGGCGGCCGGCGAGCACGCGGGTCGCGCGATCGAGTGCGCCGGCAAGCTCGGCTTGCTTCGCGGCGAGCTCGAGCTCGGCGCGGCGCGACTCGGCGCGGGCACGTTCGCGAGCGCCCTGGTTGCGATCGAACAGCGGCAGCGGCAGCGAGATGCCGACGGAGGCGCCGACGCCTGACGGCACCGCCGTCGAGAACACCTGCAGGCCGAGGCTCGGTATCGGCGTCGCATCGGCGCGGGCACGCTCGAGATCGGCGCGCGCCGCCGCGACGTTCGCGCGATCGGCGACGAGCGCCGGGTGCTCGGGGTCGGGCGCGAGCGGCGCTCCGAGCTCGAGCGTGCCGGTGGCGTGTGGATGCCAGCCCGGCATGCCCACCGCGATCGCGAGCTCGCCCGCGGCGGCGGCCTCGTCGGCGGTGGCCTCGTCGACGCGGCTCGCGAGCGAGGCGATCGCGAGATCGATGCGCTCGACTGCGTAGCTGCTCGCGGCACCGGCGGTGGTGCGGCCGGCCACGATGTCGCGCACGCCGCGGGCATCGGCGAGCGCGGCGGCGATCACGGCGGTCCGGTCCTGTGCGGTCACGAGGTCGGCGTAGCGCGCGCGCACTTCGAGCTCGCCATCGGCGGCGCCGGCGGCGATCTCCGCGCGGGTCGCCTCGATGTGGGCACGCGCGGCGCGCTCGCGGTGGGCGCGCTGGCGGCCGACGAGCAGTGGGATCGTGAGCTCGCCGCCGTATTGCACGTCGGGGCCGGCGGTGTCGCCGTGCAGCGTGCCGCCGGTGGAGATGCCGAGCTCGGGATTCGGGTAGATGCGCGCGTCGACGAGATCTGCGGCGGTGACGTCGAGCTTCGCGTGCGCCGCGACGAGCCGCGCGTCGTGCTGGTGATAGAGCGCGATCGCCTGGTCGAGCGTGACATCGTCGGCATACGCGGTCGATGCGACGAATACCAAGAGCAGTGCCTTCATGCATCGTCCTCGGCGGGCGAGCCGAGTCGCTTGCGCGCGACCGCCTGGTAGATGATCGGTAGCAGTGCGAGCGCGACGACGAGCGTCGTCACCATGCCGCCGATGATCACGACCGCGAATGGCCGCTGCGTCTCGCTGCCGACGGCATGCGACAGCGCCATCGGCATCAGCCCGAAGATCGCGAGCAGCGCCGCCATCACGAGCGCGCGGAACCGCTCGGCCGGGCCCTCGACGAGCGCGTCCGCTAGCGAAGCGCCGTCGCGGCGGCGGCCTTCGATCGCGGACACGACGAGCAGACCCGCGAGCGAGACCTGACCGAGCAGTGCGATGAAGCCGACCGCGGCGCTGACCGACAGCGGGATGCCGGCGACGACGAGCCCGAACACGCCGCCCGTGAGCGCGAACGGCGCGGTCGCGAGCACCGCGAGTGCGCTGCGCGCCGAGCCGAGCGCCGAGAACAGCAGCACGAGCACGACGACGAGCGCGACCGGCACGACGACGCGCAACCGGCCCATCGCGCGCTGCTGGTTCTCGAACTCGCCGCCCCACACGAAGTAGCTGCCCTCGGGTGGCTTGACCTCGGCGGCGACGACGCGCTGGGCATCGGCGATCACCGAGCTCATGTCGCGGCCCTCGACATTGAACTTGAGCGCACCGACGCGGCTGTTCGCCTCGTGGTTGATCGCGGCGCGGCCATCGGCGATCGCGATGTGCGCGAGCTCGCGCAGCGGAATCCGACCGCCGTCACCGGTCGGCACCTCGAGCGCGCCGATCGCGTCCTGGTCGCCGCGCACCGAGAGCGGCAGCGATACGCGGATCGGGATCGTGTGGCCGACCTGCCTCATCTCGGTGGTGATCCGGCCGGCGAGTGAGGTCTCGATCAGATCTTGAACGTCGTCGACGGCGATGCCGGCGCGGGCCAGCGCCGCGCGGTCGAGATCGATCTGCAGCTGCGGCACCATCGAGTCGCGGTAGAGGTCGAGGTCGACGATGCCGGGCACCTTCGCGAGCGCCTGCTTCGCCTGCTCGAGCGAACCGCGCATGCCGTCGAGGTCGGTGCCGAAGATCTTGAGGACGACCTGGCCGCGCACGCCGGAAACCGCCTCCTCGACGTTGTCCTTGATCGGCTGGCTGAAGTTGAAGCGCACGCCGGGAATCTGCTCGAGCGACGTGCGCATCTCGTCGACGAGCGAGTCCTTCGTGACGCCGCTGCGCCAGTCCTCGCGCGGCCGGAGGTGCACGAACGTCTCGCTCATGTTGATGCCTTCGTTGTCGGTGCCGTCCTCGGGGCGGCCGTGCTCCGACAGCGTCGCGATCACCTCGGGGAACTTCAGCAAGCGGCCGCGCACGTCGGTCAGGATGTCGCGCGAGCGATCCTGGCCGATGCTCGGCGGCATCTCGACGAAGATCACGAGGTCGCCCTCGTCGAGCTGCGGCAGGAACTCCATGCCGAGGCGGCTCGCCGCGACGCCGCCGGTGGCGAGCAGCGCGACGCCGCACGCGATGACCACGCCGCGGCGCGCGAGGATCGCCTCGAGCACGCGGCGGTAGCCGCGCCGCAGCCACTCGATCGTCGGCGGATCCTCGGTCGCGGCATCGCGCGGCCGCAGCAGCACCGCGCACAGCGCCGGCACCATCGTGAGCGCGAGCACCAGCGCGCCGAGCAGCGCGAACGTGTAGGTCAGCGCGAGCGGCCGGAAGATGCGGCCCTCGACGCGCTCGAGCGTGAACACCGGGATCAGCGCCGCGATGATGATCGCCATCGCGAAGAACGTCGGGCGCGACACGTCGAACGCCGCGCGCCCGACGATGCCGAGCAGCTCCCGGCGCGTCTCGGGCCGGCGCTCGCGCGCCATGTGGATCACGTGCTCGACGAGGATCACGGCGCCATCGACGAGGATGCCGAAGTCGATCGCGCCCATCGAGATGAGGTTCGCGGGGAGATGGATCGCGCGCAGCCCGATGAACGCGCCGAGCAGCGCGATCGGGATCACCGACACCACGATCAACGAGCCGCGCAGCGTGCGCAGGAACAGCCACACCACGCCGAGGATGAGCAGCGCGCCGAAGATCAGGTTGTGGTGAACGGTGCCGAGCGTGTGCTCGACGAGGTTCGCGCGATCGTAGAACGGCTCGATGCGCATGCCGGCCGGCAGGATCTTGGTGTCGAGCTCGACGAGCTTCGCGTGAATACCGTCGAGCACGCGGCTCGGGTTCTCGCCGCGGCGGAGCAGCACGAAGCCCTCGACGATCTCGGGGATCGTATCGAGGCCCGCATCGCCCCGCCGCGGCGTTCCCGACCACACGAGCCGGCTGACATCGCCGACCGTCACCGGCGTGCCGTCGCGGCTCGCGAGGACCACATCCTGGATATCGCGCGGCGTCCGCAGGTGGCCGATGCCGCGCACCACCATCTCCTGATCGCCGTGCTTCAAGAACCCGCCGCCGACGTTGACGTTCGAGTGCCCGAGCGCCTTCTCGACATCGGCGAGCGTGAGGTCGTACGCGCGCAATCGTGCCGGATCGACCTCGACGTGGATCTCGGGGATGAAGCCGCCGAAGCTGACGACGTCGGCGACGCCGTCGACCTGGCGGAACTGGTTCGCGACGATGCGGTCCTGTGCCTCGCGCAGCTCCTGCAGCGTGTGGCGGTCGCTCGCGAGGCGGTACTGGAAGATCTCGCCGAGCGGCGTGTACTCCGGCGCGAGCTCCGCGCTGATGCCCTCCGGTAGCTCTGCTCCGGTGATCCGTTCGGACACCATCGTGCGCGCGCGGAACGCGTCGACGTCGTCGTCGAACGTCTGGTAGATGAGCGACAGCCCGAACAGGCTCTCCGAGCGCATCGAGATCATGCCCGGCGTGCCGACGAGCTCGTGCTCGAGCGGCAACGTGACCTGGCGCTCGACCTCCTCGGGCGCGAGGCCGGGCGCCTTCGCGATCACGTTGATCTGGTAGTTCGTGACGTCCGGAAACGCCTCGATCGGCGTCTCGGAGTACGCGCGAAACCCGTACACCGCGACGCCGGCGGTGAACGCGAGCACCGCGAACCGGCGGCTCACGCATAGCTCGATGAGGTGCTTCAACATTTACAACAGCTGTTCGGCGGCACCATCGACGAGCAGCGCGCCCTTGACGACCACCTGGTCGCCGACCGCGAGACCCGACAGCACCTGCACCATGCCGTCGACCGACGGGCCGACGGCGACTTCACGCGGCGTGTAGCGATCGTCGCCGGCGCGCACGTAGACGACGAGCTTCTTGCCGTCCTTGACGAGCACGGACTCGGCGGGCAGCACGATCGTATGTTGGCGACCGTCCGCCGGCGCCTTGATCAAGGCCCGCGCGTACATCCCCGGTCGCACGCCGGCGAGATCGTCGTCGAGCGCGATGTAGACCGGCGCGGTGCGCAGGCTGCCGGTCAGCGCCGAGCCGACGGTGACGACCTTGCCGTGCGCGGGCTTCGTGCGTGTCGATAGCTCGACGTCGACCTCGGCGCCCTCTTGCACCTGCGCGACATCGCGCTCGAACACGTCGGCGATCACCCACAGCGCGTTCGGATTGCCGAGCTCGATCAGCGAATCGCCGCCGGGCTGCGCGACGCTGCCGACCGTGGCCTTGCGCGCGATCACCGTGCCGTCGATCGGTGCGCGCAGGATGATCGTCGAGCCATCGCCGGCGCCGAGCAGCGCGGACGTGGTGCGGGCGCGCGCGACCTCGGCCTCGAGCTGGCGCAGCTTGGACTTCGCGGCCAGCCGCTCGCTCTCGATGCCGACGCCCGACGCCGCCATCTGATCCTGGCGCGCGAGCTCGTGCTGTGCGGCATCGAGCTCGACCGTTGCCGCGGTCGCGGTAGCGCGAGTGGCAGCGGCGTCGGGCGACGACAGCACGACCAGCGGATCGCCCGCCTTGACGTGATCGCCGGTCTTCACGCGGACCTCGGTGACGCGGCCGGGTACCGGCGTATCGAGCCGCGACACCGCGCCATCGCGGAACGCGACCCGTGCGGGTGCACGTACGATGGCGGTCGCGGCGTCGTAGCCGACCGGCTTCACCACGACATACGGTCGCGACGCGGCGCTGACCTTGATCGCGCCGGAGGCATCGGAGTGCGCAGGCGACGCGGCGTACTCCGACTGTGATTCTGCGCTCGCCGAGCAGGCCGCCAGGACGAGCACGGCATAGAACTGGAAAGCCATTGCGGACGTCCCCCCGTCCACGGCTCATGCCATCGATAAGCTACCGTCGTCGCTACAGTCCACGTTCACAATTTCGCCCCACCTGAGGCGGCACTGCCGACATGTCGATCAGATACCGGTTCACGCTCGCGCTCACGGCCGTCGGCCTCGTGCTGTTCGGCATGTACGCGCTGCTCGCATACCGCAGCGAGCGCAGCGACCTGAGGACCGCGACGATCCGCGAGATTCGTATCATCGGGCGGTCGCTCGAGACGTCGCTCGGCAACGCGCTGCGCGACCGCCAGAAGCACGACATCGACGAGACGCTCGCGGATCTCGAGGCGATCGAGCCGAACATCGATATCCACATCCACGGTGTCGACGGCGCGCCGATCGCACACTCGCAGCACGCCGTGATCGATCCGGCGATCGAGGCGCTGGTCGCACATGCAATGTCCAGCGGTGACGAGCTCGTCGAGTTCCAGCCGACGGACACGCCGACGCGCCTCGTGTTCGCGGCCCGGCTCGTCGGCGACGACGGCAAGCCGCTGGGCGCGATGGCGATCGCGCGGCCCACCGACGACCTCGATGCCGACCTCGACCGCACGAGCAATCGCCTGCTCTGGCTTCTCGCGGTGTTCTTCGTCGCCACGGTGGCGACCGGCGTGCTGCTCGGCACGCTGCACGTCGCGCGGCCGATCTCGCGGCTGCTCGACGGCGTGCGCCACGCGCGCGAGGGCGACTTCAAGGCACCGGTGCCGGCCGGCCGTAACGACGAGATCGGCGAGCTCGTCGACGAGTTCAACGCGATGCTGCGCGCGCTCGCCGACGCGCGTGCGAAGACCGAGACGGAGACCGAGGCGCGTACGCGGCTCGAGCAGGGCCTGTTGCGCGTCGACAAGCTCGTCACGATCGGTCAGCTGTCGGCCGGGCTCGCGCACGAGATCGGCTCGCCGCTGCAGGTGATGTCGGGCCGCGCCTCGGTGCTGCTCGACCACGCCGATCCGGAAGTCCGCCGGCAGGCGGAGTCGCTGATCGCGCAGTGCGATCGGATCGCGCGGATCGTCGAGCAGCTGATGTCGTTCGGCCGCAAGAAGGCCGCGACGATCGCGCCGTGCGACCTCGTCCAGCCTGTGCGCGCGGTGATCGACCTGCTCGCCGCCGAGGCGCGCAAGCGCGGCGTCAAGCTCGTGCTCGAGACCGACGACGCGTCGCACCAGATCGCAGCCGATGCCGATCAGGTGCAGCAGGTCGCGCTCAACCTCGTGAAGAATGCGCTCGCAGTGACGAAGTCGGGCGGTACGGTGATCGTGCGGATCGATCGAGATGGCCACCTCGTGCGGCTCGGCGTGCGCGACACCGGCCCGGGCATCCCGGCGGAGGCCCAGGGTCGCGTGTTCGAGCCGTTCTTCACGACGCGCGCCTCGGAGGGTGGCACGGGTCTGGGTCTCGCGGTGGTTCGCTCGATCGCGAACGAGCACCATGCCAAGATCGACCTGCGAAGCGAGCCCGGCACCGGCGCTGAGTTCGTCGTGAGTTTCGATGCCCATGCCTGAGCGAGCCCGTCTCTTGATCGTCGACGACGACCGCGCCGTCCTCGAGTTCCTCCTCGAGGCGCTCGGCACGCGCTATGACTGCGTGGGCGAGGCCTCGCCGCAGGCCGCGCTCGACCGGATCGAGCGCGAGGACTTCGATGTCGTGGTCAGCGATGTCGAGATGCCGGCGGTGCGCGGTCCGGACCTCCTCGCGGCGGTGCTCGAGAAGAAGCCGCGGCAAGCGGTGCTGATGATCACGGCGTTCGGCTCGATCGAGCTCGCGGTCCAGACGGTGCGGGCCGGCGCCTGCGATTTCGTGACGAAGCCGTTCCGCATCGAGGCGCTGATCGCGGCGATCGAGCGCGCGCTGCGCGAGCGGACGCTACGGCGCGAGATCGTACGGCTGCGGCGCGCCGTCGTCGGCGGCGAGCACGATTCGGGGCTGATCGCGAAGAGCCGGGCGATGCTCCAGGTGCTCGATGTCGCGCGGCGGGCGGCGCGCTCGGATGCGACCGTGCTGATCACCGGCGAGAGCGGCGTGGGCAAGGGCGCGCTCGTGCGCTGGATCCACGAGCGCAGCGCGCGGCGCGATGGTCCGCTCGTGCAGATCAACTGCGCGGCGCTGCCGACGGCGCTCGTCGAGGCCGAGCTGTTCGGCGTCAAGCGCGGCGCGTTCACCGACGCACGCGAATCGCGCGACGGCCTGTTCGTCGAGGCCACGCGCGGCACGCTGTTCCTCGACGAGATCGCCGAGATGCCGCTCGAGGCGCAGGCGAAGCTGTTGCAGGTGCTCGAGTCATCGCGCGTGCGTCCGGTCGGCGCGACCACCGAGACCGAGGTGGACGTGCGGTTGATCGCGGCGACGAACCGCGACCTCGACGACGCGACGCGCGCGAACAAGTTTCGCACCGACCTGTTCTTCCGGCTCAACGTCATCCCGATCGAAGTGCCGCCACTGCGCGAGCGCCGCGAGGACATCCCCGAGCTCGTCCACGAGTTCCTCGGCGAGACCGGCATCACCGACGAGGCGATGCGGTGGCTGTGCAAGCGCGACTGGCCGGGCAACGTGCGCGAGCTCGCGAACGTGGTCGCGCGCGCGGTCGCGCTGTCGGAGCACGACGTGATCGTCCTCGAGGATGTTCGCGAGCACGCCGCGAACGAGCTCACGCTCGAGACACCGCTCGCCGAGGCGGCGGAGCGCAGGCTGTCGCTCGCCGAGGTGGAGCTCGCGTACATCAAGCAGGTCGTCGAGAAGGTCGGCGGCAACATGGCGCACGCGGCGCGCGTGCTCGGGATCGATCGGCGCACGCTGTATCGCAAGCTCGCGGACGGCTGATACGCTCGCGTCATGAGGTGGGTCGCGCTCGTGCTCGCGCTGCACGCGGCATCGGCGCGCGCGGACGGGCACCTGACGGGCGAGTGGGGCGGGATCCGCAAGAAGCTCGACGACAAAGGCCTGACGCTCGACCTCGTCTACGTCGCGGAGACGTATCACACCGAGGGTCACACGACGCTGCTCAACCACGCGGATGCCGCGCTGACGCTCGGCCCCTGGCGCGGCGCGAAGGTGTTCGTGCTCGCGCAGGGCAACCGCGGCGACGGGATCAACGCCGATGTCGGATCCGCGGCGCCGGTGTCGAACCTCGAGAGTGACGAGCCGTACACGCAGATCACCGAGGCGCTCGTCGAGCAGTCGATCGGCGACCGCTTGGTCGTCCGGATCGGCAAGCAGGACGCGAATCGCGATTTCGGCACGCCTCGGTACGGCGGTAACTTCATCAACGGCAACTTCGGAATGTTTCCGTGCGCGCCGCTGCCGTCGTATCCGAATACGGCGTTCGGCGTCGCGGTCGTCGGCAAGCCGGTCGACTGGCTCGACGTGAAGGCGGCGGGCTACGAGGACTCGATCGTCGCGGTCGGTGTCAGCGCGACGCGCCACTACGGCGAGGCGAGCCGCCACGAAGGCGTCACGAGCGCGGTCGTCTGGCACCAGGGTGGCGACCAGCCGGATGTCGCCATGCCCGACGTCGTGCACGCCGGTAATACCGGGTTTCTGTTCCAGCACGACGAGCACGTGTTCCTGCACCCCGACGACAAGGACGACGTTCGCGGGCTGAACGTGATCCTACGCTTTGGCTGGGCGCAGTCGGACCGGTCGGCGATCGCGCGGTTCGGCGATGTCTCGATCGCGTGGCACGGCATCGGCCCGCGTACGAACGACACCGTCGGCGTCGGTGGCGGCGGCTTCACCGTCGGCGCCGGGGACGAGAGCTTCCTGGAGGCGTTCTACAAGGCGCGGTTGACGCAGTTCTTCAGCCTGCAGCCGGATCTCGAGCTGTATCGCCATCCCGGAGGCAGCACGCGCAATGCGGTCGTGGTAGGCGGAAGAGTGAAGGTGAAGTTGTGAAGCACGCGTTCGCCATCATCCTCGTTGCCGTCGCATGTCAGGGTAGCGAGCGCGCGCGGCCTGCACCGGCGGGTAGCGCCGCGCCGCCCGTCGCGCAGCCGAACCAGACACCGGAGGCCGTCGGCGCGCGCGCGATGCCTCCACCGTTGCCGAGCCCGTTGCCGGGCGCGCGCAAGGACATCACGAAGCTCGTTGGTACGCCGGTGCGCGTCGCGATCCTCGACCGCCAGGTCGTGCTCGCCGATGCCACGCGGCTGCGCGTGATCGATACCAACGGCCGCGAGGTCGCGAGCGCGGCGCTCGATACCGGCGTGCAGGTGCTCGTCGCGGGCGAGCACGGCGAGCTCTACGTCGGCACCGGGATGAGCCGCGAGCATCACGACGCGAAGGCGCGCGTCGCGATGTACAAGGTCGCGGGCGCCGGCTTTGTCGACGAGACGATCGTCGCGCCCACCACCGAGCGCAACGAGGTCGTCGCGATCCTGCCCGGTCCCGAGGACGTGCTGGTCGCGTATTACGACTCGAAGTACATGGTGACGAGCTTGCTCGCGAAGCGCGCGTCGGTCGGCTGGCAGACCACGCCGCTCGCGCAGCTGCGCATGGCCACGAGCTACGCGCGCGGCGACCTCGACGGCGACGGCAAGCCGGAGCTCGTCGTCGGGCGCGTGTACGGCGATGCGAAGGGCGTCGATGGCGATGCGTTCGTGCTGAAGGACACCTTGCGCACACCGATCCCGACCACGCGCGGCGTGCGCTCGCTCGCGATCGCCGGTGGCGATCTGTTCGTCGGCGATGGCTGGCATCAGAATTACGCGCAGCTCGGCCACGGTTTGCTGACGCAGGTGCGGCACACGCCCACGGGCTTTCGCTCGCTGCTCGTCGAGGATTCACCGGGCCAGTACGCGATCGAGAAGATCCTGCCGGCGCGGATCAACGGCAAGCCCGTGCTCGTCACGCTCGGGAGTCACTTCGTGCGCGTGTACAGCTACGACGCGAACAAATGGAAAGCGCTGACCATTGCGGGCGCGGCATCCGATATCGCGGTCGGCGATCTCGATGGCGAGGCCGGCGACGAGATCGTGATCGCGGGTAAGACCACGGAAGTCGTCAGCCTCGTCGACGTGCTGTGACTTGCCAGACCTTGCTGGAGCCTGCTGGAGCGTGCAGGCAAGGTCGGACCCATCTTGAACCCATGCTTCCGCTCTTGCTCGCTCCGCCCGCGATCGTCGGTTTCGGTTACCTGTTCTGTTACGGCGGCTTCGAGGGCCCGGTCGACTGGGCGATGGACACCGTCACCCACGGTGACCGCGACAACCGGCGCATCGCGCTGACGTTCGACGACGGCCCCGATCCGCAGCGCACGCCCGCGCTGCTCGACGCGCTCGCCGAGCTCGGTATCCCCGCGACGTTCTTCCTCGTCGGCAAGCACGTCGACGAGCACCCCGCGCTCGCCGCGCGCATCGCCCGCGAAGGCCACGAGCTCGGCAACCACACGTACAACCACCGCTACCTGCCGCTCGTACGCTCGGCATCCGTCGCCCGCGAGCTCGCCGCGACCGACGCCGCGATCGAGCGCGCGACCGGCATCGTCCCCGCGATCGCACGCCCACCGTACGGTGGCCGCTCGCCGCGCAACGTCCGCGCCTTCGAGCGCGCCGCGAAGCGCGTGGTGCTGTGGGACGTCAACAGCTTCGACTGGAAAGGCGCACCCGCCGACGAGGTCGCCCGCCGCGTCGTCGACCGCACCCGCAACGGCAGCATCATCCTGATGCACGAAGCCCGCGAGGGCGGGGAGGTCAGCGTCGATGCCGTGCGTGCGATCGTGCCGGAGCTCGTCGCCCGCGGCTACGAGTTCACGACCGTCTCGGGACTCACTTCACGTGAACGGTCACCTCTGCAGATAGACCGGGCCGCATGACGATGTCGGGCTTCGTCTTCCACGTGATCTTCACGGGGACGCGCTGCACGACCTTGACGAAGTTGCCGGTCGCGTTGTCGGGCGGGATCATCGAGAAGCGGGCGCCGGTGGCGGGCGAAACGGTGTCGACGACGCCGGAGAATTCCTCGCCGGGGAATGCGTCGATCGTGACGTCGACTTCGTCGCCGGCCTTCATGCGGTTGATCTGACCCTCCTTGAAGTTCGCGATCACGTAGGTCTCCGCCGGGACGAGCATGACGATCGGCTGGCTCATCTGGATGGTCTGGCCGGTGTGCGCGGCGATGCGCGAGACGTAGCCGTCGATCGGTGCTTTGATCGTCGCGTACGTGCGTTGCAGCTTGGCCTTGTCGAGCGCGACGCCGGCGGCTTTCTCGCGCGCCTCGGCGAGCTCCTGCGCGGCTTCGGCTGCCTCGACCTGCGCGTCGACGTCCATGCCGGCGACGTGACCCTGCGCCTCGGCGACGCGCGAGCTCGCCATGCCCTGCTGCGCCGTCGCGACGTCGAGCTGCGCGTTCGCGGCGTCGAGGCCGGCCTTCGCCACGTCACGCGTCTGCGTTGCCTTCTCGAGCTCGGTCAGCGTGACGGCGCCCTTGGCGACGAGGTCCTTCGTGCGAGCGAGCTCGGTGTCCGCGGTCGCGAGGTCTGCCTTCGCCTTCGCGACAGCCGCACGCGCGGCACGGATCTGATCGCTCGCGCTGCGCACCGAGGCGCCGGCGCCGGCGACCTGGGCCTGCGCGGCGGTGAGCCCACCCTTGCTCGACGACTTCACGATCGCGTACTGCGCGCGCGCGGCCTTCGCTTGCGCGCGTGCGGCATCGCGCTCGGCGGTCGCCCGTGCGACCTCGATGTCGAGGTCCGCCGGCTCGAGCTCGAACAGCGGATCGCCCGCCTTGACGACCTGGTGGTCGTGCACGAGCACCTTTCCGACAACGCCGCTGACGCGCGGCGACACCGGCACGACGTCGGCATCGACCTGCGCGTCGTCGGTCTTTTCCTTGCCGGCGGACACCCAGCGATGGATGCCCCACACGGCCGCGACGACCACCGCGACGATCGCGAGGATCATGTAGGCGCGACGAGCGCGTTTACGACGAGGATTACTGGCTGGTTGTTCCATGACTACTCCACGGGCATCTCGACGTGAGCCGGCGCCGCCGTTCGCTTGACCCGCAAGAACAGAAGCAGCGGGATGACGACCAGAAACGCGATGGCTTGCAGGATGAAGGTCTTGTCGAAACCGATCACGGTGCCCTGGATGGCAGTGCGACCGGCGAGGGTCTTCTGGGCGAGCGCCTGTGCGGTGTTCCAGTCGAGCCCGCGGCCGTGCAGTGCAGCGCGGATGTTCGCGAACTGGACCGCAACTTCGGGGCGTAGGAGCGTCACGTTCGGGACGAGGCCGGCCGTCGCGTGCACGCTCGCGCGCGTGAACAGCGTCGCCGAGATCGAAAGGCCGATCGAGCCGCCGATCTGGCGGATGAAGCTGTTGACGCCGGCGGCGGCGGCGAGCTCGTGGCGCGGCACGTTCGACAGCGCGGCGGTCGTGAGCGGCACGAACAGGAACGCGAAACCGAGGCCGGTGATCGCGAGCGGCCAGAACAGGTCGCTCGTCGACGTGAACAGCGAGATATCGGCCTGCATCCAGCTACCGAGCGCGGTCATCACCATGCCGAACGCGACGAGCCACGCCGGCGAGATCTTGTTGTAGAGCCGGCCGACGATCGGTGAGGCGATCATCATCGCGATCGTGCGCGGCAACAGGATGATGCCGGACTCCGTCGCGTCGTAATGCATCAGCTCCTGCGTGAACACGGGCAGCAGCAGCATCGAGCCCATCAGCACCGCGAACACGACTCCGGCGACGAACGTGCCCGACGCGAACGTGGCGTCGCGGAACATCCGCAGATCGATCACCGGCGCGGCGGCTGTGAGCTCGCGGATGATGAACGCGACCAGTGCGACGCCCGAGATGTACGTAGCGACGATGATCTTCGTCGAGTCGAACCAGTCCTCGGACGCGCCTTCCTCGAGCACGTACATCATCGCGCCGACCGTGATCGCCATCAGCACGATGCCGGCGATGTCGAGGTTCTTGCGCATGACCACCGCGCGCTCGCGGTTCATCGCGAGCACGTCCGCGGGCTCGTGGACGTTGCGCCACGTCAGGTAGATGCCGAGGATGCCGACCGGCAGGTTGACGTAGAAGATCCACGGCCACGAGTACTCGTCGGTGATCCAGCCGCCGAGCACCGGCCCGATCGCCGGGCCGACCATGATCACCATCGAGAACACGGCCATCGCCATGCCCTGTTCCTGCGGCGGAAACGTCTGCCGCAGGATCGCCTGCTGCGTCGGCTGCAGCGCGCCGCCGCCGAGGCCCTGCAGGATGCGCCACACCACGAGCATCTCGAGCGACCGCGCGGTGCCGCACAGGATCGAGCCGAGCGTGAACACGATCAGCGACACGATGTAGACGCGCTTCTGGCCGAAGAAGCTGCCGAGGAAGCCGGTGAGCGGCATCACCAGCACCATCGCGATCATGTATGCGGTGGAGATCCACGTGATCTCCTGCAGGCTCGCGCCGAGCTGGCCGCGGATCGAGGGCAGCGCGACGTTGACGATCGACGTGTCGATCGTGGCCATCAGTGCGCCGAACGCGATCGAGACCGCGACGACCCACTTGTTGACCGGACGCACCTCGCTCATGCGCGCCTCGCGCCTTCGAGGAAGATCTTCACCAGCGGCTCGGCGTCGTCCACGAACGGCGTGCCGCCGTGCGCGTTGCGGTGCACGAGCGCCTTGAGCGCGCCGGTCAGCATCACCGAGGCGACCTCGGCGAGATGATCCTTGACCACGCCCTCGCGGACGCCGGCCGTCAACGCGTCATCGATCGCGGCATAGACGTCACTCGCCGCCGCCGACGGCGCGATGCGGTTGTACTCGGTCTCGATCGCGACCTTGATGAACGAGCGGTTCGCGTCGAATGCTGCGAGCAGTCCGCGCACGAGCTCGCGAATGCGCGGCTCGAACGCCAGCTGCTCGGACGCCTTCACGGCGGCCTTGAGGTCGACGCGCAGGGTGGCGCGGCGAGTCTCGAACAGCGCTTTGATCAGCGCGTCCCGATCGGTGAAGTAGTTGTAGAGCGTGCCGACCGCGACGCCGGCTCGCTTCGCGATGTCCACGAGCGTCGAACCTTGCAGCCCGCGAGCCGCGAACAGCTCCTCCGCGGCATCGAGAATCTGCGCACGGACGGTCTCTCTCAGCTGTGTGCGCAGCTTCGTTGAACCACGATTCACGAGATGAATCTAGATTCATTTCGTGAACCAAGCAAGCGTTATCGCAGCTCGATCGTGCGCACGACGTCGAGGTCGCGCTTGCATCGCTCCGATCCTTTGGTGCACAAGATCCGGAGTTTCGCCATGTTATCCGGGGCGCGGAAGCGGTCGTGAGCGGCCAGCGCGACCTCGGCTTCTGGCCGACCCAGGGTGACGAGCGCACTCGCCTGGCTGCGCAACAGGTCGGGATCGCGAGGCGCGAGCGCGAGGCCCTTCACGGCGGCCGCGAGGGCTGCGGGATAGTCGCCGACGGCGACGAGGACGCGCGCGTAGACCGCCCACGCGAGCGTGTTGCCGGGCGCGCGCTCCGTGCAGGCGCGCGCCGGGGCCACGGCATCGTGCCAGCGAAAGCCGCGGATCAACGCTTCGACGGTCACGGCATCGAGCACCGCGGGACGCCCGGCGCCGAGCAGCGCGCGTGTCTGATCGACGAGCTCGAGAGCGTCGTCGGTGCGGCTCTGCTTCGCGGCCACCCAGCCGAGCTGGATCGTGACCATTGCCCGCGCACGCGCGTCCGGCGCGACGGCGAGCGCGGCCTCGAGGACCGTGCGCGCATCGTCGAGCCGGTTCTCGTACGTCGCGATCAGCGCCATGCCGTGCTCGTATTCGCGCTCCCACGCGGGGCGGCGGGCCGTCGCCGCCGGCAAGGCACCGAGGCGGGCGCCGGTGCCGAGCTCGATGCGCGTCTCGGCGACGAGCGTGATCGGCTGCGGCTTGCACGGGTCGAGCGCGACGTCGCGCGCGCCCTTCGCACCGGCGATGAACGCCTGGCCCTCGGCGGTACGCGCCTCGCGACACGTCGCCGCTTGCAGCTTCAGCGTGCGGCTGCGGTGCCGCAAGCGTGCGGTGGCGACGAGCTGCTGCGCGCCGGCCGGTACCTCGAACGAGTAGCGCACGACACGCGCCTCGCGCGGCGCGAGCGTCTGCGTCGGCATCTGCGTGCGGAACCTCGCCATCTCGTGCTCCTCGAGCACGTTGCCGCGATCGTCGACAACGTCGGTGCGCAGCACGTGGGTGCTGTCGTCGTCGGGGTCGGTCGCGTGGCGCAGGCCCGACGCCGCGATCCGCCGCCCGCTGCGATCGGTGATCTCGAGCTCGACCCAGGTGTCCTGGACGTCGAGCACGCCGCCGGGGAAGCGATGACCTGCGAGCAGGTTGCGCAGCACGACATCGAGCTCGACACGCGTGCGCGGCACGAGCGGCACGCCATCGGCCGGCAGGTGCCAATCGCTCGCGACGCCGTCGGTGAACACGCGCGCGGCGGCGATGTCGATCGACGCGGCGCCGGCGAGCTTTGTTTGTGTGCGACGTAGATGATCGTTGTCGCCGCGCATCGCCGCCATCCACGTGTGGCCGCCGATGAAGCGGTGCGATGCGATACTGCCGTGCTTCGCGCCGAGCTCGCCTTGCGATGCCGGCTCCCGCGTCATGTGGCAATCGATGCACGTCTGCTTCGCGACGCTGTCGATCCGGCCCATGCCGTTGCCGGCGTACGCGGAGCTGCGCCAGAACCCGGGCTCCTCGAGCCCCGACAGATGCGCGGGTACGCCGAGGTCGGGCGATAGAAACCCGCGATGGCAGCTGACGCACAGCTCGGTATCGACTTTCGTCGTGACCTGCTGCTTGTGGCGCGCGATCGATGCGGCGTCGCCGAGCACCGGCGCGTCGAGCGGCGCGGCCGCCCACACGTAGCTGCCGTTGCCGTCGGTGGTCGCGCTCTGCACGCCGTGGCACAGCCGGCACGTCACGCCCGAGTGCGAGCGCAGATCCGCCGGTGGGATCGGCGCGCCCGCGGTCATCATGCCGTCGGCGAGCAGCGGCATGTCGTGGCACCCGCCGCAGTGCTGGCTCGCGCGCTTGCCGAGATCCGTGCGCACCTGCTCGACGTCGAACCGGTAGATCGGATTGCCAAACGACGCGAACGAGTGCGCGCTCGTCGCCCACTGCGCCGCCGCGTCGGGATGACACGAGCCGCACGAGTCGACGTCGGAGAGCATCGTGCCGTCGCTGACCTCGCCTTGCTGGCGATGATCTATCGCGACGAGGCTCGGACCGAGCTCGCCCGGCGCGCGCGGCAGGCGCAGCTCGGGCGCTGGTGCGTGCCGCACCGCAATCGGCACGCTCGGCTCGGCGCTACCGCACGCGGCGATCGCGACGAGTACGAGGACTCTCACCGCGAACCTCGGCGTTTGCGCCGCAGCAGCACGATCACGACGCCGGTGACGACGATCGCGAAGATCGGCGGCGCATTCGTCTGCTGACAGCCGGCACAGCCGAACAGGCCGTCGTTGCCGCAGTTCGGTGAGGGTGGCTCCTCGGTGAGCGCGGCCGCGGGGGCGGTGTTGCCGCAGTCGACCCCGGGCCGCGGATTCGGCCGGCGCACGAGCCAGCCACCCTCACCGCAGCTCGGCGGTGTCGGCGCGCACACGGCGAGTGGACGCAGGTCCTCGCTGTAGTCCTGTGCGCCGGGCGTTTGCGTCAGGTGCTCGATCGGCTCGCAGCGCGGCGTGGTGCCGGCGCTCGCGATCGCGGCGGCACCGCCATCGCACTCGCACACGGCGACACCGTTGCGATCGAGACACGCGCCCATCCCGCAATCGACGCCGGCGCACGCATCCGGCAGCACGCGGCCGCCCGCGCGCAAGTCGACCGGCGGCACGCGCGGGATGCACGTCACCGACGCCAAACCATCGAGATCGATGAACCGGCGTGCGACCGTCTCGGCATCGCACGCGCACGCGGCGCCCTGCGCGGTGGTCACGCACTGACCGGTGCCGCAGTACATCGCGGCGCAGCCCTGCGTGGTCTGCAGCTCCGCGAACTGGTCCTTGTCGATCACCTGCGCCGCGCAGTTCGCGAGGCTGATCTGATCGCCGTGCGCGACGAGCTTGCCTTGCAACGAAGCGTTGAAGTCGGGCTCGAACGTCGGATCGAAGTTCATCTCCTCGGGCGACACGCGCGTGGTGAGCCGCGTCAGGTTCGAGTGCTTCGTCGCGAGGCTATCGACAAGCGCGACACCGTCGAGGATGTCGCCCACCGTCGAGCAATCCGCATGGTCGAAGTCGCTGCGCGGACACTGGCACTGGCTGTCGTTGCCGATGTTGCAGAGGTCGAAGCCGGCATCGCAGCAGCCGCTGCCGTTCTGACCGAATTCTGGACGCACCGGCGCGCCGCGGTACTCCGCCGCGAAGCCGTCGCCACCGGCCTCGTCGATCGTGCGCGCGAGTACCATCGGATAGTTCACGCGCCCGCTCGCATCCTGCGCGATGCGCGACTGATCGATCGTGACGATCGGATGACCCATCGGCTTGAACGGCGCGTTGCCGTACACGAATGCGCTCACCGTGAGATGCGGCTCGGCGGCGACCGCCGTGAGCACGAGCGGGATCATCGGAAACTGCGCGCGGTACCGCATGCGCAGCGGCTTGATCGCGCTGACGTCGGCGCCGGCGACGAGCTTGATCGCGACGAACACCATGTTCGCCTGGACGTACGGATCCATGTAGATCGACGTCGTCGGGTTGACGATGAAGCCGTTGTCGCGCAGCCACTGCACGGCCGCCGACGCCTCCGACGCGCGGAACGTGACGGTCTGATAATCGCCGACGACCTTCGTGTCGAGCACCGTGACAGGCGGCTGCCCGTTCGTGCCGGCGTCGAGCGCATTCGCACCGGCGTCGGACAGGCCGAACGGCCCGTCGTCGTCATCGCCGGCGGCGCCGAAGCCACACTGCGTTTGCTTGAAGTGACACTCCCAGTCCGACAGCGGGCAGATGTCCTGCACGTTCACCGAGACATCGGGATTCGTCAGCTGATCGATCATGCCGAACGCCGACACCGGGGAGATGCCGAGCTCGGGCAGCTCCGGCGCAGGGATGATCCACGCGAACTGTTCGGGTGCGCCCGCATACTTGATCAGCACGTGAGCGGTGACGAACGGCGGATCCACCTCGAAGATGATCTGCTCGGCGCGTTGGTTGACCGCGTACTGGCCCTCGGTCACCGCCGGAGGCGACAGACATCCGCACGCGTCGGCCACCCGTGGCTCGTAGATCGAGGCGGCCGCAGCGGTCGCTGCAACGAGGATGTGATGTCGGTCTCGCATTCTGGCTCGCAACACCACATCGCGAGCCACGCGGATCACTGCGAATCCATGCGGTTAACATTCGCGAGATCCAGCGACGCCTCCGGACCACGACATCGATGTCCTAACCCGGGCGCCGTTTCGACGCCGGCCGGCGGCGCGTTGCAGCCAGGTAGGCCTGCCCGCGTGGGGAAATTTCGTAGCCGACCTCGAAGCTCTGGGTGAGACCGAGCTTCTTTAGCTTCCGGACATCGATCTTGAACGGCTGGGTCTCGCGGCCGAGCTGAGGCGCGAGCTTGGACGCGGCGATCCGCGGCTGTTTCGCGATCAATGCGAGTGTCTTCGCGGTCCACTTCGTCTCGCGGTCCAGCCGCGCGAGCTGTTCGCGGATCGTGGCGATCGCCTCCGCATCGAGCTCGGTCTCGAGCGCGAGCTCGACGCGATCGCCGTCGCCGCCGTGGTGCAGCTCGACGCGATAGATCTCCGTCGCAGGCTCGAGCGGGCCGAGCTCGGCGAGGTACGCGACCAGCGCGTCACGCGTGGAAAACCCTGCGAGTGCCGCATCGGATTCGGTGATGCTCGCGACCGTCACGAGGCTCACGGCATCGACCTCGAGCACGCCGATCGGATGACACCGGTACCGTCCGTGCGGTCTCACGTGCGGCTTTTGCCAACGCCGGAATGTCAGTGTGATCGCGCCACTCTGTAATCCCTCCCAGAATGGCTTCTTGAACAGCAACATGGTCTGAAGTCCGACACGATAGCGCAAACAATGCGCGCGGCCGCTGCTTGGCAAGCGCGCGTCGAGCTGCGATCTTGGTTTCGAGCATGGACATCGCTCGAGTGCTGGTAGTCGAAGATGATCCAGATGCGTGCAGGGCCACGATCCGTACACTTGCGACCTCTCAGGTCGAAGTAGCCGATTGCGCGGCTCGGGTGTTCGAGCGTCTCGCGGGCGGTGACGCCGAATGGGATGTCGTGGTGCTCGACCTCGGACTGCCCGATATGGCAGGGCTCGACGTGCTGCACCGCCTCCGCGAATCGGGATCGCTCGCATCGATCGTCGTCGTGACGGGCGATGCGACCGCGCAGATGGCGACCGAGTGCATGCGCGCCGGCGCGTTCTATTACCTGACCAAGCCGTTTCGGCCGGTGACGCTCGCAGAGACCGTGGAATCGGCGGTTCGTTATGCGCGCATGCGCAAGCGACTCGCCCGCGTGCCGGGCGCGTCGACCGAAGAGCTGCTCGTCGGTGCGTCACCGGTGATGCGCAAGCTGCGCGCCGCGGTGACCCGGCTCGCCGCCGAAGACGTGTCGGTGTTGATCCGCGGCGAGAGCGGCACGGGCAAGGAGCTCGTCGCACGTGCGCTCCACGAGCGCGGCAGCCGGCGCGACAAGCCGTTCGTTGCCGTCAACTGCGGTGCGATTCCCGAGCAGCTGATCGACAGCGAGTTATTCGGGCACACGCGCGGCGCGTTCACCGGCGCGATGACCGATCGCCCGGGACTGTTCGTCGAGGCCGATGGCGGCACGCTGTTCCTCGACGAGATCGGCGACATGCCGCAGAGCGTGCAGGCGCGCCTGTTGCGGGTACTGCAGGAGAGCGAGGTGCGGCCGGTCGGTGGCAGCGGCACGCGCAGCGTCGACGTGCGCGTGATCGCCGCGACCCATGTCGACCTCGCGACCGCCGTCGAAGCGGGAAAGTTTCGTCGGGATCTGTTCTACCGGCTCAACGTGGTCACGATCGAAGTGCCGCCGTTGCGCGAGCGGCTCGACGATCTGCCGCTGCTCGTCGCACACATCGTGCGCAAGCACGCGGCTCACACCACGGTCGCGCCCACTGCGCTCGAGCGGCTCGCGGGTTACACGTGGCCGGGCAACGTTCGCGAGCTCGAGAACGCGCTGATGCACGCGATCGCGTTTCACCACGGCGACGAGATCACCGCCGAGGATCTACCGGCGTTCGCGATCGGATCGCAGCCGCTCGTGGTGATTCCCGAGGCCGGCCTCGACGACGATGTCTTGCCGCTGTCCGAAGCGCGGCGGCAAGCCGTCGTCGAGCACGAGCAGAAATATCTGATCAAGCTGATGGAACGCACGCGCGGCTCGATCGCCGACGCGGCGCGCATCGCGCGTCTGGATCGCCAGAACCTGCGCCGCATGCTGGCGCGTCACAAGATCGATCCCGAGAAGTTCAAGTAACTACGCTGCGTACTTGCGCAGCTTCTCGACGAGCGTGGTGCGGTTCAACCCCAGCAGCGCTGCGGCCTCGGTGCGATTGCCACCGGCCTTGTTGAGTGCGCGGTCGATCAGCTCGCGCTCGAGCTGCTCGAGTGCGGTGCGCAGATCGAGCGAGACCTCGTTGCGAGTGCTGCCTTCGACAACGACGAGCTTCGGGATCGGATCGCTCGGCGTCCGCGAGGACTTCTTGGTACCGGGCAGCTGCAGGTCGGTGTCCGCAAGGCGGCTCTTGCGCGCGAGCAGCACCGCACGTTCGATCACGTGCGACAGCTCGCGGACATTGCCCGGCCACGCGTAGTTGACGAGCGCGGTCCGCGCACTCGCCTCGAAGCCTTCGATGTTGCAACCGCTGCGCTCGGCAGCGCGCGTCAGGCAGAGCTCCGCGATACGCATGATGTCCTCGGGACGTTCGCGCAGCGCGGGGAGCTCGATCGGAACCACCGCGAGGCGGAAGTAGAGATCCGCGCGGAACTTGCCCTGCGCCACCATCTCCTCGAGGTTGCGGTGCGTCGCCGCGATGATGCGAACGTCGACCGGTACGTCGATGTCGGAGCCGACCGGGCTCACCACGCGCTCCTCGAGCACGCGGAGCAGCTTCGCCTGCGCCGCGAGCGGCAGGTCTCCGATCTCGTCGAGGAAGATCGTGCCTTCGTTCGCCGACATGAAGCGACCCGGCCTCGCGTTCGTCGCGCCGGTGAACGCGCCCTTCACGTGACCGAACAGCTCGGTCTCGAGCAGCGTATCGGGAATCGCCGCACAGTTGACCGGAATGAACGGCCGGCTACGCCGCGACGACGCGCGATGCGCCGCGCGTGCGAAGACCTCCTTGCCAGTCCCCGTCTCGCCCGTGATGAGGATGCTGCAACCGCTGTTCGCGACGCGCATGATCGTCTCGAGCGCGTCCACGATGGGCGCCGATTCTCCGATGATGTCGTGCGCGTACTGCGAGCGCCAGGAGGTGAAGTCGATGTGCATGGCGGGCGATTCGCTGTGCGAACGCCATTCCACCTCGCACCGGGTAGTCGTGGGTTAGCTTGAAAATCAAGCAGTTAACGATCTGACGGAGGTAGCGTTGACTACACGAGAGTCAGCGACTGAGTAGCTCGCTACCCACGGGTGATCGTCGACCCCATCGCGCGAGTGAATCGACCGCGTTCGCGAAAATAGTTCGTTCCGCTCCGTGAACAATCGTGTCCGGAACCCGGACGTCGCCAGAGTTGACGCCGGTGCGGCACGACGCACGCGCAATGCGTGATGACGCAACGTGATCGCACCGGCACGAACGTTGCTGCGACCGGCGACCATGAGCGACTCCGCCGAGCCCAAGCCGGCTCCCGTGAAATCGGGATCGAAACCTCCGAAGTCCTTGCTGGTGCTGCTGGTGCTCAACCTCGGCGCGAGCGGCTTCACCACGTTCAAGGTCGCGACCACGCCGCCGGCGGCCGCTGCGAGTCACGAGCAAGCGGCGCCACCCACGAATCCCACCGAGGTCACGGGCCCCGTGATCGGCCTCGATCCGTTCGTCGTGAATCTCGACGAGCCGGGTCAGTCTCGTTATCTGAAGCTGACACTGCAGCTCGAGCTGGTGGCCGCGGAAGCGCAGGAGTCTCTCGACAGGAGCAAGCAGCTCATTCGCGACACGTTCCTCAGCTACCTCTCGGGCCTGCATCACGCCGACACGCTCGGCGCCGCGGCGAAGGACAAGCTGCGCGTCGATCTGATGTCGAAGATCGAGAAGATCCTCGGACCCAACAAGGTTCGCCGCATGTTCTTCCAGGAGTTCGTCGTTCAATGACGACGATCGACATCGGACGCAAGGTCGGCGCGGGCGAGCCGCCGTTCGTGATCGCCGAGCTGTCCGCGAATCACCTCGGCGTTCTCGAGCGCGCGCTCGCGATCATCGATGCCGCTGCGGACGCGGGCTGCGATGCGATCAAGCTGCAGACGTTCACGCCGGCGTCGATGACGCTCGAGTCGACGACCGGCGACTTCCACATCACCGACGGTCCGTGGCAGGGCCGATCGCTCTGGGACCTGTACGACGAGGCGCACACGCCGTGGGAGTGGCACTCGACCCTGTTCGCGCACGGCCGCGCGCGTGGGCTCGTCGTGTTCTCGACGCCGTTCGACGAGGTTTCGGTCGAGCGGCTCGACCAGCTCGGCGCGCCGGCGTTCAAGATCGCATCATTCGAGCTCGTCGATCTCGAGCTGATCGCGTGTGCCGCGCGCACGCACAAGCCGCTGATCATGTCGACCGGGATGGCCTCCGACGAGGAGGTCGCACTCGCGATCGAAACCGCCCGCACGCACGGCAACGGCGGCGTCGCGCTGCTGCATTGCGTGTCGGGCTATCCGACGCCGATCGAACAGACGAACCTGCGCCGGCTCGACGCGATCGCGGCGTATGGCACCGTGGTCGGTATCTCCGATCATTCGCCGGGTGCGATCGTGCCGATCGCCGCGGTCGGGCGTGGCGCGTCGATCATCGAGAAACACTTGACGCTCGCGCGCACCGATGGTGGGCCGGATGCCGGGTTCTCGCTCGAACCACACGAGATGGCGGAGGTTGCACGCGGCTGCAAGCTCGCGTGGCAGGCGCTTGGCGACGGCTGCGCGAAGCGGCCGAGCGTCGAGGACGGCAACCGCAAGTTCCGGCGCTCGCTGTACGCGGTCGACGACATCGCCGTCGGTGCGCCGCTGACGCGCGCGAACGTGCGCTCGATCCGGCCCGGGTTCGGGCTGCCGCCGCGCGAGTTGCCGTCGGTCGTCGGACGTCGCGCGAAGGTCGCGATCAAGCGAGGCACTCCGCTCGCGTGGGAGCTGATCGCGTGACCGTGACGCTGCGCTCGGCGCGCATCGACGATTGCGAGCGCGTGTGGCGGTGGAACTGCGCGCCCGACGTGCGCGCCGTGTCGCGATCCACCGAGCCGGTCCCGTACGCCGATCACGTGCGCTGGTATCTGCGCCGGCTCGGCGATCCGTTGTGGATCGTCGAGGCCGCAGGCGTGCCCGTCGGAGTCGTTCGGGTTTCGGCCGGCGTCATGTCGGTCGCGCTCGACACTGCGGCGCGCGGCCGCGGCATCGGCAAGCAGGCGATCCGGCTCGCGTGCGCGATGTCGACTACACCGATCGATGCCGAGATCGCGGCGGCGAACGTCGCGAGCCGCGCCGCATTCGCGACCTGCGGGTTTCGTCCCGTCGACGAGAGTGCCGCGTTCATCACCTATCGCTGGAGTCCCTGATGGAGACGAGTCAACTCGCACTGTGGCGCTCGGAGTTCGGGCGCGCGTACACCGATCGCAACGACCAGGAGAAGCCCGCTCGCGTCGACGCGTGGCGGCGGCTGCTCGACGGCATCGCACCGACGCGCGTGCTCGAGGTCGGCTGCAACGTCGGCTGGAACCTCGAGTACCTGCGCCGCCTCGGCATCGCCGAGGTGTACGGCATCGAGCCGCAACCATACGCCGTCGAGCGCGCGCGCTGGCGCGGGCCGGATTTCGGCGTGCTCCAGGGCACCGCGTTCGACCTGCCGTTTCGCGACCGCTGGTTCGACCTCGCGTTCACGAGCGGCGTGCTGATCCACATCGCACCCGAGACGATCGGCGCTGCGCTCGACGAGATCTATCGCGTCGCGAAGCGCTGGATCATCGCGATCGAGTACGACAACGCCGTCGAGCAGGAAGTGCGCTACCGCGGCCACGAAGCCGCGCTGTGGAAGCGCGACCACGGCTCGCTGTGGACGCGTCGCTATCCCGACCTCGTCGAGCTTCGCACGCTGGCGCTCGGCGAAGCCGATGGCTATGACAACTGCACCGCCCACCTGTTCGAGAAGCGGTGATGCGGACGGTCGCGATCGTCCAGGCCCGCATGGGATCGAGCCGGTTGCCGGGCAAGGTGCTCGCCGATGTCGCGGGCGATACGATGCTCGCGCGTGTCGTGGGTCGCCTGCGGCAGGCGCGCACGATCACCCACGTGGTGGTCGCGACGTCGACGCGACCCGGCGACGACGCGGTCGTGGCCGAGACGCGCCGGATCGGCGCGAGCGACTATCGCGGCTCCGAATCCGACGTGCTCGCGCGCTATCTCGGTGCCGCGCGCGAATTCGAGGCGGACGTGGTCGTGCGCGTGACCGCCGATTGCCCGCTGCTCGACGCGACGATCGTCGACGACGTGGTGAGCGCGCTCGGTGACGACATCGACTACGCCTCGAACACGCACACGCGGTCGTTCCCGCGCGGCCTCGACGTCGAGGCGTTCCACCGCGACACGCTCGAACGCATCGCACGAATGGCAACGTCCGCGAGCGCGCGCGAGCATGTCACCGCGTTCGTGATGCACGCGCCTGCACTATTTCGCATTCGCCAGGTGGTCGCACCGACGGACGATTCCGACCTGCGCTGGACCGTGGACACGCCCGAGGACCTCGCCCTCGTCCAGAGGCTGCGCGCGTTCGGGGACGTCCCGTACGGCGAGCTCGTCGCGATCGTGCGCGCGCGTCCCGAGCTCGCGGCGCTCAACGCACACGTGGTGCAACGTGTCGGTTGACGCGTGGCGCACGGGCCTCGCCGAGGTCGACCAGCTCGGCGGTGTGCTGTGCACGGCGATCGAGCGCGACGATGTCATCACCGCGATCGCGACCACCTGCCAGCTGCGCCGCACGCGCGCGGCGCTCGCGCGTATCGACGCGGTTGCACCGACCGAGCGCCGCGAGCTCGCGACGCTTGCCGACGTAGCGGAGCTCGTCGTTCGCGTGCGCGCCGTCGAGGAAGCCACGCGGTGCTGGCTCCAACGCCCGCTGCCCGGCGATGGCGCGCTGCTCGCGACGCCGCTCGGCACCGCCGTGCTCGCCGACGCGCTGCTCCCCGAGGTCTGGGACTTCGAGACCGATCTCGTCGTGCTCGTCGGCGGCGAGCTCGCGCCGGTCGCCGCGATCCTCGCGGATCTCGGCCAGCGCCGCGTCGTCACGCTCGGGTTCACCGCGGGCGACGCGATCTCGGTCGCATCCGTCGACGAGCTCGCGGTCGCGGTGCGCACGCTCGTACCACAGCCGCCCGCGCGGTTCGTGCTGCGCGCCGGTCATGGCGCGGTACGCGCCGACGTCGAGCACGCGGTCGAGATCGTGGAGACCACGCTCGGCGACCTGCGCATCCATCGCAACACGGTCCGCGCATTCTCGCGCACGTGGATCGAGCAAGGCGTGCAGAACCTGCCGGCGCTCGCGCACTGGCCATCCGTGGCCGCGCTCGACGGCAGGCTCGCCGGCAAGCCGATGGTGATCGTCGCGCCGGGGCCGTCGCTCGCACGCAACGTCGACCAGCTGCGCGCGCTGCAAGGCCGCGCCGTCATCACCGCTTTTTCGCACTCGCTGCGCCCCGTGCTCGCAGCCGGCGTGACGCCGGACTTCGTCGTCACCGTCGATCCACAGGACGTCCGCTATCACTTTGCGGGCTGCGACGTGTCGCGCAGCTGTCTCGTCAACGCGGCGACGGTGCACCCGTCGCTGTTCGAGCTGCCCGCGGCACGCTTTCTGTCGCTGTCTGCGAACTGCGCGATCGACGACTGGCTGTTCGACGCGCTCGGCGAGGAAGCACTCGTGCCAGGTGGCGGCTCGGTCGCGACGAGCGCGTTTTCGCTCGCGCTGCGCTGGGGCTGCGATCCGATCGTGTTCGTCGGCCTCGACCTGTCGTTCCCCGGCGGCAACTACTACGTGTCCACGTGCTCCGATGGCGGCGTCCGCGCGCGAGCCGACGGCGACACGATCCGCGTCGAAGGCTGGAGCCGCGCGTTCGAATCGATGAAGGCGCGCGGCGGTCCCGCGGTCGCCGGCGAGCGCGCCGTCGAGTTGCCGGGCTGGCATGGCGGCACGGTGCCTTCGAGCTTCATGTTCGCGCTGTTCCACCGCTGGTTCGTCGACCGCATGAAGTCGGTGACCGCGCGCGTCTACAACTGTACCGAGGGCGGAGCACATATCGCCGGCATGCAGCACGTGCCGCTCGCCGAGGTCGCGTTCGGGGATGTGTTCGAGGTTCCCGTCGTCGAGCCTGCGGCACGCACGCAGCGCGTGGCCGACCACTTCCGCGGCTATGTCACGCGGCTGCGCCGGTGCGAACGGCTCGCGCATCGCGCGCAGCGGCTAATCGATCGCGGCGAGGTCGGTAAACCGCTCGCGCGCATCGAGCGGGCGCTCGCGACCGCGCTCGAACCGCTCGCGTTCGCGTCGCTGCTCGCACAGCGCGAGGTGGATCGCGCACACGATGTGGCACGGCGTGCCGGCACCGCCGTCGACCTGCTCGCGGCGACGCGGTCACTGCTCGCGACGCTGCGCGACGTGATCGGTCAGCTCGAGCCCGCGCTCGCCGGGGCACTGGAGCGACTCCATGCGTAGACCACCGATCATCGCGATCGCCGGCGGCAAGGGCGGCGTGGGCAAGTCCACGGTTGCCGCGAATCTCGCGCTCGCGCTCGGCCGGCTCGGCCAGCGCATCGTGATCGTCGACGCCGATCTCGGCGCGGCGAACCTGCACACGCTGTTCGGCGTGCTGCGTCCGGCCGCGACGCTTGCGGACTTCATCGATCAGCGCGTCGAGCGGCTCGACAAGGTGCTCGTGCGCGTGTCGCCGACGCTCGAGCTCGTCCCGGGTATGTCGCGCCCCGGCAGCGCGAACCTCACCTCGGCGCACAAGCTGCGCCTGCTGCGCGAGCTCGACCGGCTCGAGGCCGACGGTGTCATCGTCGACGTCGGCGCGGGCTCGTCGCAGACGATCGTCGACGTGATCGCGGCGGCCGACATCAAGCTGTTCGTGGTCACGCCGCAGCTGCCGTCTCTTCACAACGCCTACGCGCTGCTCAAGGCCTGCGTGCATCGTGTCGTGCGCAAGTTGTCGCGCGACGAGACGCATCAGGCGATGATCGATGCCGCGCTCGCGAACGAGAGCCGCTCGCGATCGATCGCGCAGTTGCTCGCGGTGCTGCGCCCGCTCGACGACGCGCTCGTCGATCGCGTGTACGCCGCGCTCGCTCGCTTCGGCGCCGGGCTCGTCGGTAACCAGCTTGCCGGCGAGGAATCCGCGATCGGCCGCTTCGGCGAGCTGATCCGCGATCAGCTCGGCGTGCAGATGCCTGTGATGGCGACGATTCCGCGCGCGCCCGAGCTCGGAGGTAGCCTGCGCGCGGGGCAGGGATCGATCGCGATCCGCGGGCACGCCTCGTACCAGGCGTTCACGCGGCTCGCGACCGCGGTTGCCGCCATCGACGTACCGCGGCTGCGCGGCGAGCCGCAGACGGCGAAGCCGGGCACGATGCCGCTGTGGATCCAGCGCGAGGCGGGTGGATGACCGCAGATCTCGTGCTCGGCGTCGACTTCGGATCGAGCTCGACGATCGCCGGCGTGCTCGTCGGCGATCGCATCGAGCTCGTCCAGGAAGCCGGCGACCGCGTCATTCCGAGCGTCGTCTACGTCCCCGACCGCGGCGCCCCCGAAGTGGGCCGGCGCGCGGTCGCCCGTCAGCTCACCGAGCCGCACAAGGTGATCCGCTCGGTGAAGCGCATCCTCGGGCTGCCCGCGGATGCCGACCTCGTGCGTCACTACGCCGCCGGTGTACCGTTTCGCGTCGACCGCGGCGGTGAACGCACGCTGTTCAAGCTGCAGTCCGGAGATGTCGTACCCGAGCAGGTCGCCGCGTGGATCCTCACGCGCATTCGCGACCTCGCGGAGCAGCGGTTCGGCGGTCGCGTACGCAAGGTCGTGCTGACGACCTCGGCTGCAGCGCCGCCCGGCTATGCCGCGGCGATGGCACGCGTCGCGAAGATCGCGCAGCTATCGATCGCCGAGCTCGTCGCCGAGCCGATCGCCGGCGCGCTCGCACTCGATCTCCACATGCAGGCGGTCAAGCGGCGAATCGTCGTGTGCGACTTTGGCGGTGGCACGTTCGACGTGTCGGCGGTCGTGCAGGACGGTATGGCGTTCACGCCCGTCGCCGCTCATGGCGATCACTTCCTCGGCGGCGATGACCTCGACGACGCGCTCGCCGAGGCGATCGCCGGCGTGGTGTTCCGCCAGGCGCGCTACGACATGCACAAGGATGTCGTGCGCTGGAACGAGCTGTTGTTGCGCTGCGAGAGTGCGAAGCGCCAGCTGTCGTCGTGTCCCGAGGCGCCGCTCGCGATGCGCGACGCCTACATCGAATCCGGCAAGTTCAAGGACCTCCAGCTCGTGCTCGACCATCCGTGGGTCGAGCAGGTGTGGACCCGCTTGCTCGCGCGCGTGCGCGGCGTCATCGCCGAATTGCTGAACCGCGCGCAGTGGCGACCCGAGGAGGTCGATGTCGTCGGCCTGATCGGCGGCAGCTCGCAGGTCCCGATGTTTCGCACCGCCGTCGGTGCCATGTTCGGCCCCGACAAGCTGCTGATCACGCCCGACGCCGAGCTCGCCGTCGCACAGGGTGCGACGCTGATCACCGCGCGCCACCGCCGGCAGCGCAGTCATTCGATTCCGATCCTCCTCGATTCCCCCTGATTCCGGCCGAACCAGGAGACATGCTCGGGTGGATCCTGGCGCCGTTTCGACGGCGCCGCAATGCAGCGCCGTCGGGGATCGCGGCGATGCCGCAGCTCCCGAGCGCACCGGTCACGATGACCGACATGCTGCGGAACGAGATCGTCGCGCTCGGTGGCCCGACGGTCGAGCTCGACCCGGGCCACTGGAGCTCGCTCGCCGCGCGGATCGAGTCGCTCGCCGACGCGGCGCCGCCGCCGCCATCGTTTCCGCTCGTCGCGAATCAGGTGCTGGCGCTCGCCGGCAAGCCCGAGCTCGACCTCAACGAGCTCGTCGGCGTGGTGCAACGCGATGCCGCGGTCGCGACGACGCTGCTCCGGATCGCGAACTCGCCGCTGTTCGCACCCGCGAGCCCGATCACGACGCTGCGCGGCGCGATCGGCATGCTCGGCACGAAGATCGTCGTCGAGCTCGTCGTCGGAAGCGCCGGCCGCGCGTTCTACGAGGTCGCGACGCGCGAGGAGCTCGCGCTGTTTCCGTCGCTATGGCAGACGATGTTCGACGAGGCAATGGCGAACGCGTTCACGGCCGGTCGGCTCGCGCTCGATATTCCGAGCGCCCGCGGCGAGCGCGCGTTGCTCGCCGGCCTGCTCGTCGACGTCGGACGGCCGCTCGCGCTGCGCATCCTGTCCGGCTTGATCCGGAGCGGAATGCCGCGCCCGGACGACGCGATCGTGCTCGCGACGCTCGACGAGGTCTCGCGTCTGATCGGGCGCCGGATGATCGCGGGGATGAACTTGCCCGAGGAGCTGCGGGCCGCGTGCGTTCCGCAGCCCGACATGCCGACGGCGGACGCCGAGATCGCGCGTCTCGTCGGTGCGATCGGCGCGATGCAGCGCCGCAGCCCGCGGATCTGGACGAGCGCCGGCGAGGTGCGCGCCGCGGCCGAACAGCTGCAGCTGCGGCCGCTCGTCGTGCGTGCTCTGTTCGGCCAGCGCATCGAGTACGTGCGCCAGGCGGCCGAGCTGTTCGCTACGCGATCGCCTCGGTGATGATGCGGTGCGCGCCGTCGCTGTCGGCGGTCGCGAGCGCGCGCTGGCGCTGCGTCGCGCGGCGGCAGTCGTCGAGCAAGAAGCTCAGCATGTCTGCGCGCAGGACATCGTCCTCGGTCTCGAGCCAGTTGCGGCCGCCGGCCACGAGACCTTCGCGGACCTGGATGCGTGCGGGTATCAGCTGGTCGCGCACGATCGCGTAGGCGAGCGCAGGAACGCCGAGGAACGCGAGCTCGCCGAGCGTGCCGCCGGCGGAACAGATCGCGGCGTCGGCGCTGACGAACAGTGCACCTGGATCGTCGGGGGACCGCCGCAAATCGACGGTGTGACCGGCATCGGTCGCCGTGCGGATCGCCAGGCGCAACGCTTCTTCGCCGCGATAGCCAGGGCCCGCGATCACGACGATCTCGAGCGGACGGTCCGGTGGCAACAGCGCGAGCGTGCGCGCGGTCGCGTTGACCGGATCGCTGCCGCCGAACGTCACCACCACACGCAGGCGCGCGCCGTGCGCGGGTCTGCACGAGCCGCGCATGTAGCGCCGGATGTCCTTGCGCAGCATCAGATAGCGCCGGCCCAGCAAGCGGGTGCGCGCCGCGGGATAGCCCGCTGCGAGCGAAGGCGCGTGGAAGTTGTGATTGATCACCGCCGCGCACGACAGCGGTGACTTGCCGCCATCGTCGATGATCACCGAGCGCACCCGGTCCGGAAGCTTCGGCACCACCATGGATGCGAGCTCGGGGCCGTCGACGACCATCGCGTGGACGCGCGGATGCTCCGCAGCCTGGACCACTTGCGTCGGGCTCCAGTCGCGCAGGTCGATCGGCAACTGGCGGTCCTCGGCCCACGAGCGGATCGCGGAGGCGTCGCCGCCGAACATCGCGATGCACTCGAAGCCCTGCGCGTCGGCTTCCTCGATCAGCGCACACACGCGCGCGACATGCCCGAAGCCGATGTCGTGCGAAGCGTCCGCGCGGAACAGGATCCGTGACCGCATCACGTCACGCGACGCGTTCGATCTTCGCGCGCGTCGCCGCGAGGTCGAGGCGCGGCTCGGCTCGGTCGCTCGAGTACACGAAGCCTTCCGGCACCGGCGTGCCGGGGCGGATGTTCGACATCGTGTGGTGGAACTGGAACTCCGGCCAGATCACGAGTACGTCACCGAGGTCACTCGTGCGGCGCGCTTCCTCGGCGCTGATCAGCACCTCGTGCAGCTTCTCGCCCGGACGAATCCCGACGGTGCTGCGCGGAACGCCGGGCGCGACGGCCTCGGCGAGCGTCTCGATATCGGTCGACGGCAACTTCGGGATGAAGATCTCGCCGCCCGACATCAGCTCGAGGCCGCGCAACACGAGCGCGATCGCCTCGTCCATTTCGATCCAGAAGCGCGTCATCCGCGAGTCGGTGATCGTGAGCTGGCCGCGCTTGCGCTGGCTGCGAAACAGCGGGATGACGCTGCCGGCCGAGCCCATCACGTTGCCGTAGCGCACGAGCGAGAACCGCGTGCAGCGGTCGCCGGCGTACGCGTTCGCCGCGGTCAGCAGCTTCTCCATGCATAGCTTCGTCGCGCCGTAGAGGTTCGCGGGCGAGACCGCCTTGTCGGTCGATAGCGCGATCACCTTCTCGACACCGCATGCCATCGCGGCCTCGATGAGGTTGCGCGCGCCGTTGATGTTCGTCTGCACGGCTTCGATCGGGTTGTACTCGCAGATCGGGACGTGCTTCATCGCGGCGGCGTGGACGACGATGTCGACATCGCGCAGCGCGGTGGTCATGCGATCGCGATCGCGGATATCGCCCACGAAGTAGCGCAGGCGCTTGTCGGACAGCTCGCGCTCGAGCTCGTAGTGCTTCTGCTCGTCGCGCGAGAACACGATGATCTTGCGGGCGCGCGATTGCAGCGCCCGGTCGACGAACGCGCGCCCGAACGAGCCGGTGCCGCCGGTGATCAATACCGACTTGTTCGCGAGGCAATCGAGAGATGCGATCTTGGTCAGGGTCATCGTGATTCTCCGAGGGCGCGGCGCAGCTCGCCGGCGACGCGACTGACGTCGTCGTGCGAGAGCGTCGGATACAACGGCAGTGACAGTGTCGCGGCGTAGTACGCGTCCGCACCGGGGCGCGGCCGAGCGCGTTCGGCGGGGCACCGCGCCGCGTGCAGCGGGTGGTGCAACAGAGGGATGTAGTGAACCTGGGTGCCGATGCCGGCGTCGGCGAGCGCGGCCATGACGCGGGCGCGGGTGGTGCCGAAGCGGGCGAAGTCGATCGCGACGGCGAACAGATGATAGGCGGACTCGCGGTCCGCGAGCTCGACGGGTGCGCGCACGCCATCGAAGCCGGCGAGCGCGTCGCGATACCACCCGGCGATCGTGCGGCGCTCGGCGAGAAAGCGGTCGAGCTTCGCGAGCTGGGCGAGGCCGAGCGCGCACTGCAGATCGGTGAGCCGGTAGTTCCAGCCGAGCTCCTGGACCTCGTAGATCCAGCTGCCGCTCGGCGGTGCATCCATCCGGCGTGCATCGCGCTCGATGCCGTGATGGCGCAGGCGATCGATGCGCTGCTTGACGCGCGGATCGCGCACGACGACCGCGCCGCCCTCGCCGGTGGTGATGTGCTTGACGGGATGGAAGCTGAACACGACCGCATCGGACGCGGTGGCACCGCCGACGAGCAGGCCGCGATAGCGCGCGCCGAGCGCGTGGCACGCGTCCTCGACGATGCGCAGGTTGTGGCGCTTCGCGAGCGCCGCGAGCTCGGCCATGTCGGCCGGCAGGCCACCGAGATGCACCGGCACGATCGCGCGCGTGCGCGCCGTGATCAGCGGAGCGACGGAGCGCGCCGCGAGGTTACCGGTGAGCGGATCGACGTCCGCGATCCGGACGACCGCACCGAGGTAGTACGCGGCGGCGGCGGTCGCGGAGAACGTGATCGGCGTCGTGATGATCTCGTCGCCCTCGCCGATGCCGAGTGCGGCGTACGCGAGGTGGAGCGCTGCGGTGCCGCTCGAGCACACGCTCGCGTGCTCCGCGCCGAGCCAGCCGGCGAACGCGCGCTCGAACCGCTCGACGAGCGGACCGCACGTGAGCTGAGGTGCGCGCAGCGCCTCCACGACGGCGGCGACGTCTGCGTCGTCGATGGTCTGGCGTCCGTAGGAGAGCTGCACGTCCTCGGGCATTGCCAGCGCCGCGCCACCTCGGGCGCCAATGCGATCGCCTAGTTACGCCGGCGGGCGTCGTCGGCGCTGACGGTCGCCGTCAGCCGGCCGCATAGCTCCGAAGCTTGCCGACGGACAGCTTCTGCTCGACGACGCGGATCTGCGCCGCGCCCAGCGCATCGCGCCACGCGGCCTCGCGCCGGCGCAGCTCGTCGAGGAGCCGCTCGTACCCGCTCAGGTCGCTGACGTCTTTGGCGCTCTCGAACACGCCCATCCGCATCGCGTGGACGACATCGAACGCGGCGAGCAGCTGATCGACATCCTCCACCGGATGCGGCCAGGGCGTGGCCTCGATCAGCTTTTCGAGCATCTCGCGCGCGGTCATCGGCGGTGCGCCTCGCGGAACGCGTCCGCGAGCTCCGTCATGATCTTCGCCGCGGCGTCGAGCGGCGGCGTCACGAGCTTGATGTTCGCCGCCTGGAGCTGCTCGGTGACGAACGTGTACAGCGCGACGAGGTTCGCGCACAGCTCCGGTGCGGCGGCATGGTCGAGCGACGCTTCGAGCTCGCCCACGATCCGCACCGCGTGATCGATCGCCGCGGCCTTGCCGTGGACGTCGCGCCCGGTGATCGCCGCGCGCGCCGTCTCGACATCGCGCAAGAACCGCTCGAACAGGCGTTCGACGATCTGATGTTTGGGCGCCGACTCGAGATCGACGCTGCGATACAGCTTCGCGGCCGAGTACATGAGTGCTCCTATCCGAGGATCCGGGAGATGAAGCCGGATTGCGATTGCAGGTTCGACATCGCCTTCTCGAGCGCATCGAACTGCGCTTGCAGGCGCGTCTGCAGTGCATCGGCATTCGCGTTGATGCGATCGATCTGCGTTTGCAGATCCTTGTTGCGGCTGACGAGTCCATCGGACTTCGCCGCGAGGATGCCGGTGGTGCTCGTGGTGTAGCTGTCGGTGAACGTGCCGACCTTCGACGCGAACCCACCGGTGACGAACACCTTCGACACGGCGTCGGGATCGCTCGCGATCGCCGAGGCGAGCTTCGTCTCGTCGAGCGTCATCGCGCCAGTCTTGTCGCGCGAGATGCCGAGCGCGCCGAGCGTCGAGCCGCCGTAGCTGTCGGCGACCAGCGCGCCGAGCGAGCCTTGCAGGCCGCGAAACGTCGAGTCGCCGAACAGCGTGTTCGTGCCCTTCGTGCTGCCGGTGTAATCGAGCTGGACGTGCAACCCGGCGTTGACCGAGTTGTACGCGCTGACCACCGCCTTGAGCTTGTCGACGAGCGACTTCTGATCGAGCGACACGGCGAGCTTCGTGTTCGCGGTGCCGACCGAATTGAGCGTGAGCGTCACGCCGGGCAGGGCATCGCCGATGACGTTGCTCGGGCGCGTGACGTCGATGCCGTCGATGGTGACGGTGGCATCTCCGGCAGGGACCTTGATGTTCGCGGCATTCGCGAGATCGAGGCCGCTGCCGGAATCCACGAACGTCGGCGCGGCGGCCGTACCGGTGTCCTTCGCCGTCACCACGAGCCGGAAGCTCGAAGCATCGACCTTGAGCACCGAAGCCGTCACGCCGGCGTTCGCATCGTTGAGCTTCTGCGCGATCGTATCGAGCGTGTCGGTGGCGTCCCAGCTCACCGACTTCGTCGCGCCACCCACGGTGATCGCGACGCCGCCTGCACCGAGCACGCCCGGCGCGTTCGCGGCGAACGCCTTGCTCTGGGTGACCTGCGCCGCCGCGAGCGACTTGACGCGCAGATCGTGAACGACAGGAGCCGCGCTCGACGACACCGCCGCCGACACCGTGGTGTCGGAGACGGTCGCCGTGCGCGGCTTGACCTCGGAATCGAGGTCGAGGGCACGGACTGCCGTGCCGAATGCAGCGAGCGCCGACGACATGCTGCCGACGATGCTCTTCTGCGTGTTGAGGTCCGATTGCCGGCTGCTCAGCGTGTCGGCGGACGAGCGTTCTGCGGAGACGAGCTTGTCGATGAGCGACGAGGTGTCGAGACCGCTTGCGAGCCCACTGAACGAGATAGCCGTCATGATCGGTTCCTAGCGATTAGCGAAGCAGCGACAGCGCCGCGTTCGGAATCTGGTTCGCCTGCGCGAGGACGGCGAGGCCGGCCTGGCTCAGGATCTGCGAGCGCGTGAGCGACGCGGTCTCCGAGGCGACATCGACGTCGCGGATGCGCGAGTTCGCGGCCGACAGGTTCTCGTGCGAGGTGGCGAGGTTCGACAGCGTCACCGTCATGCGGTTCTGGGTGGCGCCGACCTTCGCGCGCGCCTGCGACAGCTGCTGGATCGCCTTGTCGAACACGCCGATCGCGGACTGCGCCTTCGCCGCGGTCGACAAGCTCGCCGACGCGATGTGCAGCGACGTCGAGCCGAGCGTGGAGGCCGTCAGCTTCGTCACCGACATCGCGAGGCGATCGTTCGCGGTGTTGAAGATACCGACCTGGAACGTGAGGCCGGTCGACGCGCTGCCGTCGAGCAGCTTCTGGCCGTTGAAGTTCGTCACCGCGCTGATGCGGTTGACTTCGGAGGTCAGCTGCGTGAACTCCGTGTGGATGTAGCCGCGCTCGTTGGAGCCGAGCGTGCTGTTCGCTGCCTGCACCGACAGCTCGCGCATGCGGGACACGATGCCCTGCATGTCGTTCATCGCGCCTTCCGCGACCTGCGACATCGAGATGCCGTCGTTCGCGTTGCGCTGGGCCTGCGTGAGGCTGCGAATGCTCGCCTTGAGGCTCTCGCTGATGCCGAGGCCGGCGGCGTCATCGGACGCGGTGTTGATGCGCAGACCGGACGACAGGCGACCGATCGAGGCCGCGAGCGACGACTGCGTTTCGGAGAGGTTCCGCTGAGCGGAGAGAGAAGCGACGTTGGTCAGAACCGAGATCGACATGGCTGTGTGTGTCCTTGTTGTGTTTGCTTCGGACCTTGTCGGTCCCACTTAGTTGTTCGCCCGGTCCTCGGTTCGTTACAGGGCTGAACGAATTCGCGATCAGGTCGACGACGGGTCGAGCAGCGCGATCACGTGAGAGCTGACGGCGCGCGACAGCTCGAGCGACTGGCTTGCCTTCGCGAGCTCGCTCGCGGCAGCGACGCTGTCGGTCTCGACCTGACGCGAGATTTCCCCGGCGAGCGATTCCTCGAGCTGCGCGTGCGCTTGCTTCGCGGAATCGAGCACCACCATCGCACCGCCGGCCCGCGTGCGCGTCACCGCGACCTGCTTGACCGCGGTGTCGAGATCGCCGAGCAGGTTCTGCACGGTGGTCTGGTCGTTTGCCGCGAGCGCGGTCGCGACCTTGTCGAGCAGCGGCAGCACGTCGACGCCGTTCGCGGCGGTGAGCTCGGAGCCGGCGAGCGTGCCGGTGCGCGCGAGTGCGTCGCCGTGGTACTGGCCGGCGGCATCGAATGGCGTTGCGAGCGATTGCGAGCCCGCGAGCAGGAACTCGCCGTCGGCGGAGCGCGTGTTCGCGGCACCGACCGCGGCGCCGAACAGCGCGCGCACCTGCACCGCGAGCTCGGCGCGGTCGCTCGCGTTGTAGGTCGCCGATGCGCCCTGGACGGCGAGCGTGCGCACCTGCGAGACCACGTCGCCGATCGTGGCGAGCGCGCCGTCGGTCTGATCGAGCCGGTCGCGGCTCGCCTGCACGGCGGAATCGGCGCCGCGCGCGAGCGTGCGGTGCAGCTTTGCGCGTTCGGCGGCGAGCCACGCGGCAGGATCGTCCGATGGCTTTGCGACGCGCAGCCCCGACGACACTTCGTTCGCCGCCGCGGCGACGCGCTCCTGACTCTTCGCGGTGGCGGCCGCCGCGAGGTCGATCATGCGATTTCCGGTGATGCGCATCGCCACCTCTACAATCGATCGATGAGGTCTCCCAGCATGCTGTCGATCGTCGAGACGAACTTCGTCATCGCCGAGGACGCGTGTTCGAAGCGCGCGAGGTTCGCGAGCTCCTCCTGGATGTCGACGCCGGCGAGCGAATCGCGCAGGCCGGCGAGGTGCTCTGCGACGAGCGAGTCGCGCGTGACGGCGGACTGCGCCGACGCTGCCCGCGAACCGATCGCCGACACGAGGTCGATCGCGCGGTCGGCGAGC